>Ga0068862_100000908_pt1 | contig 28702 bp, 22 predicted proteins | sample KBSSwiS52_FD_66598 | JGI IMG/M metagenome (GOLD analysis project Ga0068862, IMG submission 66598) | Switchgrass rhizosphere microbial communities from Kellogg Biological Station, Michigan, USA - KBS Switchgrass S5-2 | ecosystem: Host-associated > Plants > Roots > Rhizosphere > Soil ... | reverse complement strand
TGTAAAAGGCCGGGCCTTCGGCCCAATGTTTGAGAATGCCGGCGGGGACGCCAGCGCACCCAGGGAAAGCGCCGCTCGGCAAAGTTCATACCCGGCAGTTCCAGGTTGACGGCGTACTAGAACAGCGTGTAGATGAACGGCGCCACCGCCTGGCTGGTCACCACGAGGGCGATGACGAGCGCCAGGACCAGGATGAAGGGCACGACACCCGGCCCAACGGGTCGGCAGACCCCAGCCCAGGGCTTCGGCCGCAGGCCGATGCCCTGGGAAATGGACCCAAGACGCGCGTGCGGCCTGAAGGGCCGCGAGAATCTCGGTTGATTGGCAACGTCCCCGGGAGCGAGTCTCGCGGCCCTTCAGGCCGCAAGGAGATTGGCCTGTTTACCCAGGGCGTCGGCCTGCGGCCGAAGCCCTGGGCTGAAGTCTGCCGGCCCGCTGGGCCGGGTTAGGACAAATCCGGAACGAGCTTCGTGCACGTCGTACTAGCAGCTCACGAGGGTTTCGCCGTCGATGCAGGTGTCGGCGCCGGTGCCGCCGTCGATGTAATCCGTGTCCGGGCCGCCGATCAGGTAATCGCCGTCTGGACCGCCGTAGATGAGGTCGGCACCGTGCCGGCCCTGCACGTAGTCGTCGCCGTAGTTGGCGTCGATGGTGTCGTTGCCCGAGCCACCGTCGAGGTCGTCGCCGGGGCCAAAGCCACGAATGTAATCGTGTCCGGAGCCGCCATAGAGGGAGTCGCCGTTGCCCCCTCCGCAGAGGATGTCGTCTCCATCCTGGCCGTAGATCTCGTCGTTGCCGCCGTAGCCGAAGATCACGTCGTCTCCGGAGGACCCGACGAGGGTGTCGGAGCCGGGCGTGCCGCTGATCGTCGGCATGGAATCATCGCAGTTGATACCCGCCTGCGCTGCCGGGGTGGCGACCAGGACGATTACCGCCAGGGTGAGGGTGCAATAAAGGGTCTTCCGGTTCCGCATGCTGAGTCCTCCTCTCCTCGATTGCATTGGGAGATCAGCAACTCACCAGAGCCTCGCCGTCGAAGCGGTATCCGCTCCCGTGCCGCCGCGGGATCCTGGACCTTGAGGGCCGTGGCCCCGGACGGCCGCGCCTGGTCGGGCACGGCCGTGACCGGAGCCACGGATGCGGAGGTGGGGTTGAGCTAGCAGCTCACGAGGGTTTCGCCGTCGATGCAATAGTCGGCGCCGGTGCCGCCGTCCAGCCAGTCGGTGCCGGGGCCGCCCCACAGGATGTCGGAGTCCGGGCCGCCATAGATGAGGTCGTTGCCGTAGTTGCCGTGGACCTCGTCCTCGCCGTAGTTGGCGTCGATGGTGTCGTTGTCCTCGTTGCCGGTGAGGGTGTCCCAGTTGCCATAGCCGCGGATGTAGTCGTTGCCGTTGCCGCCCTCGACCCAGTCGTGGCCGGTGTCGCCGCAGGCGCTGTCGTCCGAGGCGAAGGTGAAGATGTCGTCGTTCCCGCCGTTGCCGACCACCACGTCGACTCCGCTGGTGCCATAGAGGGCGTCATCGCCGGCGGTGCCGGTGATCGTGGCGGAGGCTCCGTTGCAGGTCTGAGCGGAGACCGGACCGGCGGCGAGAGCCAGGACGGCCAGGACGAGGGCGAGGAAAAATACGTTCTTCTTCATGAAGGACCTCTCTCTTTCTTGGGTTGGGCAGCCGTCTAGCAGCTCACGAGGGTTTCGCCGTCGATGCAGGTGTCGGCGCCGGTGCCGCCGTCGATGTAATCCGTGTCCGGGCCGCCGATCAGGTAATCGCCGTCCGGACCGCCGTAGATGAGGTCGGCGCCGTGCCGCCCCTGCACGTAGTCGTCGCCGTAGTTGCAGTCGAAGGTGTCGTTGCCGGACGAGCCGTCGAGGTCGTCGCCCACGCCGTAGCCGCGCATGTAGTCGTGCCCACCCTGGCCCCAGATGATGTCGTAGTTGCCGCCGCCGCAGAGGATGTCGTCGCCGTCCTGGCCGAGAATCTCGTCGTTGCCTCCGTTGCCGAAGATCACGTCGGCGCCCGCGGTGCCGACGAGATAGTCGGCGCCGGTGGTGCCGCTGATCGTGGGCATCGAGTTGTCGCAGTTGGTCTGGGCGAGCGCCGGGGCGGCGCCCAGGGCGAGAAGACTGAGGAGGACGAGGGCCGAGAGGGCAAGGCTCTGCCAAAGGGTCTTGTTGAAACGCATATCCATCCTTTCGTACTGCCGTTCGAAGTTTTTCGAAAGTGACACGTACGCCGGCGGACCCCCCGCCGCACCTGACTCCTTTCCGCCGTCTCCAGGATGATCGAATCGAAAGACAGACCCTTCCGGATCAAATGTGTAGTTGTCTACGCATTCGATCGCGGAGAGTTGCAGGAGGGGTGTGCGGCGGCCTAGAACAGCGTATAGATGAACGGCGCCGCCGCCTGGCTGGTCACCACGAGGGCGATGACGAGCGCCAGGACCAGGATGAAGGGCACGATCCAGTAGACCTTGTTCTGCTTGGCAAACTGGAAGATCTCGCCGAGCAACGAGCCGAGATAGCCGAACCTGCGCATGACGTCTTCTCCTGATGGTTCCTAATCGAGCTGGTAGTCCTGGCGCCAGTCGCCCTTCTCCTCGAACGCGGGCTGCGCCTTCTTGTCGAGCAGGAACGAGCCGAGCACCAGGTAGTCCATCTCCGTGCGCATGAAGCAGCGGTAGGCGTCCTCCGGGGTGCAGACGATCGGCTCGCCCCGCACGTTGAAGCTGGTGTTCACGATCACTCCGTAGCCGGTCAGCTTCTCGAACTCCGAGATGATCGCATGGTAGCGCGGGCTGTCCTCCCGGCTCACGGTCTGGACGCGGGCCGAGTAGTCCACGTGGGTGATCGCGGGCACGTCCGAGCGCGGCCGGTTCACCCACTCGACGAGCGGCAGGTCCTGCTCGTCTCCCTGCTTCGGCACGCGCCGCCGCTCGACCACGTCCGCCACCAGCAGCATGTACGGCGACGGCCGGTCGAGCTCGAAGTAGTCCGAGACCCGCTCTTCGAGCACGCTCGGGGCGAACGGCCGGAAGCTCTCCCGGAACTTGATCTTGAGGTTCATGATCGACTGCATCTTCGGCGAGCGCGCGTCGCCGACGATCGATCGGCCGCCGAGCGCGCGCGGGCCGAACTCCATCCGCCCCTGGCAGAGGCCGATCACGTTCTCCGAGGCGATGAGGCCGGCGATCCGCTTCGGCCATTCCTCCGGCGAGAGCTTCTCGTAGGGATAGCCGCGGCTGTCCAGCCAGGCCTGGGTCTGCGAGTCCGGGAACTCGGGGCCGAGCAGCGCTCCGCGCATGGCATCCCGGCGGCCGTTCAGGATCCTCGGCTTGTCCATGGCGTTGTGCCAGACCGCGAGCGGAGCGCCCAGGGCGCCGCCGGCGTCGCCGGCCGCGGGCTGGATCCAGATGTCGTCGAAGATCCCTTCGCGCAGCAGGATGCCGTTGGCCACGCAGTTCAAAGCCACGCCGCCGGCCAGGCAGAGATGGCGCTTGCCGGTGAGCTCGCGGGCATGCCGGGCGAGCTTGAGGACGATCTCCTCGGTGACCTCCTGGATCGACCGCGCGAGGTCCATCTCGCGCTTCGAGATGGCGGATTCGGGCGAGCGCGGCGGGCCTCCGAACAGGTCGGCGAAGCGGCCGTTCGTCATCGCAAGGCCGTCCATGTAGCCGAAGTAGTCCATGTTCAGACGGAAGGAGCCGTCGTCGCGGACGTCCACGAGCTCGCGCTTGATGAGGTCGGTATAGACGCCGGCGCCGTAGGGGGCGAGGCCCATCAGCTTGTACTCGCCGGAGTTGACCTTGAAGCCGGTGAAGTAGGTGAAGGCCGAGTAGAGGAGGCCGAGCGAGTGCGGGAAGTCGATCTCGCGGATCAGCCGCAGCCGGTTGCCCTCGCCCACGCCGATCGTGGTGGTGGCCCACTCGCCCACGCCGTCGAGGGTGAGCACCGCAGCCTCCTCGAACGGGGACGGGTAGAAGGCGCTCGCCGCGTGCGACTCGTGGTGCTGGGCGAAGTAGATGTCCTTCCCTCCTGAGACGCCACAGCGTTCCAGGGCCTCCTCGATCTGCGGCGGGATCCAGAGCTTCTCCTTGAGCCAGAGCGGGATGGCCTGGACGGCCGAGCGCAGGCCCCGGGGAGCGACCGCGAGGTAGGTCTCCAGGATGCGGTGGAACTTGAGCAGCGGCTTGTCGTAGAAGACGACGCCATCCACGCCTCCGTCGCCCTCGGCCAGGCAGTAGCGCACGGCGTTGAACGGGAACCCTGCGTCGTGCTTCTTGCGGGTGAACCGCTCTTCCTGCGCCGCGGCGACGATCCGTCCCTCGTCGACCAGGCAGGCCGCGGAGTCGTGGTAGTAGCAGCTGATCCCGAGGAGCTTCATCAGAACTGCTTGCGGTAGGATTCGGCGGTCCAGGGCTTCCCTTCCGTGGAAACCCAGTAGGAGGCGAGCCGCCGGTCGGGGTGGCGGGTGACGGCGAGCTTCCCGCGCGCGCGCAGCAGGAGCCCGACCGGGAGGAACAGGACGTAGTAGAGCAGGGTCATGAGCAGCCAGGTGACCACCATGCCCACGGCATGGCCGAAGCGGTCGAGCAGGCCCGCGACCTTGCGATAGGCCGGGGGCGCCGCGAGCGCCAGGAGACCGAGGGCGAGGGAGATCCCCGCGATGACATAGGCCGCTTCCGGACGCCAGAAGTGATATACCACGGCCGCGATCGCCAGGCCGACGAGGGCGCCGATCGCGCCCCGCTTGCGGGCGGCGGCGTTTCGTATCGCTTCATTCTGATCGTCCCCGGTCGCGGTGCGGTTCCAATCCCACACCACGGCCGAGGGGTCCGGATTCTGCGGCATCGATTCTCCCTGGGGTCCGATTCGGGTCCCTGCGAGCCGCGTATCCTATACCGGAAGAGGAAATCCGTGTCCATTCCACCCCTGCCCTCTCCTTCGCGCCGGCTGGATCTGTCCGGTTTCCGCCTGGGCCACGGCTCGGACCGGACCGGCATGACCGGCGTCACGGTGATCCTCTGTCCGGAAGGGGTGATGGCCGCGGCCGAGGTCCGCGGCACGGCGACCGGCACCCGGCAGTTCGACTCGCTGGTTTCAGCCCAGCACATCTCCAGCCGGACGCACGCCGTGGTGCTGGCCGGGGGCAGCGCCTTCGGGCTGTCCGCGGCTGATCCGGTGGTGGACTGGCTGGCGGCCCGGGGGTACGGCTTCCAGACCGGGGTGTCGCCCGTGCCGCTGGTGCCCACCGCGATCCTCTTCGACCTGGGCTTCGGAAATCCGGGAGCCCGGCCGGTCCCGGCGCTGGTGGAGCAGGCGCTCGCCTCGGCTTCCGACGGAGAGGTGGCGGTGGGGAGTGTGGGAGCGGGAACGGGAGCCACCGTGGGCAAGGTGCTCGGCCGTGACAACGCCATGAAAGGCGGCTTCGGCTTCGCGAGCCTGGCCGTCCCGGACGGGATCACGGTGGCCGCGGCGGTGGCGGTCAACGCCTTCGGAGACGTGCGCGGCCTGGACGGCCGGATCGTCGCCGGCTGCCGGACGTCGCCGGATTCGCTGGAGCTGGCCGAGGCCGACCGGGTCCTCGCCAACCTGCCGCCGGAGACGCCCCATCCCTGGGAGGGGAATACGACGCTCGCCGTGGTGATGACGGATGCCATCCTGAGCAAGGCCTCGGCTCTCAAGGTCTGCCAGATGGCGTTCGGAGGCTTCTACCGCGCGCTGGTCCCGGCGCTCACCATGTTCGATGGCGACCTGATCGTGACCCTCTCGACCGGCCGGAAGCGCGCCCATGTCCACCAGGTGGGCGTGCTCGCCGAGCGCGCGGTTGCGGAGGCGATCCTGGTGGCCGTGCGCGAGGCGGATGGGTTCGGGGTGTTGCCGGGGGTCCGGGATCTGGGTTAGCGATCCTTTCCGGCTCCGGTTGGGTTACCATGCCCGCAGTCTCTTCGGGACCCTTCATGAAGCGCCGTTTCGATCTCTGGGCATCGCTGCTGCCGATCGCGGTGGCGGGCATTCTGCTGGCGCTCGCGCCACGGCTGCCCTGGCTTGCGCCGATCGGGCAGCCTTCGCCGGGTTTGCTGCTCCTCCTGCTCGCGGCCGGGGTGGCGGGGGCTTCCCATCGCCCGCTCAAGGGCGAGACCCTGGGGCTGGGCACGATGGTGCTGCCTTCCGCCCTGCTGCTTTCGGGCGCGGGTCCGACTGCCGCCCTCGGGGCTTCCTGCTTCGTGCTGGCCGAGCTTGGCCTGCGGCTTCTGCGGCGCCGGTCGGCTCCGAAGGCGGCCGAGCAGCGGGGATTGCTCCGCATCCTGGAGAGCGCGGGGCGCACCACGCTGTCGATCCTCGGAGCGGGTGCGGCGTGGGCCGCGGTCCGCTTCCTTTGGGGACCGGCGGGCGCCTTCGCTTTCGCGGCCTTCTTCTACCTCTTCCTCTGGATCGGTCTGGAGATCGCCGACCGCAAGATCCGGCGGCCCGAGCAGCCGCTCCGGCTCGGGGTCCTGCTCCCTCCCTTCGGGATCGACGCCCTGGGCTGGGCGGTCGGCGGGTTCGCGGCCGTGGCCGGGGCACGCGGCGGATGGGGGCTGGCTGCCGCGCTGCTCGCCGGGCTGGCTCTGCTCGTCCTGGAGGCGACCCGCAACGGGTTCCTGCTGGAGAAGGCGAGCCACCGCATCCGCGATCTCGAGCGGCTGGGGCGGGCCGGCGACCGCCTGGGAGAGAGGGAGGCGGAGCTGGTCCAGCTCGTGGAGCGCATCCGCGACGAGAGCGCCAAGGTCCTGCCCGAGCCCTGGTATCACTGGTACCACTTCGAGGCGCTTGCGCCGGGGTGGGAGCTGCGGAGCTGGTGGTCGGGTCCCGACGGCGAGCTGGAAGAAGGTGTGCCCGAGCCGGGCAACCATGCGCCGGTGCTCCCCGGCTTCCACCGCCGCGCTGCGTGGCAGATCGTCGAGCGCCAGCTCCGCGCCTTCGGCCAGATCGTCGCCCGCGTGCGGTTCTGGTGCGATCCGCGCAGGCTGGACCCCAAGGCCATCGACCTGCTGGACCTTCTGATCCCCCAGGCGAGCCTCTCGGTGCAGCGCTGCTTCGCCGGCAAGGAAGCCCAGGAGGACCCCTTGACCGGCGCGCTCCTGCGCCGCGCCCTGGAGCCCCGGCTCAACCAGGCGTACGGCCGGGTCCTCCAGAACGGCGGCGCCATGTCCGTGATCCTCTGCGACATCGACCACTTCAAGCGGATCAACGACACCTTCGGCCACGCCGTGGGCGATCGGGCGCTCGTCGCGGTCGCCGGAGTGCTCAAGGGGAGCCGGCGGGACGGCGACCTCTGCTGCCGCTATGGCGGCGAGGAGTTCCTCCTCCTGGTGGACGGGATCGGCGGCGAGGATGCCCTGGGCATGGCCGACCGGCTGCGCAAGAGCGTGGAGGAGCTCCCCTTCGAAGTGGACGGCAAGCGCGTGCCGCTCACCTTCAGCGCCGGAGTGGCCAGCTTCCCCGACCTCTACATGAAGTCCGCGGCCGAGCTGATCCTGTTCGCGGACGAGGCGCTCTACGAGTCCAAGCGCCGGGGCCGCAACCGCTGCCTCCTCGACCTCGGCCAGGGGAAGTACCTCGACGTCGAGGGCAACATCCTCACCACCGGCGAGGCGACCGCGGCGCCCGAGCCGCCGCGGATCTTTGCTTGAGGGCAAAGCCATGGCGGAACTTTCAGAGAAGGACGAGCTGCTGCGGGAGATCCGCCTCGCCGAGGAGCAACTGGCAGAGGGACAGGGAGTTCCCCATGAGGAGGCTCGTGCGAAGGTTCTCGAATCGATAGGACGGTCATCGCGCGACAGACCTTACCCCCCGGACCTCCCGGGAGAGGGCCGGGGGCATAGGCGCTGACTTTGTGGTGCAGGAGCGCCCTCCGGAGGAGGGTGCAGGCGCGTAGCCCCGGGTTTTCAACCCGGGGTTATGGAGGTCAGGATCTCCTGTTCGAGCCCCTTCAGGGGCGTCGGCAAGGGCACGGAGGCGACAAGGGCAGAGGGCCGACAAGAGGCGACAAGGGCCGAGGGCGACAAGACGCGACAAGGGCCGAGGGCCGCCCGCCCGCCCCGGGTTGAAACCCGGGGCTACGTGCCTGCGCCTCCTGCGGAGGCGCTCCCGCCTGCCCACCACCAAGCCCCCGCCCCTACAATGAGGTTTTGATAGGCCCTAGCTCCCGGGCCGGGTTTCCAGGCGCACCTTGCGGAGGATCACGGGCTCCTTGGGCTCGTGGAAGGCGACGCCGCCCTCCAGGAACTTCTCGTTCACCGGCACGGCGCCGATCTTCTCCAGCACGTCCATCCCTTCGATCACCTGGCCGAAGACGGTGAACCGGCCGTCGAGATGGGGCCTGGGAGCGAGGCAGACGTAGATCTCGGTGTTGCCGCTGTTCGGCTCGGCGGAGTGCGCCAGCCCCAGCGCGCCGGCGACGTGCGGGTGCGAGTTGAACTCGTCCGGCACTTTCGGACGGCCGCTCTCGCCGCCGTCCCCGGTCTGGATGACGTGCCCGGCGACCACCCGGTAGAAGGGCTTGCCGTCGTAGAACCCTTCCCGCGCCAGCGCCTTGAAGTTGGCCACGGTCTTGGGCGCGTCCGTCTCGAACAAGCGGAAGACCATGGTCCCCAGGCTCGTCTCCAGGACGGCCACCTCCCTGGTTTCGGGCGGCGGAGCAGGCTGAGCGGCGAGACTGGCGGTCAGAAGGAGGGAGAGAATCGCGAGCATTGTCTTCATGACGGCCACTCTAGGGCAGGGGCAGCAGCGGGGTCCAGTCCCACTCGGGACATTGTCCTCCCAGCGGGGACATCTCCTGCCGCTCGGTCATCCGGTCCAGCGGCTCGGCCGCGCGGCGGAGGCTGTCGTACTCGGCCCGGTTGTTGCGCACGGCGTCGGCGAGCCAGGAGGGTCTGCTTTCCGCGGCGAGGTCTCCGGCCAGATCCAGGGGGAGGAAGAAGGCGTCCTCGGGCCGGTCGACGATGCCGCGGTCCGCCGCCTGCCGGGAATAGGCGGCGTAGAGCGGGGAGAGGCGGTCGAGCGCGGCGCGCCAAGCCTCCCGGAACCGGCCCCGGTAGCGGTCGTGGCCGGCGACGTCCGCCCTCTCCAGCGCCTTTCTGGCCGCCTCGGCCCGCTCCGGGGCTCCGGCCCAGGACGGGCACAGGAGGTCGGGCGAACCGAGCAGGGAGAGGTTGGCCCGGCCCCGCGTCCGCAGATTCCAGGCCGCCAGGCTGAGCACGGGCGGCACCTCCTCGCCGGCCGCGCGCGCCGCCCGCCGGTTGATGCCGGCGATCAGGTCGGAGAGCAGCGCGTCGCCGACCCGGGGAAGCAGCCGGGTGAGGGTGGAGCGGAACTGCTGCCAGAGCTGCTCCGGCGTCTCGTCCCCGCGCAGCGATGGCGGGCGGTGCGGCGGCGGCCGGAAGCTCAGAAGCCGCACCCGGTGGAACGCCAGCGCCGCGCCGAGCTTCTGCGGGATGGCGGGGTACTGCGCCGCGCCCTCGGGCTCCAGCAGCGCGCCGAGCACCTCCTGCCCGCCGATCACATCGGCCAGCAGGGGGCGGAGCTCCTTGCCGTAGAGGTAGAGCCGCAGCCGGATCGTCTTCACCGGCGGCGCGTCGGGCAGGGGAAGCCCCAGGTGATAGAGAGCGTAGCGCAGCCCCGTTCCCACTCCATGGCGGAGCAGGGTCACTCCAAGGTGGGAAAGAGGAGGCAGCGGCCCCGGAGTCAGAAGGGCCCGGCTGTACGCGGGCCGCTCCTCGTAGAGGCCAAGGGATTCCGGCTGTGCCTGCATGACGAGATCTCCGGCCGGATAAGGTAACACGGGGAAAGGACATAAAGGACCTGAAGGACTTAAAGGACGAAAACGACAGGGGAGGGGGCCGTCCTTGAGGTCCTTGGTGTCCTTGAGGTCCTGGGCGGGCGGGGGCCTCCCCCGGGGACCATGTCAGAATGGTCCCGTGACCGACCTCGCCCCTCTCCCCGCCCTGACAACCGAGCCCGAACGCCCCGCCCGGGCATCCCTCGCCTCCCGGATCCGGCCCACGCCCGACCCGGACGAGATCCTCGACCTGTTCGTGGACTGGGCCGCCGAGGCCGGGTTCGAGCTCTACCCGGCCCAGGAGGAGGCGCTCCTGGAGATCATGGGCGGCCGCCACGTGATCCTGAACACCCCCACGGGCTCGGGCAAGTCGCTGGTCGCGCTCGGGCTCCACTTCAAAGCGCTGTGCGAGGGCCGGACCTCGTTCTACACCAGCCCGATCAAGGCGCTCGCCTCCGAGAAGTTCTTCGCCCTCTGCGACGAATTCGGAGCCGAGAACGTGGGCATGCTCACCGGGGACGCCAGCATCAACCCCGACGCGCGGGTGCTCTGCTGCACGGCCGAGGTGCTTTCCAACATGGCGCTGCGCAGGGGAGACCGCCTCGACGCCCCCTACGTGGTCATGGACGAGTTCCACTACTACTCCGATCCGGAGCGCGGCATGGCCTGGCAGATCCCGCTGATCGTGCTCCCCCGCACGCGCTTCCTCCTCATGTCCGCGACCCTGGGGGACGTCAGCTCGATCGCCGAGCACATCCGCAAGCAGACGGACGTCGAGGTCGCCCTGGTCACCTCGGAACAGCGGCCGGTCCCGCTCGACTTCGAGTACCGGGAGACGCCGCTCCACGAGACGGTCGAATCCCTCCTGGAGGCGGGCAAGTCGCCGATCTACATCGTCAACTTCACGCAGCGGGAGTGCGCGGAGCTGGCCCAGTCGCTGACCAGCATGAAGATCTCCAGCCGGGAAGAGCGCGAGCGCATCCGCGATGCCATGGGCGGCGTGCGGCTGGACACGCCCTACGGCAAGGAGTTCCGGCGCTTTCTCTCCTTCGGGATCGGGGTGCACCACGCGGGCCTCCTGCCCAAGTACCGGCTCCTCGTGGAGCAGCTCGCGCAGCAAGGGCTGCTGCGGGTGATCTCCGGGACCGACACGCTCGGGGTCGGCGTGAACATTCCGATCCGCACGGTGCTCTTCACCCGCCTCGCCAAATTCGACGGCCGCAAGGTCTCGCTGCTCTCGGTGCGCGACTTCAAGCAGATCGCCGGCCGCGCCGGGCGCAAGGGGTTCGACACCCAGGGCAGCGTGGTCGCCGAAGCGCCGGAGCACATCATCGAGAAGCGCCTGGCCGAGAAGAAGCAGAAGAAGGGGCCGGCCAAGTCCGCGGCCAAGGGGGAGGTCTCCTGGAACCAGGAGACCTTCGACAAGCTGATCACCCGGCCGCCGGAGACGCTCAAGTCGCGCTTCCGGGTCACGCACGGCATGGTCCTCGACCTCCTCCAGCGGGACGCCGAGCTCGACGATCCGGACATCCGGAACTTCGACTCCCTGCGCGACATCATCCGCCGCTGCCACGAGGAGGAAGGCTCGAAGGCCCGCCTTCTCTCGCAGGCGGCGGTCCTGGTGCGCTCGCTCTACCGCGCCGGGATCATCCGCATGAAGGCGGACGTGAAGGGCCACTACCTCTGGGCGGTGGTGGCCGAGGACCTCCAGTGGGACTTCTCGCTCCACCACGCCCTGTCGCTCTACCTGGTGGAGACGATCAGCCTGGTCAACGTCGAGTCCGAGACCTACGCGCTCGACCTGATGACCCTGGTCGAGTCGATCCTGGAGGATCCGGACGTGATCCTCCGCAAGCAGGTGGACAAGATCAAGCAGGAGCTGGTCGCGCAGCTCAAGGCGGACGGCATGCAGTACGAGGAGCGGATGGAGCGGTTGGACGAGGTCACGCATCCCAAGCCGCTCTCGGATTTCCTCTACGGCACCTTCAACCGTTTCCGCGGGGACCACCCGTGGGTGGGCGGGCACGACGTGCGCCCGAAGTCGATCGCCCGGGAGATGTACGAGGGGTACATGTCCTTCGCCGACTACGTGAAGAAATACGGCCTGCAGCGCAGCGAAGGCGTGCTGCTGCGCTACCTCTCGCAGCTCTACAAGACGCTCGACCAGACCGTGCCCGAGTACGCGAAGACGGCCGAGGTCTGGGATGCGCTCGGCTACTTCCGGGCGCTGCTCCACCATACGGACACGAGCCTCCTGGAGGAGTGGGAGAGCCTCCTCCACCCCGAGCTGCGCCTCCAGCGTCTGCAACGCCACCAGGCCGCCGAGGCGCTCTGGCTCAAGCAGCTCCTGGCGGACCCCAAGGCCTTCGCGGCCCGGGTGAGGGCCGAGCTGCACCTGGTCGTCCGCGCCCTCGCCGAGAAGGAGTGGGAGGACGCCGCCGCCGCCGTGCTCCAGGAACCGGACGACCCCTGGACCCCGGAGCGTTTCGAGGAGTCGATGAAGCCCTTCTACGAGGAGTACGGCGAGCTGGTCTTCACCCCCGAGGCCCGCCGCCACCAGCACACCCACATCCGCGAGGTGGACGAGCGCGTCTGGGAAGTGGCCCAGACGATCCTCGATCCCCAGGGTGACAACCTCTGGGCCGTCCAGGGCATCGTGGACCTGCGGGACCCGGACGTCATGGACGGACCGCTGGTGAAGGTGGCGCGGGTGGGGGCGTAGGGCAAGGCGCGCCGCAAGGCTGCTGGAGCACTAGCTTTAGTTAGAAGAGTAGCTGCTGTTCCGCAGCTCCGCTCTGTGTTCCAGGAAGGAGGCAACCCGAGATGAGCGTGTCCACTCGCCTGTCGTTCGTCCTCACCGCCCTGCTGATCCTGATGCTGTCCACGGCCGCGGCCCAGGCCCAGGCCGCGAAGTGCCGTCCCTGCCAGACCGCGCAGCAACGCTGCATGGTCAACTGCCTCGGCCGCGCCGACAACCAGGTCCGGTCGTGCCTGCTCGGGTGCGACAACGCCGCGGCTGTCTGCTCGTGTGACGAGGCGGCCACACTGAGCAGCGAGGAGTACGTCGCGAAGCGCGGCCTCAAGGTCGTGACCGCGTTCTCCGAGGCCTGCCATTCGACCACCCCGTGCGGATCGGAATACGGGTCCTGCGCCGGCTGGTCCTCGTTCTCCGACTGCGGCGAGCAGTACTGCGGTTATGCCGTGGGCTGCGGCCTGTGCGACGAGTGGCAGTGCGAGTACGGGGGGCCGGCGCTCCGGCAGGACATGGAGCGCTACCGCGTCTGCTTCAACCAGTACAGTCAGCCCTGTACGGAGTACCAGCGTTCGTCGAGCAACTACGGCTGCGGCTGCTGAGGCGGTGTCCCTCCTTCGAGGAGAAGCGCTTTCCCCCGAGGGGAAGGCGCTCTCCTCCCCAAACTCATAGCCGCCTTCTGCCCGATTCTTCCCGGGGCGGACGTGTGATTTTTCAGACGTTCCTCCACCGGGATGCTTCCCGCCGAGCCGGGAAGAGGTGCAGGCGTCGTCCTTTGAAGTACGGGCGCTGTCCTTTCAAAGGGGAGCCCTGTCCTTTGAGGTACGCGCACTGCCCTTTGAAAGGGGGACGCTGTCCTTTGATGTACTGGCGCTGTCCTTTGAAAGGGGGGGCCTGTCCTTTGAGGTACGCGCACTGCCCTTTGAGGTACGGGCACTTCCCGGAGCGGACCGCCCCATTCAAGCAACTTGCGCTCTAATGCCAGATGTGGGATCATTACGCCCGGTTTACGGTTGCACGCTTGGCGTGCCGGCAAAAGGGAGATCGAGATGCCTGACACGGGAATGAACCCACGTCTGACCGCAGTGCTTGCACGTCTGTGCGAGCGGCTCGGACCTCTGTTCAAGACCCAGGCCGTGAAACTCCCTTACCTGGTCGATGTCATGGCCAACAACGTGCTGGGTCAGCCCATCTCCAATGCCACCTATCAGACCTGGGAGCATGGCGTGGTCGCGAAGGAGGTCTACCGCTTCATCGAGCACGAAGCGGAGGGGAACGATCTTTTCAAGGTGACGCGACATGTCTACTCGGAAGGCGGCAAGAAGATCGCGCTGGCCGGCTCCGCCCGCCTGGGTGCTCTTACGCCGGAGCAGATCGCCGTCGTCGACTCTGTGGCAGACCTCTACGGAAAGATGCCTCCGGAGGCGCTGGGCTATCTGACCAAGCAGATGAACACCGAGATCCCTCCGCAGGAGTGGGGCTCCAACCACTCTGCCTCCTTGGCCGAGGACGCCTATCTCCGTCTGAGCCCGAATTGGCAGCGTCTCTGCGCCCGGATGATTCCGGAAGATCTGGACGACCGGTCGCGTTGGGGTGTACCCATCAACGACGATCCGATGGGGCACTTCCTGCGCGCCCTGCATGCCTAGACCGGTCCGGGAGTTCGATCTTTTCTGGGGTGATCGCGATTTCAAAAAGTCGCTTCAGCGGCTTTCGGAACCGGATCGGATGGGGCGACTCTCGGAGCTGGCGTCGCTTGTTGCTGATCTCGCTGCCTGTAACCATCCGACGCATGATCCTGCTTTGCAGCGGTGGAGGCCTTCCGCCTACCACGTGCGCAACGTAGATGCCTCGCAGGTCAAGCTCTTCGAGTATCGTTGCGCCTACCCAATGCGTGTCATCGCGCGCTGGATCGATCCAACCCCCGAGGAACCAGAGGGGGTCATCCTCTTGGTCGCGGCGACACTCAGCCATGACCACGAGCGCCTGAAAGAGGTCATTCGCAGGAACCGCCAAGATCTTGCTGGCGATCGCCAGGAGTAAGGCTGGGGGCGGGAACGTGTGATTTTTGACGGTCCTGTCTGCGCCTGCATCCGCACACCCGGCCGGCACCTAACTAGTGGCGAGGGCGGAGGAGTGGCGTTGGAGCAGCGCCTGGTGGCGAGGGGAGAAGGGGTAAGACGCAGCATCGGGAGCGCCGGCGTCTCGCCGGCCTGTCCGGATGGATCGGCGGAACGCGATGAGGTGGGTGTCGCGCTAGCTCTTCGCTCATGGCTTCAAGACTCGGCAGGCACCTAAGATCGGGGCACCTAAAGCAGCCGCAGCTAGTCAGTCCCATCTTTTAGATTGCAGTTAGAGGTCCGGGTGACCTTATACGCTTCATCTAAGGTGAGGCAGAAGCCGTTGATTTCTGGCCAGATTAGGCGAACACCTAACAATTCGGTCCGATGAGGAAAGTTGAAGAATTTCTCCATCGCAGCGACTCGTACAAAACGCTTCGAGTCATCATCGCGAAAGACAAGGATGACCAACTCGATGACAGGATCCTCGCCCCCTTCTATATCCGAAAAAGCTATCTGTGAGAAAGGTCCTCCTGAATCGATCTCTACTATATAGCCGCTTGTCGTCATGCGGCCGCGGGGGAATGCAAGGCGGGCTTGGGACATCTTCATGCCAGGTAGGATGCGATCAAGTTGCTCTGGGAAGGGCGTTCGACTTGAGAAGCGAATCGCGTTTTCTGACGAGTGGGTGGACGCGTTGCTCATCGCGACTGGCGCCGGGTTGGAGTTTCTTCCTGCGAGGTAGTAGGAAAATTTGTACGTCACATAAATTAAAGATGGTACAATCAGAGGTACTAAAAGCCAAGCGTACTGTAGTAAGCTACGCCTCGTCCGCCGGCCGGAGTCGTCGATGAACCGTATAGGATAAGGAGAGGTAAGCGTAGGGATTTCCGGCTCCTGACCCTTTCTGCCTGACGTCAAGTATAAGCGAAGAGAATAGGTATCGGTTCGATTGAAGGGCTTCACGCGAAACTTCACCCCCGCTTTGGGTGTCGATGGAGAGACAGGTTCCACTAAGCTGAGATTGTGATGCAGGTCAGGGTCTTCCCATGCCACGTGAACACATTGGCCATCATGTAGAGATACTCCGAACTCGAAGTCGTCATAGTCTTTGTTGCCACGGTTGGTCACTGCCAGATCCGCTACGAAGAGGTTCCGGTATTCAGTTGTGGAGCCCTCGTGGGTCACAGAGACGACCACCGCTAAACTGTCAGGGCTATTTTGATGGTGAAAAAGGGGGAATATCTTTAACCGTTGCCCAATAGCTTGTAACCGACCTTGCCTATAGTCATAAAAGACTTTTATTAGCGCTCCCATTGCGCCGCCACCAAGTAGCGCTACTATAAAACCAAGCCAAGGAATTTCGCTCATTTTAATCGTTTGTCCACCCTGATCGCCAATGAGATGGCCGGTGCTGGTCCGACATTCGCATTGAAACTGGCTGCCTTGGCAAGTCTAAGCGGGTCTCGGAATACTGTCAAATCGGCTGTGCTGCGACAAAATCTCGTAACTCAATAGCCCACCCGCCCACCCTCCAGCAACCCCGCCGCGTCTACCCCCGCCCTCCACAACCGCCAAGCCTCCTTCATCGCCTTCTCCGCCTCCGCCACCCTCCCCGCTTCCCTCAAAGCCCTTGCCTTCGCCCCCGCCGCGTAGCCTCGGACGCGGTTCTGCCATTCCTTGGTCCCGCCCATGTAATCCGCGATCTCCACGGCCAGCTCGGCCCAAGCTTCCGCTTCCCCGGCCGGGGACAGCGATTCCTCCACCGCCAGCTCGCAGACGGCCCAGGTCTGGTAGTCGGCGGCGATCGGGATCACGGCGAGGCGCTGGTCGTGGGTCAGGGTCTTGAGGTTGGCGAACAGATCCCTGGCGGGGATGCGGTCTTCCGCTCGCGGCGGAGTGTCGGGGAGGCGCAGGGTGAGGAGCCTCTGGAAGGCCCGATGGGCTCGGGTGCGGAGCGGCTCTCCAAGCTCGGTGAAGAGGGGCTCGGGGTCGCGGCCCACCCTCTGCCGGGTCCGGCTCAGGGTGTCGTGGAGCTGGAGCATCTCGTGCCCCTGTTCGACCGTGAGGCCGGCGTGCTCGGCCCTGCGAAAGACCTTGTGCTACCTTCACAGCATGTCCGCAACCGGACTCTCTCGAAGAGAGCTGCTGGCGCTCGCGGTCCTTGCCGGAGCGGGGATTCCTTTCCGTCTCAAGGCTGAGGAGAAGCCCATCCGCTGGCTGGATGCGGCCGTCAAGGCAGCGCGCTGGATCCGCACCACGCGCGTGGCGACTCCGGACGGGCTGCTCTGGCTCAGCGGGCCGGAGCTCCCCGAGGGGATGAACGCGAGCCCGGACCTGTACACCGGCACCGCGGGGATCGTGCTCTTCCTGGCCGAGCTGGCGCGCGCGACCGGCGACAGGTCCTGGCTTCAGGAAGCCATGTACGGCGCGGACTGGCTGATCGCCGGTCTGCCCGAGAAGCTCGATCCGGAGCAGTCCCAGGCGGGCCTCTACACCGGAGTGCCCGGCATCGGGCTCGCCATCCACCGGGTGGCCAAGGCGTCGTCCGAGGACAAGTATCGCAAGGGGGCGGAGCGCTGCCTGGAGCTCGTGCATGCCGCGGCAAAGCCGGCGGGCGCAGGGGTGGAGTGGGATCCGGGCCTGGACGTCATCGCCGGGTCCGCGGGCACGATCCTCTATCTGCTGCACATGGCGCGGGAGCTGGACCGGCCCGCTTCGAAGGAGCTGGCCTTGAAAGCCGGGATGCGGCTCGCCGAGCTGGGGATTCCCGAGGCCGGCGGCCAGAAATGGCGCTTCGCGAACACGCCTGATGCGAAGCGGCTGATGCCCAACTTCTCGCACGGCACCGCGGGCATCGCCTACGCTCTGGCCACCCTCCATCTCGAAACCGGCAGACAGGAGCCGCTCGACGCGGCGCTGGCCGGCGCCCGGTACCTGCAGGCGGTCGCGAACACCGTGGGTGCTGGGGGGGAGGGCTGCCTGATCTTCCACCACGAGCCGGAGCCGGACGGCAAGGACCTCTACTACCTGGGCTGGTGCCACGGCCCGGCGGGGACGGTCCGCCTCTTCTACCAGCTCTCCAAGGCCACGAAAGAGGATGCCTGGCTGGGTTGGGTGCGGCGGGGTACGCGCTCGATCGTGGCGAGCGGCATCCCCGACAGGCAGACGCCCGGGTTCTGGAACAACGCCGGCCAGTGCTGCGGCCTCGCCGGCGTGGCCGATCTCTTCCTGCGGCTGCACAAGGCCATGGGAGAGGGTCTCGACTTCGCGCGCAAGGTGGGGGAGGCGCTGCTGGCAAAGGCCACGCCCGCGGGCGACGGGCTCAAGTGGGTCCATGCCGAGCACCGGGTGAGGCCCGAGTACGTCTACGCCCAGACCGGCTACATGCAGGGCGCGGCAGGGATCGGTATGCTGCTGCTCCACTTGGATGCGGTCGAGCGCGGGCGGGAGTGGGGGTTCCGGCTGCCGGACTCGCCGTATTGATAGGATGCGCCGCATGCGGCGCCTTCTCCTGATCAGCAACTCCATCAACCACGGCCACGGCTTCCTGGATCACGTGATCCACGAGATCGACGACTTCCTGGGGAAGGTCCGCAGCCTGGCCTTCATCCCCTTCGCGCAGAAGGACCGGGAGGGGGCCGGCGCGCGGGTCCGGGAGCGCCTCGCCGCCATCGGGGTCGCGGTGACGACGGTCACGGCGGACGAGGAGGGGCGGAACCTGCTCCGGAATTGCGCGGCGGCCTTCACCGGCGGCGGCAATACGTTCCGGCTGCTCAAGACCCTGCAGGAAGCCCAGATGATCCCGATCCTCACCTACCGCTGCCTGGCCGGCATGCCGTACCTCGGCAGCAGCGCGGGCACCAACGTCGCCACCCCGACGATCCGCACGACCAACGACATGCCGATCGTCCAGCCCACCTCGTTCGACGCGCTGCGGCTGGTCCCGTTCCAGATCAACCCGCACTACCTCGACGCGGACCCGGGCTCGACCCACATGGGCGAGACCCGCGAGCAGCGCCTGAAGGAGTTCCACGAGGAGAACGACACGGTCGTGGTGGGTCTCAGGGAAGGAGCGTGGATCCGGGTGGAAGGCGAGAGGGCCACGCTCGGAGGCGGCAACGGCGCCAGGATCTTCCGCCGCAACCGGGAGCCGGAGGAGCGCGGGAGCGGTGCGGAGCTGAGCGACCTGCTTTGAGCTGAAGCCGTCAAGAGGCCCGCAGCTCCGCCGCGATGTCCCGGCGCAGGGCCAGGCGCACCGGCAGATAGGTGGAAGCGGCGCCGATCAGGCACAGGAACGCGGCGATCAGGAGGAGCTCCGAAGGAGCGCCCGAGCTGAGGCCGAACAACAGGCTCGCCAGGAGCCTGCCCAGAGCCAGCGCTCCGCCCACGCCCAGGAGCAGCCCGAACACGATCATCTTCAGGGTGGAGCGCAGGAACAGGGTGGTGATCTCCTGCTTGCGCGCGCCCAGGGCCATGCGGATGGCGATCTCGCGGCGGCGGGCCGCCACGTTGCAGCTGATGATGCCGTAGATGCCGAGCGCGCCCAGGGTCAGGGCGACGGCCGCGAAGAGACCGAGGACCCAGCTGCCGACGCGCGGCTGCATCGCCACGTCGTCCAGCCGTTCGCGCATCGTGCGCACCTCCACCGGGAGCTGGGGATCGACCGTCCAGATCGCCCGCCGTACCGCCGCCGGGCCCGCCGCGGATTCCCTCACCCGGGCGACCAGAGTCATCGTGGTCAGATCGACCTGCCCCGCGGGCTGATAGATCACGGGCGGCGCCTCCGACGTGCGGCCTTGCAGCCGCATGTCCTGGATGACGCCGGCGATCGTGGTCCATCGGCTTGCCGCGATGTCGTCCTTGCCGAGCGCGATCCTCTGCCCGACGGCGCTGCCCTTCGGCCATTGGCGGCGCGCCAGCGACTGGCTGACCAGGGCGACCGGAGGAGCCGACCGCTGGTCGCTCTGGCTGAAGCCGCGCCCCTCGACGACGCGGATGCCCATCGCTTCGAGATAGCCGGGGGTGATGACCTGCTTGGTCGCCACCTGCGGCTCGCCCGGAGCGGCGGCCCCCCCGGCTTCGACCTTGAACCGGATGCCATCCATCAGAGCCGAGAACGGCAGGGCGCTCACGGCGCCGGCCGCGAGGATCTCCGGCTGCGCGCGCAAGGCGGCGGCCATGGCCTCGACCGCCTGGACCTTGCGGAACGGCTCCGCATAGCGGTCCGCCGGCAGGTCCAGGATTGCGGTCTGCACGAGCTCGGGATCGACGCTCAGCGAGGCCCGTTGCAGGCTCCACAGGCTGCGCAGCATCAGCCCCACGGCCGAGAGCAGGATGATCGCGAGCGCCAGCTCGAAGACGACCAGGATCCGTTGCACGGGAAACCGGCCCACCGCGGGCACGGCGAGCGTGGACGAGGCTCCGGCCGCGCCGCGGTTGGAGGTCGAGCGCAGCGCAAAGAGGGCCGGCGCGAGGCCCGAGAGGACGCTCGCCAGGAGCGCCAGCAGGAGGGAGAACCCCAGCGCCGCGGTGTCGACGCGGACCTCGGCAAGGCTGGGCAGGCTCTCGATGCGCGCCGCGGCCAGCAGGCGGGCCAGCCCGTACGCGAGGGCCGCTCCCAACCCGGCGCCGCCCAGCCCGAGCAGGAGGCTCTCGGTCAGGAGCTGGCGGAAGAGACGCAACCGGCTGGCGCCCAGGGCGATGCGCACGGACAGCTCCCGGCCGCGCTCGGTCGCCCTGGCCAGCAGGATGTTGGCCACGTTGGCGCAGATGACCAGAAGCACCAGGCCCGCCGCGAAGAAGAGCACGATCAGCAGCGTGCGCACCTCCTCGACGGCCTGCTCGCGCAGGGAGACGGTGTAGGCGGTCAGCTCCGGCGAGCTGTCCGGCGGCCGGACCCGGGCCAGCCGCCGGGCGATGACCTTCAGCTCTTCGTTCGCCGCGGCCGGGGAGGCGCCGGGCGCGAGGATCCCCACCACCAGCAGAGTGCGCCGCTGAGGGTCGAGCCTGGCCACGTCGAGCGGCAGGAAGATCTCGGCCCCGCCCTCGATCCCCAGCGACTGGCCCGACACCGTGATGGGTGGCGGGAACTGGAAATCCGGCGGCAGGATGCCGATGACGCTATAGGGCCGGCCGTCCAGGACGAGGGTCCGGCCGAGCACGCGCTCGTCGGACTGGAAAAGCCGCTGCCAGAGCCGGTGGCTGAGGACCACGCCCGCCTCCGGCGGTCCCGGCTCTCCGGAGGCCGGCAGGCGCCCCCGCTGCGCCCGGGTCCCGAGGAGAGGCAACAGGCCGGGCGTCACCCGCAGGCCCTGGAGGGAGGTCGGCTCCCCGAGGCCGGTCAGGCCCACCGGAGCGAAGCTGAACGCCTCCAGGCCGGCGAAGGAGCGCGCTTGGCGGCGCAGCTCGAGATAGTCCGGACCCGAGACCGGGAGCTGCGCGCGCCTGGCCGCGGTCGGGCTCTGCCAGACCAGCATCAAGCGCTCTCCGGCGGGGAACGGCAGCGGCTTGCTCAGGACGGCCCGCGCGATGCTGTAGAGGCTCACGTTGGCGCCGATGCCCAGGCCCAGGGTGAGGACGACGACCGCGGTGGTGGCGCGGCTCCGGACCAGCAGGCGCCAGGCATGACGGAGGTCGGGAAGGAGAGCGGCCATGTCAGTGGACCTCCGGGAGCTCCTCCGTCGCCGCGCCGGGGCTCCGCGGCAGGCGGACGGCAAGGTTGATCGCTTTCCTGCCTTCGCGGTACAGGACCCCCTCCGCGAAAAGCTGCTCGAGGAGCGCCGGCTCCACGCCGGGCAGGGCGGCGAGCTCGTCGAGATCGATGATTTCATGGGTCGCCGCGAGGATGGCCGCGAGCGCCGGACCCTGCTCGAACACCTGGACCTCCTGTCCCGCGATCCGGGTGAGACCCTGATCCTCGTCCCAGAAGAGGCCCTCGCCCGCGGCATGGCGCCGTTTCCAGTCCTCGACCGCGGCGCGCAGAGGCGGGAAGTACCGCTCCGGCTGCAGCGCTCCGCCCTCGGCCTCGAAATGGTAGGCCAGCTCCGCGAGCTCGGCCTCGGAGAGCCGCGGGTGAAGCTCGCGATAGACCGGGACCGGGCGCAGGCCGCTCCAGCCGAACGCCTGCGGAGACTCGAAATAGGGACTGAAACGATCCACCCGGATCGGCGACACGCCGTAGGGAGGCGACAGGTGGGGAATGCGCCGCATCAGGTCGATCTCCTCCTCGTAGTCCGCCTGCCGCTCGCCGGGGATGGCGCACAGGAGGTTCCAGGACACGCGGATCCACTGCTCGCGGCACCACTTGAGGAGCGCCAGGTTCTGGATCGCCGTCACCCCCTTGCGCAGCTGCTTCAGGAGCGGCGTGCTCAGGCTCTCGATCCCGGGCTGGATCCAGAGCACGTTGGCTTCGCGGAGCTGGCGGACGTCGCTTTCCCTCAGGTTCGACTTGACCTCGTAGAACAGGCTGGGCTTGGTGGCGAAGCCGGCCAGCCGCGGCATCACCTCGCGCAGATGGCGGTAGGAGAGGATGGTGTCCGTCGCGAACAGGTTCAGGCCGTGGCGCTCCCAGAGCGTCCGGATCTCGGCCACGGCGCTGTCGGAGCTCTTGGCCTGGTAGGCGACCTCGAACGGGTTGAGGCCGCAGAAGGAGCAGTGGCATTTCTGCCCCCACCAGCAGCCGCGGGAGGTCTCGAAAGCGAGCATCAGATTGCGCCGGTCGCGCCCGAACCCGGCCGCCTGCGCCAGGAACGGGCCGTAATCCGGGACCGGCAGCTCGTCCATCGGGGGGCTCTGCTCGTTGACGATGAGCCGCCGTCCGCCGCCGAGCTCGCCGCGGGCGAGGTCGAGCAGCGGTTGCTCGCCATAGCCGCTGACCACGTAATCGATCTCGGGATAGGCCTCGAAGAGCCGGCGGCCCATGGGCTGCGTGCACGAGGCGCCGCCGAAGACGGTGCGGACCCGCGGCCATCTCTCCTTGATCTGGCGGGCCAGCCACAGCGCGGGAAGGAGCTGGTGGCAGGAGGTGGAAAACCCGACCAGGCCGGCGCCGGCGGCCTCGACGCGGTCGAGGCAGACGGCGCGGAAGGCATCGAGCTTGTCGCGCATGCCCGCGGCGCCGCCCAGGTCCCGTTCCAGCGCCCGCTGGAAGTCGTCGTCGCGCTGCACGCCTTCCAGATCGCGGGCGAACAGGAGCTCCCCGCGGCTCGCCGCCGTCGAGTCCTCGGCGATCCGCCCGTACAGCCCGCCGCCGAGGATGTCCGCGAACGGGAAGTGCAGGTAGTCCTCGACGGTTTCGATGCCGCGCTCGCGCAGGCAGGTCGCCAGGAGCGCGGTGCTCAGGGACGACAGCCCGGCGAGCTGGTAGGGCATGCAGATCAGCTGGATCTTCTGGGCTCTCATGGTCGTCTCAGCAGGTTGCGCAGCTCGCCGGCGCCGGGGCGCCGGAGCCGTCGAGCGTATCGACAAGGCCTTGCCGCAAGCGGGAAACCCCTGCGATATAGCACCCGAAGCGCCGGAAATCGATGTCGAAGGAATCGAGCGGCTCGGCCGCGGCCAGCCGCCGCGCGAAGTCGGCGATGCTCGCTTCGATGTCTCTGTCGAGGTCGGCGGTGAGCTCCTGCAGCCGGCCGAGCGCCCGTTCCACACAGAGCTCGATCTCGCCGCGGTCCTCCAGGGCGTGGTCGCGGGCGGTGGCGAGCGCGGCTTCGAGGTACATGGGGAAGGCCGCGAGGTTCTCGCGCCGCCAGGGGAGGCTTGCCGTCTTGCGCCCGATGCGGTTGAGGAAGTCGGCCACGGCGGAGGGATAGCGGAACATCGTGGGCATCACCAGGTCGCGATGCCCGAGCGGCTCGGCCGCGGTCGCGAAGGGGAGCTCGGCGGCGAGCCGCGTGCCCGCCACCGGCAGCATGGCGAGAGAGTGCGAGGGCTTGGGCAGGACGCGGGTGCGCCGGTAGACGTCGGACAGCAGATCGATCAGGACGCCGACCTCGCGGACGATCCCGAGGAGGGTGGAGCGGGGGTCGGCCATGATCACGTAGAGGACGGGATAGATCCCCGCCGCCGCGGTGCGCGCGATGGTCTCCCAGGCTTGCCGGACATACGCGGGGCCGTTGCGCGACTTGACCATCATCTCCGCCCGCTCCGGGTCCAGCGTCTCGAGGCCGAAGGCGATCTCCGAGACGCCGGCGCGCCGCATGGTCTCGAGAAGCGGCCAGAGCGTCCTCGCGGCGCGGGTCTGCGCGCGCAGACCGATGCGCACGTCCCTGGCGATGAGACCGTCGAGAACCCGGCGGTTCCACTCCGGCTGCTGCACGAAGAGGTTGTCCGCGAAGGAGACGACCTCGATCTGCCGCCGCGCGGCCTCGGCGATGACGTCGACCGTCCTTTCCGGGGACAGCGCCCGGATGTAGGTGTCGTTGACCGAGCAGAAGCTGCATTGCCCCCAGCGGCAGCCGCGCTGAGCGTAGAGCTCCATCGTCCGCCAGCCTTCCCGCTCGACGAGCTCCCAGGGGATGACGCAGAGGTCGTCGAGCTCCTCGTCGCGCGGCGCCGGATTCGTATCCACGGCGTCGGCGCCCGGAGCCTCCAGGTGCCAGACGGCGGCGCTGCCGGGATCCCGGACGTAGACGTTGCTGATCCCGACCGCGGCCCAGTCTCCGCCGGCGGTGCGGCGCCGGAAGGTGGCGGCGAACACGCCTTGAACGCAGGCCGGGGTCAGCGCGCCGCCGGGATCCGCCGCGGCGACGCGCTGCGGGCGGCCCGGCAGGGTGAGCGAGCTCCCGGGGGCCGGCGCGAACTCCCGGCCGCGGCTGGCCGCCAGGGCCGCCAGGATGGCCGGCAGCAGATGCTCGGCCTCGCCGACGACGACGAGGTCGAACAGGCCGGCGGCGAGCTCCACCGCGAAGCTCTCGATCGAGTTGCCGCCGATCATCAGCACGGCGTCCGGGCGCAGCTCGCGCACGCGGCGGGCGATCGGAATCGAGCGCGGCAGGAGCCGCTCCATCGACGAGAAGCCGACGACGTCCACCGCCGGATCGGCGGCGCGCTCGAACAGCTCCGCCTGGGTCGCAACGAACTCGACGTCGAAGCCGCGGCTGCGGGTGTAGCCGATGAACGGCAGAAGCCCGGGCGAGTTGGGGAACCGGACCCCGGCTTCGTCCTCATAGTCGAGGAAGAAGAGCATGCGCAACGGGCGGCGGGTCCCGGTTGGCGGCGGATCGCAACAGAGGCGCGCAGGCTGGCTCATCTCGGCTCCTTCAACTGCAGCTGACGGCGTCGATCAGCTCCGGCGAATCGTCGATCAGGCCGAAAGGCCGGTCGACGGCGGTGACCACTCCCTCGCGCGTGATCAGGCCCACGGCGTGATCTCCCAGGCGGGCTCTCTCCAGGAGCCAGTCCGCGTTCCGCGAGATCGCCTGGATGTAGCTCGCGAGGAGGGCGTCGCAGGCGGGCGCGTCATGGCGGCCGTGATGCTCATGGGCGAGGAACTGGCATCCGCCGCCGCAATGGGGAGCCGCCGGGCACTGCTGGCAGGCCGGGATGTCCAGGGCATTCCGGTTGCGCCATTGCCCCAGGGCCTGAGGATCGATCTCGACCGTCGGATGGAAGCGCCCGACGGCCATTTCCGGCAGGCCGGCGGAGTCCCAGCAGGCATAGAGATGGCCGTGGAGATCGAGCACCCAGCAGTTGATCTGCGCCTCGCAGTTGAAGAACCGGTGCAGGGAGAACAGCCCGGACTCCTGGAAGCCGCGGAAGTACTTGATCCCTCCGAAACCGGAAAGGTCGAACGCCCGCATGCGCTCGTCCCGGTCCGCGAGCTCGAGCACCTTGAGCAGGAGGTCGGTCTCGGAAGGCGCGTCGTGGCGCGGATTGTGGTTCTTGACCGGAGCGATGTGGAAGTACATCCGGGGGTTGTCCAGCCAGCCCTGGTCGCGCGCGAAGTCGGCGAGCTCCGGCAGGTGCTCCAGGTTGGTCGCGTCGACGTTGACTCGCGCGCGCACCCGGATTCCGGCCGCGAGGGCATCGGAGACGGCGCCGGCCAGCGGCGCGAAGGAGTCTCCGCGGGGCAGCGGGCGCCGCTTGCGGTGAATCCTCGCGGGACCGTCGAAAGTGACCTGCAGCACGTCGACCTTGCCGGCGAGCCGGGGCAGGGCCTTCCCCAGGCCCACGCCATTGGTGATGATGCCGTTGGTGAAGCCGGCGGATCTCCCGAGAGTGAGGATCTGCAGCACGCGATCCTGCAGCTCCGGCTCGTCCTGCAGCGGCTCGCCCCCGAAGACGGTCAGCGCCACGCGGTCCGGCGAGCTCGTTTCGATCAGCTCCGGCAGCGCCACGGAGAACAGGTGGTCGACCATCTCGCGCGACATCACCGGCGAGTCCAGGTGGTACAGGCGCTGCCAGCAGTACGGGCACTTGAGATTGCAGTTGTAGCTGGGGATCACCACGATCGGCTGGCGCACCGTGGCGCGGTGGAAGCGCAGCATCTCCTCGTAGAGCATGCGCGCCTGATCCCGTTCCTCTTCCACGGAGGAGAAGAGGTAGCCGCGGCGGCTCAGATAGCCGAGCACGTCGTCGTTCAGGGTCGAAGGGCTGCCGGACCGCATGGCTCCGAGAGAGACGAAACCGGGCGTGGCGGGGCCGGCCAACCGGTCGAGACCGTCGAGGACCGCTTGATCGACGACGTCGATCGAACCGGCGAGAGCGTTGAAAAGCGCGTAATAGGTGCCGCCGTCGCCGGCCGGCGCAGCGAGCGGGACAAGGACGTTGTTGATGCTGCGTGTGGCCATCGTTCCATCCTCCTGAAAGGCTCGAAGGAGCGCGGGTGCGCGGGCATCAAGACGCGGGACGGCCGGCCGGGGGGGCCGGCCATCCCGCGGGCCGGCTGGAACTAGTCGGCGATCAGGATGCAGCACTCGCAGATGCGAATGGCGATGGTTCCATCCCCCTCGGTGAACTTGGCGATCCGATCGGTATAGGCCTTCAGATCGTCGCGGTTCATCTTGGCGATGGAAAGCTGCTTCGACTCCTCTTTCCTCGCGGTGACCATCTGCTTCCTCCTTTCTCTGCCGGGCCTCGGGCTCCCGCTTCCGCCGGGCTCGTCTCGGTCCGCCAGGGAGCGGGGCGCCGGACCCGGACATCTGACTTGCTTAGATTAGAGAGGGGTCACTCTGCGGCTGAACACCCGTCAAGGCAGGCGTTCCTCGTGATCAGGCGGGCCGGCTCCCACCCGGGCGGGTGGTATAAGATCCTTCGTCCGGACCAGAGGAGGTCAGCGCGCCATGATCCCGGTCAAGCCCCACATCGCCGAACGCGCCTATGTCAACAGCCTGGAGCAGTATCAGGAGATGTACCGCCGCTCCATCGAGGAGCCGGAGGCGTTCTGGCGCGAGCAGGCGGGCATCCTGGACTGGTTCCATCCGCCGCGCGGCATCGTGGACCAGGACATGGACGAGGTGGACTTCGCCTGGTACTCCGGCGCGCGGCTGAACGCCTGCTACAACTGCGTGGACCGCCATCTCGCGGACAAGGGCGAGAAGACCGCCATCATCTGGGCCGGCGACGAGCCCGGCGATTACCGCTACATCACCTACCGCGAGGTCAAGCACAGCACGGCGAGGATAGCCAACGTGCTCCTCGCGCACGGCATCCGCAAGGGCGACCGGGTCTGCATCTACCTGCCCATGATCCCGGAGCTCGCCTACGCGATGCTCGCCTGCGCCCGCATCGGCGCCATCCACTCCGTGGTCTTCGCCGGCTTCTCGGCCGAGGCGCTGCGCGGACGCATCCTCGACGCCGGGTGCAAGATGGTCATCACCGCCAACGAGGGGCTGCGCGGCGGCAAGCGCATCCCGCTCAAGAACACGGCCGATCAGGCGGTCGAGGGGCTCGGCATGGTCGAGAAGGTGCTGGTCGCGCGCCGCACCGACAAGGACGTGCCCATGCGGCAGGGGCGCGACCTCTGGCTGGAGGACGAGACCCTCAAGCAGCGCTCCACCTGCCCGCTCGAGTGGATGTCCGCCGAGGACCCGCTGTTCACCCTCTACACCTCGGGCTCCACGGGCAAGCCCAAAGGCGTGCTGCACACCACGGCCGGCTATCTCGTCTATGCCGCGCTGACCCACAAGTACGTCTTCGACTACCACCCGGGCGACATCTACATGTGCGCCGCAGACATCGGTTGGGTCACGGGGCACAGCTACATCCTCTACGGGCCGCTCGCCAACGGGGCGACGACGGTCATGTTCGAGTCGATCCCCACCTATCCGGACGCGGGGCGCTACTGGCGGATCGTGGACGACCTCGGGGTCAATATCTTCTACACCGCGCCGACCGCGATCCGCGCCATCGCCCGGGCCGGCGACGAGTGGGTGAAGCGCTACAGCCGCAAGTCGCTGCGCATCCTGGGATCGGTGGGCGAGCCGATCAATCCTGAGGTCTGGATGTGGTATCACGACGTGGTGGGCGAGGGGCGCTGCGCGGTGGTGGACACCTGGTGGCAGACCGAGACCGGCGGCATCCTCATCACGCCGCTGCCGGGCGCCACCCCATGCAAGCCGGGCTCCGCGACGCTGCCGTTCTTCGGCGTCCGGCCGGTGCTCGTCAATGAAAAAGGCGAGGAGCTGCCGGGCAACGACGTGTCGGGCAACCTCTGCCTGCGCGGCACCTGGCCCGGCCAGGCGCGGACGATCTACGGCGACCACCGGCGCTTCAAGGAGACCTACTTCTCCCAGTATCCCGGCCTCTACTTCACCGGCGACGGCTGCCGGCGCGACGTCGACGGCTACTACTGGATCACCGGCCGGGTGGACGACGTGCTGAACGTCTCCGGCCACCGGCTGGGCACGGCCGAGGTGGAGAGCGCCCTGGTGGCTCACGACGCCGTGGCCGAGGCCGCGGTGGTGGGCTTCCCGCACGACATCAAGGGGACCGGCATCTATGCCTACGTGCACGTGACGCCGGATTACGAGAGCTGGGACGAGGAGGAGCTGGTGGGCGCCCTGAAGGAGCAGGTGCGGCACGCCATCGGGCCGATCGCCACCCCCGATCGCATCCAGGTCGTCACCGGCCTG
>Ga0068862_100000903_pt1 | contig 28796 bp, 31 predicted proteins | sample KBSSwiS52_FD_66598 | JGI IMG/M metagenome (GOLD analysis project Ga0068862, IMG submission 66598) | Switchgrass rhizosphere microbial communities from Kellogg Biological Station, Michigan, USA - KBS Switchgrass S5-2 | ecosystem: Host-associated > Plants > Roots > Rhizosphere > Soil ... | reverse complement strand
CTACTTGCGCCAAACAGGAAAACCCGCCCTCGTGAAATCAGCAACTTACGGGCGCTGACTCCGTGCTTTCGACCCCTACCGCCACCCTTTTTTCAGGGGCACCGTGGAAGTTGGGCTAGCATCGGTGGAACCACGGATGTCGTTCCTTGACCGCATATCGAAAGGAAAGAGACATGGACATGAAGAAAGTCCCGGTCATCCTGGCGCTGGCCCTTCTCTGCGCCGCATCCGCTTTCGGAGACTGCAGTACCCTCACGAACATCACCGAGGTCGTGCCGTTGCTCCACGTGGGGCAGACCGTGCACTTCAACTTCGAGTTTATCGGCGGGACGGAGCCGTACCACTTCGCGCTCGTCGATGGCGTGCTGCCGCCGGGCGTCAACCTCACCGGCTCCGGCGGTCTGCGCGGCAAGGTGACGCAGGCTGGCTTTTTCGACGCCTTCATCCAGGTGACCGACGCCGCCGGCTGCACGCTCACCGTGGCCTATAACATCCAGGTGGAATGACGTCGGCCGGCGCCGTTCGTCAGGCCACTGGGGCGCCGAGGCAACGCTGCAGTAGGCGAGGGTCCTTCAGGCGCTCCGTGCAGGCAGCGAAGGCTGGGGTGGGGCCGCGCCAACGCAGCTCGTCCACCTCGCGGAAGAGGGGCGCGTCGACCCGGAGCGTCGCCAGGTCCTTGAAGCGCAGCGCCAGATCGCGATGCTCTCCCAAGACGTCCTGGGGAAAGCTCTCGAGGGGGCCGTAACGATTGAGGAGCCGTGCCGCGGTCTTGCGGCCGATGCCGGAAATGCCTGGATAGCCGTCCGCGGCATCGCCGACCAGGCCGAGGAAATCGGGGATCAGGACGGGGGCGACGCCGAACTTCTCGCGGACTCCATCCTCGGTGAAGATCTTGTTGCCCCGGCGGTCGACCTGCACCACCCGGTCGCCGCGGACGCACTGGGCCAGGTCCTTGTCGGGTGTCCAGATGCAGACCTTCTGTACGCCTTCCTGAGCTGAGGCGATCCGGGCAGCGGAGGCGAGCGCGTCATCCGCCTCCAGCTCGATCATCGGCCAGACGGCGACGCCCATGGCGGCAAGGGCCTCTTCCAGCGGGTGGAACTGCGCGAGGAGCGCGCTCTCGACGCCCTGCGCCGTCTTGTAGCCGGGCCAGAGACGGTTCCGGAACGACTCGATGACATGGTCCGTCGCCACGCCGAGGTGCGTCGCCCCCTTTTCGATCATCTCCAGCACCGTGTGCAGCACGCCGTTGACCGCCCCGAAAGGCGCGTCCTTGCCCTTGTTGAAGCGTCGCTGGCCGTAGAAGTGACGGAACAGCTCGTAGGTACCGTCAAGGAGATGAATCATCATGCACCCGGGTCGTGCGGAGGAGGAGGCGACGCTCCTCCTCCGCGGGCTCCGCGGAACAGCCTACTGCTTGGGGGTCGATGACGTCGGACCTATCGTGTAGGAAGCCGACCACACGTACGTCTTGTCATTCGAGCTGGGGATCGTGCAGGCCTGGCCGGTCTCCCCTACCTGGTAGGGGCCGTTGTAGACCGGGCATGAGCACTGGATCGGATCGCCGTTCCTGTGCGAAGCCGGATCGCTGCCGTCGGCGAATCTGCAGGGGGCGGTCATGCACCCGGCATAGTTGTTTGCCGGGCAGGGGGCAACCGGCTTGGTCGAGACCATGTACGGCGGGGTCATCGCAAAGCTGAACGTCGAGATGACCTGGGCTTGGGCTTTCGGGTAGAAGGAGTTTGCGGAATTGCCCAGAGGCTGGTTGTTGATGTAGTTGCAGACGTTCGCCTGGGAAACACCGCTCGGAGGCGTGCTGCCCTGAGCCGTGTTCACGATGTTCAAGCACCCTCTGCCATCGGCCCCGCACTGCTGCACGGCCTCGAAATAAGCCCCCTGGTTGAGGATGCCGTTGATGTCGACATAATATTGCCCCGAGCTGTAGTACTGGCAGGTGCAATCGGCGCGGCCGTCGGGGCCGAGAACGCACGGCAAGGGCTGCCCCGCGGTGCCCCCCGGAGGTCCTGAGAAGAAGCACAGCGCGTATGCGCCGCCCTGGCACGACAGCATGTTGGGCGAGTGGTTGGCGGTAGCCGTGGCATTGGCCGGGACGAGGACGACGTCCGCACGGGCCGGTCCGTAGGTCGTCGTCCAGCAGTCCGTGGGCTGGAACGGGGTGTTGGTGCAGGTGGTGCCGCAGGATGGAGTGATGTCGGAGCAGAGCTGCGAGCTCGTGGTGGCGGTCGTGGTGGATGCCGCCGGCTTCGCCGGAGGTTCCGCCGCTGAGACCACCGATACCGCGCAGATCGACGTCAGGAGCAGGGCTCCCAGGCACACGCCGAGACCCGGCCGTCGGGCAATCTTCATAGAATCTCCCCCTTCTGAATTGAGCTGCATTGAGTTGCTGGTCCTTTCAATCCCCCGCGCACTCCACCTTGTTCTTGCCTTTCCTTTTCGCCTGATACAGCGCCTGGTCGGCGCGGGCGATGAGCTCGGTGGGCGCGCTGCCCCGCCGGGGCAGGGCTGAAGCCACGCCTACGCTCACGGTCACCACCGGCGCGACCGGCGAGCTGCCGTGGGTGATCGCAAGGTTTTCGACCGCGAGGCGCGCGGCCTCCGCGTACTGGAGCGCGCCGCGCAGGTCGGACTCCGGCAGCACGGCCGCGAACTCCTCGCCGCCGTAGCGGGCCACCAGGTCTCCTGCCCGGCGCAGGACGTCCCGCAGCGCGGTCGCGACCTGGCGCAGGCACTCGTCCCCGGCCTGGTGGCCGTATGCGTCGTTGAAGCGCTTGAACTCGTCGAGGTCGAACATCACCACCGAGATCGGCGTGTCGTGGCGGAAGGAGCGCCGCCACTCGGTCTGCAGCGTCTCGTCGAGCTGGCGGCGGTTGGCGATCCCGGTCAGGCCGTCGATCGAGGAGAGGCGCTGCAGGCGCTGGTTCGCTTCCTCGAGCTGCTGGTTGATCGCGGCCATGTGGATGGCGCCGGCGAGCTGGTCCGCGAAGGTCTGGAAGACCACCAGGTTCTCGGCCGAGAACGAGTCCGGCGTCGTGCTTTCGAGGTCGAAGACGCCGAGCGTGCGGTTGCGGAAGCGGATCGGCACGACCAGCTCGGAGGTCACGTCGTCGTGGAGCGGCAGGTAGTCGGGATCGCTGCGCACGTCGAGCGCGAGCTGCGTCTTGCCCAGGCGGAGAGCCCGTCCCACGACGCCGGTGCGCAGCGGCCAGCGGGTCCCGGGATCGACCCGCAGCTCCAGGGTGCCGGCGCGGGCCGCGAGCTCGAACTCCGTGCGCTCCGGATTGACGAGCAGGATGCTCGCCAGCGCGAGCCCGAAGTGCTGCTGCACGTAGCGCACGACCCGGTCGAGCAACGGATCGAGCTCGCCCGCGTCGAGCGCCGCCTTGGAGACCTCGCTCACCCGCTCGAGCAGGAAGGCGCGGCGCTGGACCTCCCGGTACAGGCGGGCGCAGGCGATGGCGCCGGCGATCTGCTCGGCCACGGTCTCGAGAAGCGGCAGCTTGTCGTGGAAGGCGTGCGGCTCGGTGCTCTCCAGGTTGAGGATGGCGACGATCCGGCCGCCGTGCCGCACCGGCACGCAGAGCTCCGAGCGCGCGCCGGGCATGGTCTCGACGTAGTTGGGCGAGGCGAGCACGTCGTCGAGCAGGAGCGGCTCCCCCTTGAGCGCCACCTCGCCCACGACCCCGGTGCCCAGCCGCCGGGTGTAGCCGACCGCGACCGCGGAGGGCAGCAGGGTCGAGAGCGCCTCGCAGACGAAGATCTCCTGCTCCGCGTCGACCGACGCCAGGGCCACGAAGGGCCAGCCGAACTTCTGCAGGATCGTGTCGGTGATCCGCTGGAGCATCGGGCGCAGCTCCAGGTCGAGGGTCGCGATGCGCGCGATCTCGTTGAGAGCCTCCAGCTCCCGGGACCGCGCTGTAACAGGGGAGCCGGGCGGATCGGGCTGGGTCATCAGGCCGCCGGGCGGCCGGAGAGGGTCTCGGAGCCGCTCAAGAGATCGCTCAGGGAGCGTCCGCCGAAGGCGAGGAGGAGCGGGAGCCCGAGGAGGAGGAAGGTCAGGATCCCTCCGATCCAGCGCCGGGCGGTCTGATCGAACGCGAGCGGCTCGCCGTCCCGGCTGCGCGCATCGAGGCCGACCCAGGCCATGCCGGGAGTGTGGCCCCAGAACGCGAGCGGCACGACCGTGTAGAGGAAGGAGAAGGACATCAGGAACAGGGCCACGGCGGGCCAGTCCGAGAGGATCGGATGGACCCCCATGAGGCGGCACCCGACGAGCACGCCCACCGCGACCGCCGCATGGACGACGAGATCGGCTCCCGCGGCCGAGATCCGGCTGCCGATCCCGGCTCTCCCGGTCTTCCCGGCCTTGCGGGCCGCGCGGACCGGATGCTCCTCATCCGGCTCGTCGAAGGCCAGATCCGGCTCGGGGACCGCTTCCCGCGGAGCTGCGCGGGGAGCGCGCTTGCGCTCGGAGATTGGAGCGGAGGGGGCAGCGGCGCTCCGTCCCCGCTCGGGCTCGAGCGGCAGGTCGAAGAGCAGGGGCTCGTCCTGAGGTTCCTCGTCGTGTCGCATCATCGCAGGGGGAGGTGCTTGACGTAGATCCGGTAGAGCATGTCCTTGGGCCGGCTCTGGTAGGTCTCCGTGAACGCGATCTGCCGCTTCAAATCCGGGTCGCCCGGATCGAGCCCCTGGGCCTCGCGGAAGTTCTCCAGCGCCTGTTTCGTGTCCATCCTCTGCAGGTCGCGCAGCGCCAGGTTGTAGTAGGAGTCCACCATCAGCCGGGTGACGTCGCGGTTGGCCGGATCGGCCTCGTGCAGGCGCCAGAGGTCGCGCAGCGCGACCTCCCACTCGTGCTGCGCGACGAGGTTGATCTGCGAGGCGAGCGGCTCGATCTGGCGCTTTGCGCTGGCGAGCATCTCGGCGTCGGAAGGATCCAGCCGGCCCTTCTTCGCCGCCACCTCGTAGCGCTCGACGGCTTCGAGGTAGCTGCCGCCCTGGTACGCATCCCGGGCCGAGGTGAGCAGCGCCAGCCGTTCCGGCGGGATCGGGGGAGCGGCCGGAGCGGGCGCAGTGCCGCCGGGTGCCGCGGCGCCGCCCCCGGCACCCGGTATCGTGGGCGCCGGGGCTGGGGACGTGTCCCACTGCGAGAGCAGCTCCTGGGCCTTCGAGTAGGCCGGATCGTCCGGCGGCAGGCGGCGGAGCTGGGCGACGGCGATCTGGGTCTTGCCTCCCTTGTGGAGGTCCATGGCCCGCGCGATCGGGTCCTGTCCGGACGCCTGCCCGGCCCCCGGCTCCTCGGTCTGCGAGTTGGGGAAGAGCCGGTCCTTGTTCAGGTAGACGAAGGCGCCGCCGGCCAGGGCGAGCACGAGCACGGCGCTGCCGACCAGGACGAACGTCTTGCGCGCTTTCTTCTCGCGCACGGGCGCGGCCTTGGGCCTGGCCTTCTGGCGCTCGGCCGCGGCGAGCTCGCTCGGATCGGGCGGGATGAGGATCTCTTCCTTGAGCTCGCCCGTGGCCGTTTCGAGATCGAGGTCCGAGGGGGTGGGCAGCGTCGGCTGGGGCTCGTGGCGCTGCGCGGGCCGCGTCGTGGGCACCTGGCCGGCCTCGAGCTGCTGCAGGTACTCGCGGGCCGCGAAGTAGCTCGGCTGGATCTCCAGCACGCGATGGAACGTCTGCTTGGCGCCCTCGAGGTCGCCGGCTTCCATCTTGGCGACGCCCTCGTGGAAGACCTCCTCGGCCTGGCGCTCGCTCTCGGCCTTGACCTTGCGCGCCTGCTCGATGCGGCGGGCGGCCTCCTGGTGATCGATGTCGATCAGGAAGATGCGCGACCAGGCGTCGATGGCGCCCTGGACGTCGTCCCTCTGATAGGCCGCCTGCCCCTCGTCGAGGAGCTGCTTGATCCGGCGGTCGGTCTCGGAGTCGCCGCTCGACGACGACAGCATGTCGGTCTGGAAGTCGGCGGCCGAGATCAGCTCGGGATCCGTGAAGGACGGCGCCGCCGGCTCCTCGAAGCCCAGCCCGGGCTCGTCGAAGCTGAGCTCGGGCAGGTCGGTGCCGAAGCCGGATGGATCCAGGGATGCCCCGAAGGACGGCTCCTCCAGCGACAGGTCGAAGCCGGCATCCCCGGCGGGGAAGGTATCGGCCGCGAAGGGGTCGAGGACCGGCATGGTGATCGCGGGGATCGCCGGGCGGGCAGCGGGCGCCGGGGCCGGAGCGACGCTGGCGCCGGTCAGCTCGGCGATCGCGGGATGCGAGGGATCGAGGGCGCGGACCTTCTCGATGGCGCGCGCGAGCTCCTCCCGGTTGCCCTGGCGAGCGGCCTCGCGGGCCGCGTTGAGGAACTTGTTGACGTACGGCGCCGCTTCCATCCGCTCCTGGGCCTCGGTGGCGATGCGCATGAGCTCGGCATCGGCGCCGACCGCGGCCTGGTTCTGCTGGGCGAGCGTCATCAGCTCCTCGAACTGCCGGCCGTCCAGGAGGGCCTGGAAGTGGGAGCGGAGGTCGCCGACCGCCGGGGCGGCCGCGGGAGCGAGGAGGTCGTCCACGCGCACGGGGCCAGAGCTGTTGCGCAGCCGTTCCTGGAGCTGGCGCGCGGGCTCGAAGTGGGGGTCCATGCGGAGCACGAAGTCGCATCCCAGGAGGGCTTCCTGCCGGCTGCCCTCCGCGGCGAGCCCGAGCGTCTGCTCGAAGGTGCCGAGGACCCGGTTCTGGACGTCGGATGAGAGCGAAGGATTACCGGCGTATGACATGTCGGCACACAGGTAGGTATACGTCCTCAGGGTCAGAAAAGTCGTGGGTATCGTAGCAGAGCGGCTCCCCGGCGGCAATTGATCCCATCCTCCCTCTCCCCATCCCTCTCCCTCACCTGCGTGAGGGAGAGGGGGCCTTGCTTCAAGTTACCCCGTAGCCGGGGGGGAGGGAGGCGTCCTCTCCCGCGCAGCGGGGGAGGAAAGAGGAGGGGGCTCCGCGGGCCTTGCGGTATCCTCGCGTCCGTGCCCCTGCTGGAGTGCGTCCCCAACGTGAGCGAGGGCCGCCGGCCCGAGGTGGTGGACCGGCTGGCCGCGGCGGCGGCCTCGGTCCCCGGGGTCCGGCTGCTGGACGTCTCCTCCGATCCCGACCACAACCGTTCGGTGCTGACTCTGACCGGCGAGGCCGGGGATCTCCGCGCCGCGCTCCTCGCCCTCTACGAATCGGCGCTCCGCGAGATCGACCTCACTCGCCATTCCGGGGTGCACCCCCGGGTTGGAGCGGTGGATGTGACCCCCTTCGTCCCCCTGGGGGACACGCCCATGAAAGAGGCCGTGGCCGCGGCCGAAGCCGTCGCTTCCGAGGTCGCGGAGCGCTTCGATCTGCCGGTCTACCTCTACGAGCAGGCGGCCCGGAAGCCGGAGCGCCGGCGTCTGGCGGACCTCCGCCGCGGAGGCTTCGAGGGCTTCCCCGCCAAAATGGCAGACCCCGTCTGGGCCCCCGACTTCGGACCCGCGCGGGTCCACCCCACCGCCGGGGTGACCGTGATTGGCGCCCGATTCTTTCTGATCGCCTTCAATGTCGTCCTGGAGACAGCCGACGTCGCCATCGCCAAGGCGATCGCCCGCAAGGTGAGGGAGTCGGGAGGCGGGCTCCCGGCCGTGCGGGCCATGGGCGTCTATCTGGAGAGCCGCGGGCGGGCCCAGGTGAGCATGAACCTGGTGGACTTCCGCCAGACCTCCCCGCTGACCGCCTTCCACCGGGTCCGTGAAGAGGCCGAGGCGCTCGGGACCCGGGTGCTGGAGAGCGAGCTCGTCGGTCTGATGCCGGAAGAGGCGGTCCTGGGGACGGTGGCGGAGGCGCTGAAGCTTTCGGAGTTTGGGATGGACCGGATCGTCGCCCAGCCCTGCCCGAGGCCTTCGGGCTGCGCATGAACGGCTCGGGCCTTGCGCGAGCGCCTCGGGCGCCGCGCGAACGGCTCGGGCACCGGATGAGCGGCTCGCGCGGGAGATGAGCCGCTCGCGCTGAGCCTGAATCCCGAAAGGCTCTGGATTTTCCGCTCGCGCACTGGCTCTGCCGCTCATCTCCAGCCCGAGCCGCTCGACCGCGGCCCGAGGCATTCATCTTTAGTCTCCGGCGCCCACGACGTGTTTCCGTTGGATTCTCCGCATCTGGCGCATGTGCTCTTCCTCTCCGGTATCGGGCTCAACCCGCCTGTCTCCGGGGGAGGCCAGCTCGACACAGGCCTCGGCGCGTGTTCGGCCTCACTGAAGATTTTCAGCGAATGACATTTTCTCCTCGATTTACGCCTCTTCCAAGACAGATTTTCTTGAGGGGCGACGGCGCCCGAGACGGAGGTCACTTTGGAGAAAACGTGCCACAAGGAGTTCCGGAAGATCGAAGCCGTCCTGCGGTCCTCTGTGGACCAGGCGGCGCCCTGGGCGGGAGAGGCTTTCCGCTCCGCGGCGCCCCGGTACGCCGGAACCAGGGACATGACGACCGGCGTGGGGAGCGCGAGGGCCGGAGGCCGTTGGAATCCGGTGGGAAGCTTTCCGACCGTGTACGCCAGCCTCGAGCCGGAGACCGCGATGTCCGAATCGCTGGCCACCTTCCGGTACTACGGCTGGGCGCTCCATAGCGCCCTGCCCCGCCTGTTCCGTGCCATCCAGGCCGAGCTCGCATTCGTCCTGGACCTCCGGGAGCTCCCGCGCGGGCATCCGCTCCAGGGCTGGATGGAGAGAGCGCTTCGAGAAGACTGGAGAGCCCTCCAGAACCGAGGCTCGGAGTCCACTTCGCAGGCCGTCGGGCGCGCCGCCTACACGGCAGGATTGGAAGGGCTCCTCGTTCCCTCTCATGCCGCTCCAGGAGGAGGCAACCTCGTGGCTTTCCCCGACCGGCTCAGGCCCGGCAGCCGCATCCAGGCAATCTGAGTCACGCATTTTGGCATGCAAATTTGCTTGACGCGAAAGAGGAGAACGTCTAGAATGGGCGCCATGAAGGGACATCAGAACAGCCGAGACCTTGCCGCTCCGAGCCCCAGGACCCTGAAGCAGGTCCGGGAGAGCGCGGGCCTTACCCAGCCGGAGCTCGCGCGGCTCATGGGGCTCTCGACCCGCTGGGTCGCCGCCCAGGAGACGGTGCCCGCCGAGCCACCCACGGACCGCCGGGTCGCCGAGGTCGTCCGGCTCCTGGACTCCCTGACCCAGGTCGTGCAGCCCGGAGCCGTCCGCGGCTGGCTCGCTGCTCCCAACCCGGCCTTCGACGGCCTCAAACCGATCGAGGTCGTGGAGCGCGGCGAGATCGACCGCCTCTGGCAGATGGTCTTCTACATGGAATCCGGCGTGGCTTCCTAGGGCAGGGCTCTACCCCACCGCAACTCGAAGGCGGCGCCGGTCTCCGCGACCAGGCTGGCTATGAGCTCGGCGGCGGCGCGGGGGGAGGCCAGAGGTGCTGACTGGCCGCCGTAGAACGGCAGGAGGTCGGTCCGGCCGGCTTGGGCCGCTACGTAGCGGAGCTCCCGGGTGAGCTCGTTCTGGTGAGGGTAGGGTAGGAGCTCGGAGGGGGGCTGGGCCATCTCGTCCGTAACGCGGTTGGCGAGCATCCGCGCGAGCCGGCCGGTGTAGGCCCGCGAGAGGGCGGTGCGCCGCGCTCGGGTGCGGTCGGCGAGGGCCGCGCGATGGAGATCGCTCGCTCCGGACTCCCGGCACAGGAGGAACGCCGTGCCGATCTGCGCCGCTGCCGCGCCGAGCACCAGGGCCGCTGCGACGCCGCGGCCGTCGGCGATGCCGCCCGCGGCCAGGACCGGAACGCGCACGGCACTCACGACCTGGGGGACGAGCGAAAACGTCCCGGTGAGCGACTGTTCCGCGGGACGGAGGAAGCTTCCGCGGTGCCCTCCGGCTTCGAACCCCGAGGCGACCACGAGATCGACGCCGCTCGCTTCCAGGGCCTCCGCTTCCTCGACCGTCGTCGCCGTGCCGAACAGCGCGATCCCTCGCCGGCGCGCTTCGGCCGCGAGCGGCGCAGGCAGCAGTCCGAAGATGAAGCTGAAGACTGCCGGCCGCGCTTCGAGCACGGCCTCGAACTGCTTTTCGAAGTCCTGCACCGTGGGCGCAGGGGGCTCCGCGAGGGGCGGCAGCCCGAGCTCGTCCCGGTACGGCTGGAGACGCGCCAGGGCCCGGCCCGCCTCGGATGCGCTGAGGCTCCCTCCATCCTCCCGCTCGCGGGGGATCCAGAGGTTGAGGTTGAACGGCCCGGGAGTCAGGCGGCGGATGTCGGCCGCGGCGCTCAGGATCGCGGCGGGTTCCAGGTGATAGCAGCCGAGCGAGCCCAGCCCGCCTGCGTTCGAGACCGCCGCCACCAGCTCGGGAGTCGATGCGCCGCCTCCCATCGGCCCTTGCACGATCGGATGGCGGCAGCCGAACCGCTCCGTAAACCGGGTAAGCGTCCAATCTCGAGCGCTCATCGAGGGGAGTATAAGATCAGGCCGCCATGGAGCCTCATGCCAAAGCCGAGCGGGCTCGAGAAGAGCTCCTCGTGATCAGCGCCCCCTCTGACTTGGCGGTGCTAAACTGAAATTATGAAGGACGTAAAGCTCACCGAGCACCTGGAATTTCTCGTTTCCCATCGCGGCCAGGACGAGGCGACCGTGCTCGCCCATGCACTGCGCAGGGGGATCGACTCCCTGTACGAAGACACTTTGGTCGAGGAGTTCCTGCTAGGCCGCGTCGCGCGAGAGACGGTCCTTCGGGAGCTCGGGCCCGATCGGCTCAACGAGATCGAATACCAGAGGGACACCCTGCGGCGAGAGGTTGGGTGGGGCCTGAAGGGTGCCTGAGACCATCTCGGACACAGGGCCGGTCCTGCACCTCCACGAGATCGGCCGCCTGGACACCCTCGTCACTGTAGAGCCGCTCGTCCTTCCCGTCGGAGTTTGGGAGGAACTGCAGCATCGGAGCCTGGACCGGCGCACATTCGAGCAGGCCGGACTGCTCTTCACCGTCTCAACCAGGGGTAGGGATTTGCTCCCGAGCGCCGAAATGCTTCGGCTCCAGCCGGCCGACCATGAGGTCTTTCTCCTGGCTCAAGAGGGCCATTTCGAGTCCCTGGTTCTCACGGATGACCTAGCCCTTCGCCGGCTGCTCGAAGATCGCGGGTCGACTGTAGCCGGTTCGGTAGGCATCCTGGTTCGTGCCTATGCTGCCGGCAGGCTTTCCCGGGAGGGGCTGGAGCACTGCATCGAAGCCCTTCTCGAAGAGAGCAGTCTGCATCTGAGCCGCGCGTTCCGCAGCTATGTCAGGAAGCTTGTAGTGGATCTCCCTTGAGGGCAGCAACGTGCGAGGGATCGCCACGGCGATCTTTCAATGCCATGGAGCCGCATGCCAAAGACAAGCGCGGGCCTGCTCCTCTTTCGTGAAGCCTCCGGCGGCCTGGAGGTCCTGCTGGTCCATCCCGGCGGTCCCTTCTGGAGCAGGAAGGACGAGGGCGCGTGGTCCATTCCGAAGGGCGAGTTCGAGGAGGGCGAAGATCCTCTGGAGGCTGCGCGGCGCGAATTCGAGGAAGAGACCGGAGCCTCTGCGCAGGGCGAGGCCATCCCTCTCGGCTCGCTCAGGCAATCCGGCGGAAAGGTCGTCCAGGCCTGGGCGGTTTGCGGCGATTTCGATCCGGCTCTCCTCAGGAGCAATACCTTTCTTCTGGAATGGCCCCCGAAATCGGGCCGCAGGCAGGAGTTTCCGGAAGTGGATCGGGCCGGATGGTTCCCGGTGGCAGCCGCGAAGCGCAAGATCCTGAAAGGGCAGGCGGCCTTCCTGGATCGGCTTCAGGAGAAGCTCGGTTGAACCCGGTCCTGGCGCCCTGCGACACGGGAGTGATCCGCTCCGGGAAAGCCGCGGCCCCGTGCCGGGGGGCGGCGGAGCGCTGGGTGCTGACGGCCACCATCCTGGGCTCCAGCATGGCATTCATCGACGGCACCGCCGTGAACGTGGCGCTGCCCGCTCTCCAGGCGCAGCTCGGGGCCACGGTGGCCGAGGTGCAATGGGTCGTGGAGGCGTATGCGCTCTTCCTCTCTTCCCTGCTGCTGGTCGGCGGCGCGCTGGGCGACCGGTTCGGACGGCGCCGGATCTTCCTCCTGGGTGTCGGCGGATTCGCCCTGGCTTCAGCCGGGTGCGGCATGGCGGCGAGCCCCGGGCAGCTCGTCGTGGCCCGGGCGGTCCAGGGGATCGCGGCGGCGCTCCTGGTGCCGGGGAGCCTCGCTCTCCTCTCGGCCTCGTTCGAGGAGAAGCGGCGAGGCCGGGCCATCGGCACCTGGTCGGGCTTCAGCGCGATCACGGCGGCCGTCGGTCCCCTTCTGGGCGGCTGGCTCGTCGATCACGCGTCGTGGCGGTGGGTGTTCTTCCTGAACCTGCCGCTGGCCCTGGCGGTCCTCGCCATCGGCCTCCGTTTCGTGCCGGAGAGCCGCGATGCTCAGGCCGCGAAGCGGCTCGATTTCGCGGGCGCCCTGCTCGCCATTCTGGGTCTGGGCGGATTGACTTTCGGGCTCATCGAGTCGTCGCGCCGGGGCTGGGGCGATCCGCTCGTGGCCGGAGCGCTGATCCTCGGCGCCGCGGCGCTCGCCGGATTCCTGGCGGTCGAGGCCCGGACGCCGGCTCCCATGATGCCCCTCTCCCTGTTCCGTTCGCGGACGTTCGCCGGGGCGAACCTGCTGACGTTCGGGCTCTACGCCGCGCTCGGAGGATCGCTGTTCTTCCTTCCCTTCAACCTGATCCAGATCCATGGCTATTCGGCCACGGCCGCCGGCGCGGCGCTGCTGCCGTTCGTCCTCCTCGTGTCCTCGCTCTCCCGGTGGTCCGGCGGGCTGGTGGACCGCTACGGGTCTCGACGGCCGCTGATCCTCGGTCCTGCCGTGGCAGCCGTCGGGTTCGCCCTGTTCGCCCTGCCCGGGACGGACAGCGGATATTGGACGGCCTTCTTCCCCGCGTTCGCGGTCCTGGGGCTGGGCATGGCGATTAGCGTGGCGCCGCTGACCACGACGGTCATGGGCTCGGTGGAAGAGCGGCACGCCGGCATCGCGTCGGGGATCAACAACGCGGTCTCGCGCGGGGCGGGGCTCCTCGCCGTCGCCGCCTTCGGAGTCGTCATGCTGGGCCTCTTCGGCCGGGACCTGGAGCGCCGGCTCGCGGATCTCGATCTGCCATCCGGGGTGCGGCAGGAGATCGCGGACCAGCGGAAGGATCTCGCGGCCCTGAAGATCCCCGCCGCGCTGGGCGAGCCGGAGCGGACGCGCATCCGGTCCGATGTGGACGAGGCCTTCCTGCGGGGATTCCGCGGCGTCATGTTGACCGCGTCCGCGCTCGCCCTGCTCGCCTCGCTCAGCGCCGCATGGCTGATCCGGGATGAGAAGGGGCTCCGCTAGTCAAACGCCGCGAAGAGGCCTTTCCCGCCGCTCTGGCGCGCGATGGTGCCGAGGTCCGTGCCGCTGTTCGGCGGTCCGGAAAGGCAGGCGCCGACGCAGCCGTCCGCGAACGCCACCAGCACCCGGCCCTCGGCATCAATCGCAATATCCATGAAGTCGAGCAGGTTGCGCGCGGCGCCGCAGGTCGTCCCCTGGAGGCAGATCGCGCCGCGCTGCACGGGATCGCCGGGTGTCGCATCCACCGTCGTCCATGTCGATCCGCCGTTGTAGGTGGTGGCGATGTAAAGGTGCCAGACGCCGGGGAAATTGACGTCGGTCCCGGTGCCGGCTCCTCCCGTCGGAGTTCCCAGGAAGGCGAAGGCCGCCCGGCTGGGGTCGCCCGCCACCACGGACGGGAAGACCGCGTTCTGGATGCCGAACGGCGTCCCCACGTCTTTCGGCGTCGACCAGGTCATGCCCTTGTTGTGCGAGACCGCCACCTTGGGATGGCCGTCGGTGCCGACGAATCCGAAGTAGGCCGTGCCGTCGGAGGCGAGCCCGACGGAGGGATCGCTCTCCCCCACCGTGCTGCCCGGCACCTTGCGCACCGCCCAGATCAGGCCGTCGTTGGCCGAGACCACGACCGCCTGCTGGGTGCCGCAGCCCTTGTTGGGGACGTAGGCGGTGCCGTCCGGCGCCACCTTCACATGGCCGTGCAGGCCGCCGCACTGGAGCAGGTTGTAGATGGGGACCGCCGGGTTGAAGGTGAGGCCGCCATTGAGGCTGAGCGCGCAGCCGGCGAGCGCCACTCCCTGGGAGCAGTAGTAGACGGCGTTTGGATAGCCGACCCCCGGCAGAGCGGCCAGCGGACCGCCGCCGACCGACTGATGGTCCACCCCGGAGACGAGGCCGGACGTGGACGGCAGCCAGCTGTCGCCGTCGTCGTCGGTGAAGGCCATGAGGCTCGCCGGGCCGGCGAGCTGCGCCACGAAGGTCCGCCCGGTCTGGGCATCGGTGAACAGGATCGGGTCGAGCGTGAGGGCGCTCGTCAACGGGAAGGACACGTCTTCCCAGGTCGCCGCCGCCGGCGTGACCGAGTCGTCGAAGCTCACGCGCAGGGTCTCGAGCGCGGCGACGTACAGGACGTTGCCGGTGCTCCAGTTGACCCCGAGGCTCGGCTCGCCGGCGCTCTGGCCGAGGGGCGGCGGGGCCGGGTAGATCTCGTACGTCGGCGTCTGGGCGCCGGCGGCCGAGGCGAGGACTGCGGAAAGCAGGAGGATCGCGAACGACGGGCGGAGGTTTTTCAAGGGCTTCTCCTTTTGACCAGCCGGTTGAGCTGGCAAGCGAGAGCCGTGCCATGCGGCAGGCCGGTGTAGAGACACCGGCCCGCTTTTCGGGAGGTGGGCTCAGTCTTCGCGGCCGTCGTTGTCGTCGTTAAAGATGCGGCCCAGGCCCTCGCCGTCGCCGATCGTCGCCCCGCTGGCGTTCGAGAGGTCGACAAAGAACTCTTCGATCTCCTCCACCGTCGCGTCGCCGGTCACCAGGACGGTGAACGGCTTCGTCACCTCGCCCGGTGCGAAGGTGACGGTTTCGGAGGTGGCGGTGTAATCGCTCCCGTCCAGGGCCGTGCCGTCGCGGGTGGTGCAGACGACCGTCACCGGCGAAGCGCTCGGCTCCGACAGCGAGACGGTGAAGACGAAGGGCGTGGTGCCCGAGTTGCCTTCGGCGAGCTCCACGGTGTCGATCGCCAGGAGCAGCTCCTCGCCGCCACCGCCGCCTCCCGTGACTTCCGTCAGGGTCTTGCAGATCGGGTCGCCGGTGGTGTCCTCGAAGCCCACCAGGAACTTGCCCGCCGGGCAGGAGAGGCCGGCCTGGTCCGGGAAGCGCTCGAACTCGAAGCGCAGACCGATCACGCGCAGGGAGCTGAGCTGCGAGGCCCGGAAGTGGAGAGCCACCACGTCCTCCCCGGCTGCCAGGGCCGGGAAGAGGGACGAGGCGTCGAAGGCCGCCAGTTGGTCCGCGACCAGGGTGGCGGGCAGGCCGGTGGCGTCGGCGGTGAAGGCGTTCCGGCTCTCGCCATCCTTCGCGACCGACAGGTGCAGGTCGTAGGTGATCGATCCGGTGTTCTTGCCGATCACCATCACCTGGGCGCCGACGAAGAGGTCCAGGGAGTCGGGCACGGCGAAGGTGAAGTGGGCCTCGCCGCCCGTGGTGAGGCCCCAATCGCCCACGGAGACGTCGCCCTTCTCGCCCGGGGCGATCCAGATCTCGTCGGCGTTGGCAGGCAGGGCGAGGAGGGTGCAGAGGGCGAGGAGCGTGACCACGGACAGACATCGCTGGCTCATGACGATTCCCCCTTGGGTCAAAGGAAAAGAACGATGATGCCGGACGCAATCTCCTGATCCTAGACCCTGGGCGAAGGAAGGTCAAAGGAGCCTATTGCAACTTGAATATTTTCGGCCTCAGCGAGGCTCCAGGTGAAGGCGGGCGAAGACGGCGGCGACCATCCGGTCGCAGCGAGGGGCTTCGAAGAGGTAGAGCCGGCGCACCTCGCGGCCGATGCGCCGGTCGAGCGTATCCCGCAGGCTGCGTTTGGCCCGGTGCAGGCGCACTCTCACGTTTTCGAGCGACAGACCGAGGGCGTCGGCGGTCTGCTCGGTCGAGAGGCCTTCGATCTCGCGCAGGCAGAAGACGGTCCGCAGCGGATCGGGGAGGACCTCCACGGCGTCCCGGAGAACGGCTTGCAGCTCGCGGTTCTCCATCTCCCGTTCGGGACCGGCGGTCTCCGTCGGCGGTTCCGGAGGCTCGTCCCCGCTGATAGGGACCAGCCGCCGCCGTTTGCGGGCGCGGGCGAGCGCCTCGTGGCAGGCGATCCGGGTGAGCCAGGTGGAGAACCGGGCTTCGCCGCGGAAGCCGGCGAGCTCACGGAAGGCCCGCACGTAGGCCTCCTGCATGACGTCCTCGGCTTCCCCGTCGTCGGCGAGGATGCTGCGGGCGACGCGGAAGAGCCTCTGGTTGTAGCGCCGCATCAGGATCTCGAAGAGTGAGGAGTCGCCCGCCAGAACGCGCTCCACGACCTCCTCGTCGGAGAGGGTCGGGAGGGTGGTGGGCGCAAGGATGGGGTGCGGGGCTGGCTGGCTCATGGTACTGGCTCCTGAGGGCTCCTGAGGGCTCCGAGTGTACGCCTGTCGGACTAGAGAGTCGCGAAGCCGGAGAACGTTACAAGCACGGGGATTGCAGGCGGATTCAGGCATGGCACGCGGATGGGAGAGCAAGTCCGTGGAATCGCAGCAGGACGCCGACTCCCGCCCCGACCGGGGCGGAGCGCTCACGCCTGAGGAACGCGAGCTGAGGAAGAAGAGAGAGGGGCTGGAGCTGTCGCGCCGGCGGGTTCTGCAGGAGATCGAAACGACCCGGTCGGCCGCTCGCCGCGCCTCTCTCGAGCAGGCGCTGGCCTTCCTCGAAGAGGAGCTCGCAAAGCTCGACGGGGGCTGAGGCTCTTCAGCCTGCTCGCAGGCGAGCTAGGAAGTCGGGCAGACCGAGAATGCGGATTCCCTCGAAGGGATCAAGCGCAAAGAGGTCCTCGTCTCCCGTCACGATCACGTCGGCCTGACCGAAGAAGGCTGCCTCCAGCACCTTGTTGTCCTTGGGATCGCGGCATGCCGCGATAGGAGCAGAAGGGGAGACCTCTTCGCCTTCCTGGACGATGAGGCTCAGGATGTCGGAAACATCATCGGCCGAGACTCTGTACTTGTTGCGGAAGCGGGGGCGGGCCAGGACGTCGGCGAGCTCTTCCAGGAGCGGCTCGGAGTAAAGAAGCCGGAACCGGCCAGCCCTCAACTTCTCCAGGAGCAGGCCCGTAGGGCCTTTGGGGTTCAGGATCGAACGGATGAGGATGTTCGTGTCGACAACGGCACGCATCATCCGGCGATTTCCCGGCTAGCCTCCTCGATGTCTGCCGAGATCTCGTCGTCGCTGCGGCCGGCATTGTGTTCCGCCATGCGCGCACGTAGACGCTCGATGCGCTCCCAGACCCGTTCCCGCTGGAACCTCTGGAACCTCAGGTACTCGTCATAGGGAACGAGCACGGCCTCGGGCTCGTCCTTCTCGGTGACCACGCAGGAGACGTGGCTCTCGGCGACCTCGCGCAGGACGGAATGCACGTTGTGCTCCAGATCGGTGGCTCGGATGGTCTTGTTCATGTCGCGTCTCCCCGTACATTCTAGCTGTTTGCAGCGGTATACACTATGGCACCGCCATGAAGACCCGCGCCGCCGTGCTTCACCAGACCGGAATCGCCGCGCCCTATGCCGCCAGCAGGCCGCTGGTGGTCGAGGAGCTCGATCTCGACAGGCCCGGGCAGGACGAGGTGCTCGTGCGCATCCGGGCCGCCGGGCTGTGCCACTCGGACCTCTCGGTGATCAACGGCGACCGGCCGCGGCCGGTGCCGATGGCTCTCGGCCATGAGGCGGCCGGCGAGGTGCTGGAGTGCGGTCCCGGCGTGCGCGATCTGGTGCCGGGGGACCGGGTGGTCATGGTGTTCGTGCCGAGCTGCGGCGGCTGCGTTCCGTGCCTGGAAGGCCGCCCGGCTCTCTGCGAGCCGGCGGCGGCCGCGAATGCCGGCGGAACGTTGCTCTGCGGCGAGCGCCGCCTGCATCTCGGCGGCCGTGAAGTGCACCATCATCTCGGCGTTTCGGCGTTTTCCGAGTATGCCGTGGTGTCGCGCCGCTCGTTGATCCAGTTCGATCCTTCGCTCTCGTACGAAGAGGCGGCCCTGTTCGGTTGCGCGGTCCTGACGGGCGTCGGCGCGGTGGTGAATACAGCCCGGGTCCCCGCGGGAACCACGGTCGCGGTGGTCGGGCTCGGCGGCGTCGGTCTGAATGCCTTGCTGGGCGGCCTTCTCGTCGGTGCGCGCGAGGTCATCGCCGTCGATCTCAACGAGGACAAGCTGAAGCTGGCGCAGGAGCTCGGCGCCACCGCTGCCTTCAACGCTGGCGATGCCGAAGCACTGGCGAGGTTGCGCGAGCATACGAAGGGCGGCGTCGATTACGCTTTCGAAATGGCCGGCTCGGTGCATGCGATGGATTTCGCCTATCGCGCCACGCGCCGTGGCGGCATGACGATCACGGCCGGCCTGTCGCATCCCGAGCACAAGTGGGCCGTGCAGCACGTGAACCTCGTCGCCGAGGAGCGCACGGTCAAAGGGAGCTACATCGGGTCATCCGTTCCGCTGCGCGACATTCCGCGGTACATGGCGCTGTACCGGCAAGGCAAGCTTCCGGTCGACAGGCTGATGAGCGATCGCATGCCGCTCGACGAGGTGAACGCCGGCTTCGATCGATTGGCGGCCGGCGGCGCCATCCGCCAGATCCTCGCTTTATGAACAAAGCTGTGAACGAAACGCGGACAGCCTACCGGCATTTCCTGGCCATCCCGACGCGGTGGATGGACAACGACATCTACGGCCACGTGAACAACGTGGTCTATTACTCGTACTTCGACACGGTGATCAACGAGTACCTGATCCGCGAAGGAGGCCTCGATATCGCCGCCGGCGAGACGATCGGCCTCGCGATCGAAACGTTCTGCCGGTTTCACCAGCCGCTGGCGTTCCCCGAGGTGATCGATGCCGGGCTGCGAGTGGGGAAGCTCGGGAGCTCGTCGGTGCGCTACGAGATCGGCCTCTTCCGGCAGGGGCAGGAGGAGCCGGCGGCGACCGGCCATTTCGTGCACGTCTTCGTCGATCGCAAGACCGGCAGGCCGACGGCCCTGCCCCCGGGAATCCGCGCCTGCCTCGAGAAACTGATTATTTCGTGACCTGCAGCCCTTCGTACAGCCGGTACGGCATGCCGTCGAACGAGCCCGAGGACATGGTGACCAGCACGTCCCCCTCCCGGGCCTCGTCGAGCGCCGTACGGAGGAGGTCGGCCGTGTCGGCGCCGACGTTCGTGGGGACTCCCGAAGCGGAGAGCTCTTCGGCCAGGGCATGGAAGTCGAGCCGTTCCTCGGGAGCCAGGCGGCCTTCGTGGAAGGTCGGGGCGAGGAGCGCCCGGTCGGTATGGGCGAAGGCTTCGCGGTAGGGCTCGTAGAAGAAGCGGCGGCCCGCGGTCAGGCTGCGGGGCTCGAAGAGGACGACGAGGCGGCGGCCCGGGTAGCGTTGGCGGAGAGCGATCAGGGTCTTCTCCACCGCGGTCGGATGATGGGCGAAGTCGTCCACGACCGTGACGCCGCGGGCCGTGCCCAGCTCTTCCAGGCGGCGCTTGACGCCATGGAAGCGGGCGAGGGCGGAGACCACGTCCGCGGCCGGGAGCCCGTCGTGGCGGGCCGCGGCCCAGACTCCGAGGCAGTTGGAGACGTTGTGGGCTCCCGCCATCGGAAGCAGGACCTCTATTCCTTCTACCCGGAAGCGGCTGCCCTCGGGACAGGCCTCGATCTCCCCCTCGGGGTGGAGATCGTTGGACGGGTCCAGCCCATAGAAGAGGACGCGGCAGCGCGCCTGGGCGGCCAGCTCCCGGACCTTGGGATCGTCGCCGCAGGCGACCAGCAGCCCGGTCTCCGGGAGCAGGCGCAGGAGCTGCGAATAGGCGTCCCAGAGGACCTCGGGATTGGGATAGAGGTCGGCGTGGTCGTACTCGACGCTGGTCAGGATCAGCGTGTCCGGCAGGTAGTGGAGGAACTTGGGGCCGCGGTCGAAGTAGGCGGCGTTGTACTCGTCCCCCTCGATCACGAAGCGCGGGCCGGCGCCGTCGTGGAAGCTCGCCGGGAGGTCCCGGGGCGCGCCGCCGATCAGGTAGCCGGGATCGGCGCCGCAGGCGGTGTAGACCCAGGCGGCCATGGCGGTCGTGGTGGTCTTGCCGTGCGTCCCGGCCACCACGAGCGGACGGTGGCGGGAGAGGAAGAAGCGCGCCAGGGCCTGCGGCATCGAGAGCACGGGCAGGCCCAGGCGCTCGGCCTCGACCGCCTCGGGATTGTTGCGATGGATTGCGTTGCCCACGATCACCAGGTCGGGACGGGTCTCGAAGTGGGCGGAATCGTACCCGACCTGGGGATGGATGCCGGCGCGCTCCAGGAGCGTGCTCATCGGCGGGTAGAGGGGACCGTCGGTTCCCCGCACCCGGTGGCCCTGCTCTTGCAGCAGGCAGGCGAGCGGAGCCATCCCGGTACCACCTATGGCCATGAAATAGATATCGAGGGGTGTGGAATTCACGGCGTCCGTTCTCTTGTTTTCGGGCGCCAGAGTGTAGCATCCTGAGCCTCGGAGCTGAGCATCCGAGCGAACCGTTCCAAAGGAGCCGTGCGTATGAAGCGTCACCTGAAGACCGTCAATTTGGCACTCTGCTGCGTCGTTCTCGTCGCGGCCACCCTTCTCGCCCAGGACGCCAAAAAGCCCAAGGCCGTGGCCCCCGAGCCGATCAAGGATGTCGGCTTCGTGGGCAAGGGGGACCTGGCGACCAACGAGTTCGTGATCCGCAACGAAGGGGATGCTCCCCTGGAGCTGCGCGAGGTCCGGACGTCCTGCGGCTGCACGGTGGCGGACTTCGACAAGGTGATCGCTCCCGGCGCGACCGGCAAGGTCCGGGTGAGCGTGGACTCGTCCTCTTTCAACGGTCCGACCGCGAAGGGTGTGACGGTGTACACGAACGATCCGGAGACGCCGGTGATCGAGCTGACGATCCGCGCCAACGTCGGGCAGTTCATCAAGGTGAAGCCGGGTTACGCGCGCTTCATCACGGTGCAGGGCGAGGCGAAGGAGGGCAACATCGTCCAGACCCTCTGGACCTCGGACAAGTCGCCGTTGGAGATCGTGAAGGTCGAGTCTCCCTATCCGTACCTCACCACCCGCTTCTGGGAGGCCAAGCCCGAGGAGCGCCTCAAGGAGAACGCGGACCAGCAGCAGTGGAAGGTCGAGCTCCACCTCTCGAACGACGCGCCGATCGGCGCCCTGACCGAGCCGGTCAAGATCTATACGAACCACCCCAAGCAGAAGCTGTTGCAGGTCCCGGTCTCCGGCTTCGTGCGGCCGGTGATGGCGGTCACGCCGCCGGTCGTGGATATGGGCCAGGTGGATGCCAAGGAGCCGCTGCGGTTCAGCATCAACGTGCGGAACTTCGCCACCGAGCCGATCAAGGTGACCGGCATCTCCGGCGACCTCCAGGGCATGAACGCCAAGATCGAGCCCCTGCAGGAGGGGCGCGAGTACCAGGTGCAGATCACCTTCCAGCCCGAGGCGCGCAAGGGGCCGGTCAACGGGAAGCTCACCCTCACCACGGACAGCCAGAAAGTGCCCCGGCTCGAGGTCCAGGTGAAGGGCAACGTGATCTGATCCATCCCCCCTCTCCCCCAAATACCCGGGGGAGAGGGGGCCTCAAGCAGCTTTCTTTTCCGTCTCTCCGCTACCGGCCGGTACTCTTCTTGCAATCTCTCCTCTCCGTTGGACGTGACGCGGGAGCGATCCGTGCTCCCTCGACGAAATTCCGGAGCTGGACCGGATGCGGAGGAGGACTGTCTCGTCATCGGCGATCTCGTCGGTCGGGTACGACCGGAAGGCGAGGACCCTGGAGCTGGAATTCAGCAGCGGCGGGGTCTACAGCTATTCCGGGGTACCGCCGAAGGTCTACGCGGCACTGATGTCCGCGGAGTCGAAGGGCCGATTCGTGTCGGAGCAGATCCGGGGCCAGTACCCGTCCGAGCGCATTTAGGGCCGCCCCCACAGATCCTTTTCCGATTTCGCCGGCGCCTGGCGGCGGCGGCCCCGGGCGAGCACGTCCCGGACCTCCTCCATGGTGGGCGCGAGGACCGCGTTCTGGATCGCGGCGAGCTCGCCGATGCCTTTGAAGGCCAGGTCGACGAGGGCGTCCATCTCCTCGCGGCGGAAGCTGCGCTTCTCGCCGGTGCCCTGGATCTCCACCACTGATCCTCCGGCCGTGGCGACCACGTTCATGTCGACCTCGGCCGCCTGGTCTTCCACGTATTCGAGGTCGAGCAGCGGCGCGCCGCCGACGATCCCGACCGACACGGCGGCGATCTGGTCGCGGACGGGCCACTCGGTGATGTCGCCGGTGAGGAGGAGGCGCGCGAGCGCGAGGTTGGCGGCCACCCAGGCGCCGGTGATCGCAGCGGTGCGGGTGCCGCCGTCGGCCTGGAGCACGTCGCAGTCGAGGGTGAGCGTGCGGTCGGGCATGGCGGTCATGTCGATGGCGGCGCGCAGGCTGCGGCCGATCAGGCGCTGGATCTCCGAGGTGCGGCCCGAGGGCCGGCCCTGCGAGACCTCGCGCGCGTTGCGCGTGTGCGTGGCGCGCGGCAGCATCGAGTACTCGGCCGTGACCCAGCCCTGGCCCTTGTCCTTGAGGAAGTTGGGGACCCGGCCCTCGACGCTCGCGGCCACCAGGACGCGCGTGTCGCCGACCTCGATCAGGACGGAGCCTTCGGCGAACTTGAGCGCGCCGGTCTGGATGCGGACGGGGCGGAGGGCGTCGGCGGGGCGGCCGTCAGGGCGTCGAGTCTCGGTCATGCGCGCATTCTAGTGTCTTTCCCTTCATCCAAACGGCGCGAAAGTCCCGTAGAGCCCCGGCGAAAGGAGACGAATCATGAGATGGACGAAATGTTTGCTCGCCGCGGGACTCAGCCTGATGGCGCTCCCCGCCTGGGCCTCCAGCCACCGCGAGGCTCTCGCGGTCCTCAACGAGCCCTGCGCCGACAACACCGACACCTACGCCTGGGTGAAGCCCGGTACTCACGACAAGCTCTACCTGATCATGAACTTCAACCCGCTCCACGAGCCGGGCCAGGGCAACCAGGGCTTCCGCGCCTGCAACGGCTACCGCTACGAGCTCCACATCGGGATGGGAGCGAGCCTCAAGGACAGGGCGGTCTACCGCATCGAGTTCACCAACCACCTGACGCCCGAGGCGGCCCCGAGCGCGGGCGACCCGCTGGGCGGAGGCAACGAGCTGCTCTGGCAGCTCACCGGCGGCACCGAGACCATGACCGTGAAGCGGCTCGTCGCGCCGGCAAGTCCGAACCCCGTGACTCTGGGCAGCAACCTGCCGGTGCTGCCCAACAACCACGGTCCCCAGACCGACCGGCTGATCTACGGGCTCGACGACTTTGCGCCCTACAGCAGCGGCGACCCCGGCAGCCGCGAGGACGCTCTCTACGACCAGGCCTTCGTCGACCGGTTCATTCACACCCTCGCGAACGGCGGGCGGATCATCGCCGGCCAGTTCGACGATCCCTACCAGCTCGACGAAAAAGGCATCTTCGACCTCGTGAACCTCGCCAGGGGCGACCTCGGCGGCATCCCCGGCGCGCGCCGCGACCCGGCGGAGGACGTCTTCACCGGCTTCAACGTCTTCTCGATCGCCCTCGAGATCCCGATCACCGACCTCTTCCCCGGGGGCATCCCCCACAACAACGAGCTCAGGGCGAGCTCGACGGACAGCCTGCTGCGGATCTGGTCCAGCATCTCGCGGCGGGAGACGCAGACCGTCGACCCCGACAACATCATCACCGGCCTCAAGGCCTCCGGGAAGTTCGTCCAGGTGGGTCGCAACGCCCTCCCGCTCTTCAACGCCGGCCTCGTCGGCACGCAGCGTCATACCAGGTACCTGCGCAGCACCCCGTTGACCGACGTGAGCAGCTTCGGGGCGGACATCCTCTTCCCGGTGCTGGTGCGCGACGCCGAGGCGCTCGGCATCTACGCGGCGCTGGGGGTTCCCGCCGCCACCGTCGCAACTCTCAAGGGTCCCCGCGCCGACATCATCGCCGCCATCAACCTGGGCCGCCCGATTCCCATCGCCGATGGCTTCACGGGTGACGTCATCACGCTCGATGCCGCCGTCGACTCGAGCTTCCCCAACGGCCGCCGCCTCGGCGGCGGGCCGACGGCGAATTCCCATCAGGTCAACGTGAACAGCGTGGTGCTGAGCCTGGTCGCCGCCGGCGACCCGGCCGCCGGGCTCTTCCGGGGCGTCGAGGTCAACGACAAGAACTTCCTCTCGCGGTTCCCGTTCCTCGCTCCTGCCCACAACGGCGTCTTCCAGGGCCACGGTGGCATCAACACGCCGCCCGTGCCCGACATCCCGGACCTGTAACGGAGCGGACGGCTCATCTGATGGATGGACGGCTTCGTATCCCCTCCGAAAGCACGGAGCCCGCATGGGTTTCGAAACACCGAGAAACGACCCAGAAGGAGGGGACGTACATGAAGAGCCGTACCGCTTTGTCTGCCCTGCTCGCCCTGGCGCTGATCCCGGCGCTGGCGGGGGCTTCCAGCCACCGCGAAGCGCCGGGCATCACCGAGAGGCCGAAGGTCGATGGGACCGACTTCTACATGTTCAGCAGCTACGAGGCGGGGAGGAGCGGCTACGTCACGCTGATCGCCGACTACATCCCGCTTCAGGACGCCTACGGCGGCCCCAACTACTTCGCCCTCGACGACGACGCCCGCTACCGCATCCACATCGACAACACCGGCGACGGGGTGGAGGACCTCTCCTTCCAGTTCCGCTGCCAGAGCCAGCTCGCCGACATCAAGGTCCCGGCCGGCGGCAAGAACGTGTCGATCCCGCTGATCAACGCCGGGCCGATCACGGGCGCCGCCGGTGATCCGCTGAATCGGATCGAGAGCTGTGTGCTCGCCGTGAGCCAGGGACGGATGAAGAACAGCTCCAAGTGGCAGTTCGCGTCCGATCACGCCACCGGCTCGCGGCGCTTCGGCAAGCCGGTCGACAACATCGGCGATAAGTCGATCCCCGACTACGACGCCTATGCGAGCCAGTTCATCCATACGATCGACATCCCCTTCTGCAGCGCGGGGACCGGCCGCCTCTTCGTGGGCCAGCGCAGGGAGCCGTTCGCCGTCAACCTGGGCGAGGTCTTCGACCTGGTCAACATCGAGAACCCGCTCGGCCCCCGCGACGCGGAGCCGAACATCCTCGACGACAAGAACATCACCTCCTTCATTCTGGAGGTTCCGGCCTCCTGCCTGACCAAGGGGAGCAACCCGGTGATCGGCGGCTGGACCACGGCGCTCCTGCCGACCAATGCGAAGGGCACCCAGCTCGCGCAGGTCTCGCGGCTCGGCATGCCGCTGGTCAACGAGGTCGTGATCGGCCTCAAGGACAAGAACGCGTTCAACGCCGCCACGCCCGAGGGCGACGCCGCGCTCGCCACCTACGTGACGAACCCGACTCTCCCCGAATTGCTGGAGATCCTGTTCGGAGCGGCCGGAGTGCGGGCGCCGAACAACTTCCCGCGCACCGACCTGGTGGCCGCGTTCGCAACCGGCGTGCAGGGGCTGAACTTCCTCTCCGACGGCAAGCCGCACGAGATGCTGCGGCTCAACACCTCGATCGCGCCGACCGCGGGCGGAGCGCAGAACAACCTCGGCGTGCTCGGCGGCGACAACGCCGGCTTCCCGAACGGCCGGCGGCCCGGCGACGACGTGGTGGACATCGAGCTGCGGGTGGCCATGGGCGTGCTCTGCCATGCCTTCCCGGGCGTCTTCTGCAGCCCGGCCGACGCGCCCTCGGGCAACCTGCCGTTCACCGACGGCACGCTCCAGGACGCCAGCCAGTTCGACGCCGCCTTCCCCTACCTGCGCACGCCGCTTCCGGGCTCTCCCAACGGGGTGAACGGGGTGCCGGAGTAAGGGAAAGGACCAAAAGGACAGAAAGGACGTAAAGGACATGAAAGCTCGACGACTCGCCCTGATCGTGCTCGGTTTCGTGGCTGCCCCGGCCCTGGCCCACGACTTCTGGATTGAGCCGTCGAGCTTCCGGCCGGCGCCCGGGCAGCGGATCGCGGTGCGGCTGCGCGTCGGCATGCAACTGAAGGGAGACCCGGTGCCGCGCGACACTCGCCAGATCGAGCGCTTCGCGGACGTCGGGCCGGCCGGCGAGACCGCGGTGCCGGGGCTCTCGGGCACCGATCCGGCGGGATGGGCCGCGCCGGCCGGAGCGGGCCTGCACTGGCTCGTCTATGACAGCAATCATTCATCGCTGGAGCAGCCCGGCCCGAAGTTCGACCGCTACCTGGGCGAGGAGGGGCTGGAGCGCATCCGCAAGCTGCGGCATGGCTCCCCTGGCGAGGGACCCGTCAAGGAGATCTTCTCGCGCTGCGCCAAGTCGCTGCTCCGGGTGGGCCTCCGAGGCGAAGAACCCTCCGCCGGGTACGACCGTCCCGTCGGCCTCGAGCTCGAGCTGGTGCCGGAGAAGGACCCCTACACGCTCAAGCCCGGGGAGGCGCTGCCCGTGCGTCTGCTCTACCGGGGGAAGCCTCTCGATGGAGCGCTCGTCGTGGCCCTGGCCTCCCCCGATGCCAGGATCGCGGCCCGCACGGCCGGCGGCCGGGCCGCGCTCGTCCTCGACCGTCCCGGCCCCTGGCTGATCAAGGCCGTCCACATGGTTCCCGCGCCCAAGGGGAGCGGGGCCGACTGGGAGAGCCTCTGGGCTTCTCTCACCTTCGATCTTTCCGCCCGCTGAGAAGGGGCATTCCTTTGCTAGACTTCAGCGGATCGTTCGGGGTGGCTGCCGCCCCGGCGGTCCATCTCTTCATGGAATCAAGGCCCTCGCCGGACGACGCCCACCTGCTGCGCCGCATCGCATCCGGCGATGGCGACGCGCTGACCCGGCTTTTCGACCAGCACTCCCCCGTGGTGCTGGGCCTCCTGGTGCGCATGCTCGGCGGCCGGGCGGAGGCCGAGGAGGTCCTGCAGGAGGTCTTCCTCCAGGTCTGGATGCAGGCCGACCGCTACGAGGAGTCGCGCTCCAGCCCGCGGGGATGGATCCTGATGCTGGCGCGCTCCCGTGCCCTGGACCGCCTCCGGCGCCGGACGTCGCAGCAGCGCCGCGAGGACGAGGCCGCCGCCGGGGAGGGCGTGGCCGTGCGCCCGGTCGGAACGGCGCGGCTGGAGGCGGCCGAGCAACGCAGCCGGATCGGCGCCGCGCTCGGCGTCCTCTCGCCCGAGCAGCGCCACTGCATCGAGCTGGCGTTCTTCGAAGGGCTGACCCACACGCAGATCGCCGAGCGGCTCAAGGCTCCGCTCGGCACCGTCAAATCCCGAATCCTGCTTGGCATGAACAAGCTCCGCCAGGCGTTGGGCACGTCATGAGCGCGGACCACTCCACCCGCCACGAAGAGCTGCTCCCGGCGTACGCCCTTGGCGCCGTGGACGGGGAGGATCTGCGCGAGATGGAGTCGCACCTCGCCACCGGCTGCGCCGAGTGCCACCGCCAGCTCGACCTCTGGCAGGGCGACCTGGAGGAGCTCGCGGCCTCGGTCGAGCCGGTGACCCCGTCCGAGACAACCCGCCGCCGCGTCCAGCGAATCGCCGGAGCGGCAGCGCCGATCCGTCCTCGCCCCCCCGGGACACTGCGCTGGGCTGCGCTGATCGCCGCCGCCTCGCTGCTGATCGCAGTCTGGTCCGGCTGGCGCCAGGCGCGGCTCGGGGACGAGCTGGAGCGCCTCGGCGCCGAGCGCGACCGGCTGGCGCGGCAGGTCTCCGGGCTCGACCGGCAGCTCGGCCTCGCCCGGGCCGAGGCCGACCGCATGGCCGAGTCGCTCGCCATCATCGCCTCGCCGGGAGCGCGCTCGATCCAGCTCGCCGGCCTCGGGCCGAGCCCGAAGGCCAGCGGCCACACCTTCGTCAGCCCGGAGCGCGGCAAGGCGGTCTTCTACGCCTTCGACCTGCCGGCGCTCGCCCCGGACAAGACCTACCAGCTCTGGTGGATCGAGGGCGGCAAGCCGGTCTCGGCCGGCATCTTCAACGTGGACGAGCGCGGCACGGGGAGCGTCCGGGTGGAGCGCGCCCCGCAGGTCGCGGCCGACGCCTGGGCGGTGACCATCGAGCCCGCGGGCGGCGTGCCGGCGCCGACCGGGGAGATGGTGCTCAAGGGGTGAACCTGCTCGATCGTCTGCGCTCGCGCGCCGGCCAGGTGGGCGCCTCGATCGTGCTCGCCGAGGGCGAGGACCCCCGCGTCCTGGCAGCGGCGGAGCGGGCTTCCGCGCTGGGGGTCTGCCGCGCCAGCGTGGTCGGCCGCCGCGAGGAGGTCGCCCGGGTGGCGGAGGCCGCCGGGTTCCCCCTGACCGTCCCGATCCTCGAGCCGATCGCCGAGCCCGACCTCCAGCATGTGACCCAGCGCCTCGCCGAGCGCCTCGAAGCGCGGGGCCTCGACCCGGGCGAAGCTCCCTGCCTCGCCCTCGATCCGCTCTACTACGCCGCCCTCCGGGTCGCCTCGTCGCGGGCCGACGGCGCGGTCATGGGCGCCGTCTGCACCACGGCCGACACGATGCGGGCGGCCCTGCGGGTGATCGGCCCCCGCCCCGGGCTCAAGGTGGTCTCCTCCTGCTTCCTGATGGCGATGCCGGACGGTCGCGCCCTCATCTACAGCGACTGCGGCGTGGTCCCCGATCCCGACCC
>Ga0068862_100000901_pt1 | contig 28818 bp, 24 predicted proteins | sample KBSSwiS52_FD_66598 | JGI IMG/M metagenome (GOLD analysis project Ga0068862, IMG submission 66598) | Switchgrass rhizosphere microbial communities from Kellogg Biological Station, Michigan, USA - KBS Switchgrass S5-2 | ecosystem: Host-associated > Plants > Roots > Rhizosphere > Soil ... | reverse complement strand
CGGGGGCCCCCTCCCAGATCACGCTGGTGGCGCCGTTTGCGAGCGGGCCGTAGACGATGTAGGAGTGGCCGGTGATCCAGCCGACGTCGGCGGCGCACCAGTAGACGTCTGACTCGGGCTTTAAGTCGAAGACGTAGCGGTGGGTCGCGGTGACGCCGGTGAGGTAGCCGCCGGTGGTGTGGAGGATCCCCTTCGGCTTCGCGGTCGAGCCCGAGGTGTAGAGGATGAAGAGCGGGTGCTCGGCCTCCATCGGCTCCGCCGGGCACTCGGGGTCCGCCGCCTCGCATACCTCGTCGTAGAAGACGTCGCGGCCGTCGGTCATCGGGCACTCGATCCCGGCGGCGCGGATCACGACGATCGTCTCGAGGCTTCGGAGGTCGGCCATCTCGGCGTCGACCGCCGCCTTGATCGGCGCGGTCTTGCCCTTGCGGCGGGCGCCGTCGACGGTGACGAGGGCCTTCGCCTCGGAGAACTCCATCCGCTCGCGGACCGCCTCGGCCGAGAAGCCGCCGAAGACGACGTTGTGGACGGCGCCGATCCGGGCGCAGGCCAGCATCGCCACCGCGACCTCGGGGATCATCGGCAGGTAGATCCCGACCACGTCGCCCTTCTGCACCCCGAGGTCGCGCAGCGCGTTGGCGAAGCGCTGGGTGTCGGCGTGGAGCTCGGAGTAGGTGACGTCGCGGCGCTCCCCCTCCTCGCCGCGCCAGTGGTAGGCGACCCGCTCGCCGTTGCCGGCGGCGACGTGGCGGTCGAGGCAGTTGGCCGAGGCGTTCAGGCGGCCGTCGGCGAACCACTTGTAGAAGGGGGGGTTGGAGGCGTCTAGGGACTCTTGGGGCTCGGTCTCCCAGTCGAGCAGCTCGGTCGCCTGGCGGTGCCAGAAGGCCACGGGGTCGGCGGCGGCCTCCTCGTAGAGCTGCGGGTCGTTCCAGAGCGCCCGCTCGGCGAACTCGGGCGGCGGGTCGAAGCGCTCGATCTCGAGCATGTCCTCCAGTTCGTGCTCGAGGCCCGAAGGCGCCTGCTCAGTAGCCATGCCTCTTTCTCTCCTTCTCAGTCAGATAGACCCGCTTCCGTCGCCGCTTTGCTGAGGGACGCATTTCCCGCTACCTCCCACCATTCGTCGGAACAGACCCTCGTGAGATTGGCGGCGACGCGTCGAGAAATGCCTGGATCCTTTTCGCTGTGTCGGGGGTCGCATGCAGGCGACGCACAGCCTCGATCTCGGTATCGAAGCCATGCAGCGTGCCGACGAGTGATACACAGCGCTTGATCTCGCGGAGGGAATCCGGTGACTGGGCGAGAGTTGCCGCAACGATACGGTCGACCAGATCCTCGAGCTGGTCATCGGGGGCCGCCCACTCGACAATGGCAAGGCGCTCTGCCTCCTCCCCACCAACGAGCTCCGCTCCGAACATGAGGCGCTTGGCGCGACCCGTCCCCACCAGCCTGGTGAGGCGCTGAGTGCCGCCGCCACCCGGAATCAATCCGAGGCTCGCCTCCGGCAGTCCGATCCGCGCCGTGTGGGACGCCACGCGGAGGTCGCAGGCCAGGGCCAGCTCGAGACCGGCGCCCACCGCCGCGCCGGTCAAGACGGCCACCGTGGGAAGCTCGAGCGCCTCCCACTCGGCGAGAGCGCCTTGCATAGAGGCCGCGAACCTCGTGACTTCTCGGGCGGGTTCCTCCCCGTCACGGTGGGCGGCCAGCAAGCCAATGTCGGCGCCGGCGCAGAAGGCACCGCCCGCGCCCCGCAGCAGCACCAGGGCCACCTCTGGCGCTTCGCGCAACTGCACAGTCGCGGCCGCGAGTGCATCGACTTGCTCCTCGTCGAAGGTATTGAGCGGGGAGCGGTCCAGCGTCACCGTGGCGAGCGCACCATTCTGCGCAACGTGAATCACCGCTTCGTCCCCCCTTTCGCGATTTCTAATCTCAAGCTCGACTCCGATCAGCTGGCGTCGAAACGAGCAGGCCGCCGTCGACCGTCAGCGCTGTGCCAGTCACATAGCTGGAGGCATCGCTTGCCAGGAACAACATCGCGCTTGCCAGCTCGGTCGGTTGACCGAGGCGGCCGATCGGGGTGCGCGACGCGATCGCCTCGAGTTCCTCGCTCGACTGCTTTGCCGTCATCTCACTGGGGAAGTAGCCCGGAACCAACGCGTTGACGCGGATCCCCTTCCGACCAGTCCATTGACTCGCGAGATCGACCGTCAGCCCGAGGATGGCGGCCTTGGACGAGGCGTAGGCCGCCTGGGGCAGGCCGATGCTTGTCGCCGCAAGGACCGAGCTGACGTTGACCACGCTCGCCCCAGGGCCCATCACCCTTCCGCACGCCTGCAGCATCCAGTAAGCGCCGGCGAGGTTGACATCGATGATCTGACGGAAGTGCTCGGGTTCCTCGCGGGTGGCGGGCACCGCGCCGCTGACTCCCGCACTGTTGACCAGGATGTCTACCCTGCCCAGCTCCTCTACTGCAGCTTCGACGACACCGTTGCAGTCTGCTACCGAGGTGACGTCGCAGCGCTTGGCGATACATCGCCGGCCTTCTGCCTCGACGAGGTCGCGGGTGGCCCGCAATGCGCTATCGCGACGGGCGGCGAGGACAACATCGGCGCCCGCCTCGGCGAGGGTGCGGGCGAACTCCACCCCGAGGCCTGAGGACGCGCCGGTGACGATCGCGACCTTGCCCTCGACGCGGAAGCGGTCCATCACGAACATGTCGCTAGAACCAGACATGTCGCTAGAACCAGTCGTCCGGCATGTCGAGCGCGGTCCGATCGAGATCGGCGATCAGGTCAAGCAGCGGCTCGACCTTCGGCAGCTCCTGACGGACGAAGAACCGGGCCGCTTGGCGCTTCCCCTCATAAAAAGAGCCCTCTCCGTGTCCGGTCGCGAGGAACTGCTCCAGCCAAAGCCAGGCGATGACGATGTGGCCGGTTGCTTCCAAGTACGGGGTGGCGTTCGCCAGCGCCGCATCGCGATCTCCGTTCGAGAGAATTCCGGCCGTCACCATCTCGAGCCGCTCGACGGCGAGGCGCAGAGCTCGCGCCAGGGACCTCGCTTCGCCACCCGTCTCTTCGGCGCGGGCGATGGTCCTAAGCATGCGAGCTGAGAGCTGTTTGAAGTTGCCCCCCTCCCCACGGATGACCTTGCGGCCGAGAAGGTCGGCCGCTTGGATTCCGTGGGTGCCCTCGTGGATCGGATTCAGTCGGTTATCGCGGTAGTGCTGCTCGACGTCGTACTCGCGCGAATAGCCATATCCGCCATGGACCTGGATCGCGAGAGAGTTGGCAGCCAGACACCATTGCGCGGGCCAGCTCTTGGCGATTGGAGTGAGAATCTCCAGCAGAGACTCAGCGGCGCGGCGCTCCGCGGGGTCTTCCAGGCTGACCGTGTCGTCATGGAGGCGACCGCAGTAGAGCACCAGAGCGAGTGCTCCCTCGACATACGCTTTCTGGGCCAAGAGCATCCGGCGCACGTCCGCGTGGGCGATGATCGGCACCTGCGGGGAGCTCGGGTCCCGCTGCGGCCCGGAGCGGCCCTGGAGTCGCTCGCGCGCGTACTGAAGAGACTTGAGGTAGCCGGTGTATCCGACCGCTGCCGCCGCAACGCCAACCCCGATCCTGGCCTCATTCATCATCCGAAACATGTAAGTGAGGCCCTGATTGGGCTCGCCGATTAGATAGCCAATTGCGCCCGGGGCGCCTTTTGGCTGATGCGCTCCCTCGCCGAGGGAAAGCACGCCGTTGACGGTGCCGCGAAAACCCATCTTGTGGTTCAGCCCCGCGAGCACAAGATCGTTCCTCTCGCCGATCGCTCCGTCTTCGTCGAGCAAGTAGCGAGGAACAGCGAAGAGACTGATCCCCTTAACCCCCGCCGGTGCTCCCGCGAGCCTCGCGAGCACCATATGGACGATGTTCTCGGCCATCTCGTGCTCGGCGCCGCTGATCCACATCTTGGTGCCGAAGAGGCGGTGGCACCCGTCCTCTCCCGGCTCCGCCCGGGTCGTGATATCCGCGAGAGAGCTTCCGGCCTGCGGCTCGGAAAGGCACATCGTGCCGAAGAAGCGGCCGGCGACGAGCGGCGGCACCCACCGCTTTACCTGCGGCTCAGATCCGCAGGCGATCAGCATGTTCGCCGCGGCGGTCGTCAGCATCGCATAGGCGGTCGTACTGGTATTGGCTGCGTGAAACCAAGCGTTTACCGCTGTCGTGAGAACGAGCGGCAGCTGCATCCCGCCGAACTCCTCGTCGATCGACATTCCCATCAGCGATGCCTCCGAATAGGCGGCGAGCGCCTCGCCGATCGCCGGCTCAAGGATGACTCGGCCGTCCTCGAGGCGGGGCTCATCGACGTCGGAGCTGCGGTTGTGGGGTGCGAAACGATCGGTCGCGAGCCGCTCGGCCAATTCGAGAACGTCGTCGTAGAGGTCTGCAGACTGGCCGCTGTAACGCGGTCGCGAGCCAAGCTCGGCGATCTCAAGCCACTCATGGAGGAGAAACTGCAAGTCGCGCCGCGAAAGGATCCGAGCGGCGAGCGTCGAGGCGTTCACAGGCCCTCCTCCTCGGCAACGGCGAGAGCGCGCATGATGAGCTCGTCGACGCCGTCTGGCCCGAGCACCGACCCGGGGGTCGCGTTGCGTGGGTCCTCGAGGGCTCGGCGCCGGACACCCTCAGCGATGATTGCGACCTTCCACAAACCCAACGTGTGCCAGAAACCCAACGAGTCCAGGCTCCGCCCGGTCTGATCGGAGTACTCGGTCGCGAGCTCGGAACGCAAGGGGAAGCCCGGCAGGGTGGATGCTGGATTGATCGCCGTCGCGGGCTCACCCGACTGCGGCCAGTAGGCCAGCAATCCGCCGAGGTCGGCGAGCGGGTCGCCGAGTGTGCAGAGCTCCCAGTCGAGGATCGCCCGAACGCTGCCGTTGGAGGGTGAAGTGATGACGTTGCGAAGGTGAAAGTCGCCATGGACCAGGGTCAGCTCCGTTTGCTCCGGCACAGCCGCCCGCAGCCGCGCTGCGAGGTCATCGACGGCGGGAATGTCACGGGTGCGCGAACGCTCCCACTGCCCATGCCACCGCTTCAGTTGGCGCTCTGCGTAAGAGGAGTGTTTCGCCAAGGAAACGAGGCCAGTTCGGTCCAGGTCGACAGCGTGCACCTGCCCAAGCGCCGACCCAAGTCCGAGTCCGATCGCGCGTCGGTGCTCGGTCGCCAGCTTCCCCGCCACGGTGGCATCGTGGACAACGAGGCCCTCGACGAACTCCATCGCGAGAAGCGGCGCGTCGCAAACCTCGCCGGCCGGGGCAAAGGCGAGGGCGCGGGGGGCCGGCACGGGGGTTGCCTCGAGGGCCGCCAAGATCCGGTACTCGCGGGCGACATCGTGCGCCGCTGGGAGGAGGGGGCCGAGCGGCGGCCGCCTCAGGACGAGACGCCTGTCGTCGGCATCCGAGACGGCAAAGGTCAGGTTGGACTTGCCGTGGCCAAATCTCTCGTAGCGCAGCGGCGGCCGGGCGCCGACCTCAGTGCTGATGAGCCAGTCGGAAACAGAACCAAGCTCGAGCCCGAGCGCCTCGGGCCGGTCAAGCTGCGAGCCCTCGCTCATGCGAAGCACAGGCGAGAGGCCTCGGAGGTGAGGAGCACCGCCAGGCCGGCCACCGCCGACGGTTCGCCGCGGCGAGCCAGCGGCAAGGTGTTCGCTAAGGCCTCGCCGCGGGATGAGCGCCACGCTGGAGCCAACCGCGAACTGGCTCGTGCGGTCGCGAATCCAACGCCACAGCAGGCGCCCGTGACGACCGCCGTCCGGCACGGGGGTCCCTGAGCCGCCATCAGCGGCGCTCCGCCTTGGCAAGGCCGCTGCGCTCCGTGCGGCCCTCGTCCGCGCGAGCAAGCTCCTGGCGAGCGACGGTCCGCTTGTGGACCTCGTCGGGACCATCGGCAATTCGCAACGTACGCAGGTGGGCGTACATCGCGGCAAGCGGCAGGTCACTGGACACACCGGCGCCGCCGTGAACCTGGATCGCACGATCGACCACCTTGAGCGCGACCTGGGGCGCGGCGACCTTGATTGCCGCGATCTCCATCCGCGCCTCGCGATTACCGACGGTGTCCATCATCCAGGCGGTCTTCATTACCAGCAGCCGCACCATCTCGAGCTCGATCCGCGACTCGGCGATCCAGTCCTGGATATTGGCCTTTTCGGAAACCGTCCCACCGAATGCGTAGCGGCGCTGGGCGCGGCTGCAGCTGAGAGCGAGAGCGCGCTCAGCTATCCCGATCGCCCTCATGCAGTGATGGATGCGACCGGGCCCCAGGCGCGCCTGACCGATCATGAAGCCATCTCCCTCTCCGGCGAGCAGCGCCGATACCGGGACTCGCACGTCTTCGAACAGCACTTCCGCATGGCCCTCGCGGTCGCTGTAGCCAAAGACGGGAAGGTTTCGGACCACGGTCACGCCGGCAGCGTCGATGGGTACGACCACCATGCTCTGTTGCCGGTGCCTGGGACCGTTGGGGCTTGTTTTCCCCATCACGATCAGGAGCCTGCAATTCGGATGCAGTGCGTTGGAGCACCACCACTTGCATCCGTTGATGACGAACTCCTCCCCCTCGCGCTCGATGCGGGTCTCGATGTTGGTGGCGTCCGAGCTCGCAACCCCGGGCTCGGTCATCGCAAACGCGGAGCGGATCGTCCCGTCAAGCAGCGGACGCAGCCACTGCTGCTTCTGCTCCGGGCTTCCGAAGGCGGCGAGGATCCCCATGTTCCCCGTGTCAGGGGCGTTGCAATTCGTGGCCTCAGGCGCCAGGTCGATGCTGCGGCCCATGATCTCCGCGAGCGGTGCGTAATCGACGTTGCTGAGCCCAGGTCCTTGAGAGGGGTCGAACAGGTTCCAAAGCCCGAGGGCACGAGCCCGCGCCTTGAGCTGATCGAGCACCGGCGGATATGCGTGAGGATCACCCGCCTCGCGCATCTGCTCCTCATAGACCGGCTCGGCCGGATAGACCTCTTTCTCCATGAAGGCGAGCAGACGCGCTTCGTATTCCGTGCTGCGCGGAGAGGGCTCGAACTCCATCTCAGCGCTCGCCGGTCAGCAGTCGCCGGGTCGCCTTCATCACGTAATTCGCCCGGGCGCTAGGGGAAAGGCTTGCGAGGGCGGCGATCGGAGCCTCGATGCTGAGTGGCACCCCTGCCGGCAAGGCATCGATGAAGCATCGGAGCGGCAGCTCACCCTCTCCGGGCGCAAGCCGATCAGCCGCCGCCTCGGCCAGGCCGCTCTTTCGCGCCGGGGGTCCCGCCAGCGGCGCGTCGCAGAGCTGCGCGTAGACCACGCGCTCGCAATGGCTGGCCACGAACGCCTCGACATCAGCTGGCTCCGCACCCGATCTGCGCAGGTGGAGGGCATCGATCAAGACGCCGCCCGCCGGGTGGCAGGCCGCGTCGACGATTCGCTGCGCCTGCTCGAGGTCCGGGACCGCGCTGAAGGCCATGAACTCGAGAGCCGGACGCAACCCGAACTCTGCGGCGGCCTCGCAGAGCGCCCGGAAGCTCTCGATCGCGCGTGTCTCATCGTCGTCCCAACCGACGACAAGCACCGCCCGGGCGCCGAGCGCGGCGGCACACTCGAGCGCGGTGCGGCAGGCCTCCGTATTGGTGCGCTCGTTGAGGCGCACGACCTCGACATCGAGCACCGCCAACCCATGGTGCTGGAGGCGCGCAATCGTCTCCCGACGAAATGCGACGTCGGCGACGAGCGGGTTCGGCTCGTCGGCGGTGTCGTCGAAGACACGCAAGCCAAGCGAATCGAATCCCGCGTCCGAGGCAGCATCGATGGACTGCCACACGGAGGCACCCGGCACCGATAGAGCGCCAAGCGCGATCTCTCGCCCCGCGATCATTGCCTTACCTCGGCACCGGCTGGCGATGTCGCTGCGGGGCTCCGGAAACGCACTGGAGGAGATAGTACTACGTCACGTTATGACGGAGCGTCCAGCGACCTGAGCTGGGATCAGAATTTGAGAGCGTAATTCGGCGTCATGCTATCGTCGCCTCGCAAAGGGACGAGGGAGATATTGAATGAGACGCTTCGAAGGCAAATCGGTCCTCATCAGCGGCGCCGCGCGAGGCCAAGGCCGGGCTCACGCAATCGCTTTCGCCGAGGAAGGCGCAGATGTCGCGATCTTCGACATTTGCAAAAAGCTGCCCTCGACGGCCTACCCTGGGGCGAGCTCCGCAGACCTCGAGCAGACTGTCGACGCCTGCAAAGCCGCCGGCGCCAACGTCCTCGTCGAGCACATCGACGTGCGCGATGCGGCGGGGGTAGAAGCCTTTGCCAACCGGGCCACTGCCGAGCTCGGCAAGCTGGATATCGTCGTCGCAAATGCCGGCATCCTCCACAACCAATCGATCGCTGAGATGGATGCCGAGACCTTTGCCGAGACGATCGACGTCAACTTGAAGGGCGTCTTCAACACGATTCACCCCGTGCTCCCGGGGATGATCGAGCGTCGGTATGGAAGGGTGATCGCAACCGGTTCGATCGCGTCGATCCGCGGTTTCGCCCACCTCGGACACTATGCCGCGGCAAAGCACGGCGTTGCCGGATTGATCAAGTCGATCGCTCGCGAGGTCGGTGACTTCGGGATCACCGCCAACTACATCGTTCCCAACACCGTCAACACGACGATGCTGCAAAATGAGTCGGCGTGGGCGCTGGTCAGCCCCGGCGATCCGACCCGGGATGGAATGGGTCAGGTCTTTGCCGAAAAGAACGTAATCTCGGTGCCCTGGATCGAGCCCGAGGACGTTTCCAGGATCGTCCTCTTCGCCGCCTCCGACGATGCGAGGTACACGACGGGTTCGATGATCTCGGTCGATCTCGGCATAACCGTTTGAAACGGCGCTAGGCGGACGACCGCCGGCTCCGCGACCGAACGATTTCTCAACCCGATTGTGCCGGTCAGGGCTTGCCCAGAAGGCCTCGGGCGATGATCTCGCGCTGCACCTCCGATGCGCCCTCATATATTCGCGGCGATCGCACGTCGCGATAGAGATGCTCGAGCGGATGTCCGACGACGAGCGCGGCGGCGCCGTGGAACTGAACGGCGGCGTCGACGACCTCCTGCGCAGTCTCGGTCGCGAACAGCTTCGCCATCGCGGCGATTGTCGCGTTCGCGCCTTCAGAGTCGGCGCGCGCCGCGGCGTGGTAGACGAGCAACCGGGCCCCCTCGAGCTGCGTCGCGAGATCCGCCAGTCGGTGCGCGATCGCCTGCATCGCAGCAAGCGGGCGGCCGAACACCTCCCGCTTGCCGACGTGCTCCACGGCGGCATCGAGGGCGCACTGGGCCATCCCGACGGCGAACGCACCGACGCTCGGCCGGAAGAGCCCCAGCGTCTCCATCGCGACCGAGAATCCGCGATCGACCTCGCCCAGCACGTGCTCCGGCCCCAGGTATACGCCGGCCAGGTCGAGGCGGCCGATCGGGTGCGGCGAGATCAGCTCGAGTGGCTGTCCGCTCAAGCCGGGGCTGTCCCCGGGCAGCGCGAAGGCGGTGATTCCGCGTCCGCCACGCGCCCCGGAGGTTCGCGCGAACAACGTGTAGACATCGGCGTCGGGGGCATTGGAGATGAAGACCTTGGTTCCGGAGAGCCTGAAGCCTTCGCCGTCGGGCTCCGCGGCGAGCGCCAGAGCGCCAACATCCGAGCCGGCGTCAGGCTCGGTCAGCGCGAAGGCGGCGACAGCGTCCCCGGAGAGCAACCGGCGCCCCCAGGTCTCGCGGACCTCCGTGCTGCCAAATCGCATCAGGGGATAACCGCCCAGGCCCTGGAGGGCCAGCGCGGTCTCCGCCTCCGGACACGCACGCGCCAAACCCTCGCGCACGAGGCACAGCTTCAGCGCAGAGATTGGGCGCCGATCCTCGGCCGACTCGAGATGGAGCATCTCTCCGATTAGCCCCTTGGCGCCGAGCGCCGCAACCAGCGGCCTGTTGACCCTGCCGAGGGCGCCCTCCTCGGCGATCGGAAGAAGAACGTCACGGGCGTACTCGAAGCACGATTCCCGAAACTCAACCTGACGTCCGGTTAGCGAAAACTGATCCTCACTCATGAGGCATAAGATAACGGCGGATCGGACCCTGAAACCGCCCGAGCAGGAGAGAACATGAGCGAACGCTGGCAGAACTTCCGCTACGAGGAGCAAGACGGGGTGGCGACGGTGACCCTGGATCGCCCGGGACGGATGAATGCCCTCACCTTCGGTGTCTACGCCGATCTGCGCGACCTTGCGGCAGAGCTGGCGAAGGACCGCGACCGGATCAAGGTTCTCGTCCTCCGCGGCGCCAATGACGCGTTCTGCTCCGGCGGCGATGTCGATGACATCATCGGCAAGCTCGTTGACGACGCCGACACTCGGGACGTCTACGAATTTGCCCGCATGACCGGCGCCTGCGTGCGGAATCTGCGCGACATGCCGCAGCCGGTGATCGCCGTGATCGAGGGGCAGGCCGCCGGCGCGGGCGCGGTTCTCGCACTCGCGGCTGACTTCCGGATCCTCTCCGAGCGTGCAACGTTCCAGTTCCTCTTCACCCGCGTCGGCCTCTCGGGAGGCGATATGGGGATCTCTTGGCTGCTACCGCGGACGATCGGCTTCGGGCGCGCGACCGAACTCCTGATGCTCGGTAACCGGATCGATGCAGAGACCGCCAGCGCCTACGGTCTCGCCCGCGAGGTTGTGCCCAGCGACCAGGTCGAGGAGGCGCTCGAGCGGTGCCTTCGGAGCCTGATGCGGGTTTCGCCCTGGGGCCTCGCGATGACCAAGGAGATGCTCAACCGCTCCGCGACCATGGACTACTCCTCCGCGGTCGAGATGGAGGCTTGGACCCAGACCCTGCTGATGACGACGGCGGACTTCGCCGAGTTCAGGGACTCTTTCGCCGAGAAGCGCCGACCCAGCTACAGCGGCCGGTAGCCACGTCGGCGAAACGGAGCCAAGGCGACCGAGCTGCCGCGGCTAACCGTCTGCGAGAACCTGCGTCGCGATGCCTTGGCCGCCGGCGACACAAAGGCTCGCGAGTCCGCTGCCGCCGCCGCGGTTGCGAAGCCCGTGCAGCAGCGTCACCATCAGGCGAGCCCCCGAGCAGCCGAGTGGGTGTCCAAGCGCGATCGCGCCGCCGAGCGGATTGACCCGATCGAGATTTAGCTCGTCGAGCTCTCGCAGGCACGCCAACGCCTGGGCTGCGAAGGCCTCGTTCAGCTCAACGTGGTCGATGCTGCCGAGCGATCCTCCGCTCTGTCTCAGCAGTCGCCTGATCGCCTCAACCGGCCCGATTCCAAACCGGCGCGGCTCTACGCCAGAGACCGCGAATCCGACGATGCGCCCGAGCACTGGCACTTCGAGCTCTTCGGCAACCTGCCGCGCACAGAGGAGCACGGCCGCCGCCCCGTCGTTCAGCGGTGAGGAGTTTCCGGCTGTGACGGTTCCGCCCTCCCGAAACGCGGGACGCAGAGCGCCCAGTCGCTCGAGCGTCGTGTCACGTCGCGGACCCTCGTCCTCGGCGATTTCGATCTCGCCAACCGAGATTGGCGCGATCTCGCTCCCGGTTTGTCCCCGGTCGCGCGCCGTCAGGGCGAGCTCGTGAGAGCGAAGCGCGAATTCGTCCTGCTCCTCGCGAGTGATCTCATAGCTGTCGGCCAGTAGCTCTGCTGAGAGGCCGAGGCCGATCGTGTGCTCGACTGGCATCTGCGGGTTGACGAAGCGCCAGCCGATCGTGGTGTCGTGGTACTCCGCCCTCCGGTCGAAGGCCCGGGTCGCCTTCCCTAAAACGAAGGGCGCCCGGCTCATCGACTCGACGCCCCCGGCGACGATCACGTCCGCCGCGCCGAAGGCGACGGTCGCAGCCGCGTCGTTGATCGCCTGCAAACCCGAACCGCAGAGACGGTTTACGGTCCTGCCCGGTAACGAGGTGAACCCGGCGAGCAGGGTCGCCATCCGTCCCACGTTGCGGTTGTCCTCTCCGGCCTGGTTGGCCGCGCCGTAGATCACATCGTCGACTCGGTGGGGCTCGAGCTGGGGCACCGCCGCCAGCACCGCCTGCAGGGAGACGGTCGCCAGGTCGTCCGGTCGCACCGAGGACAGCGAGCCGCCATAGCGGCCGATCGGCGTGCGCGCTGCCGCGATGACTACGGCATCCCGTGATCCTTTGCGCATTTGGAGGCTCCTGCCTAATTCCCCGCGATCGCTCCCGAAGCGCGCAACTCCGCGAGCGTCAAGGTTCGCCCTTGCAGGCGCTTTTGTCCCACCATCCACAGCAGCGCTTCGGCGAACTGCTCGGGTGAGGTTTCGTCCGCCACGGCCCCGCTGTCGCCGATGCCTCGTGAGCGCATCATCAGGTCCGCCTCAGTTGCGATGCGCTCAGCGATGCGAACGGACGTAACGATGACGTCGCTTCCCGCGATTTCCGCCGCAACCGTCTCGGTCAGGCGCTCCAAGGCCGCCTTCGTCACACAGTACGGGGCAGTGGACGGAATATTTTCAACCGCCGACCCTGAGCTGACGTTGATGATCGCACCCGAGCCGCGCTCGACCATGGCTGGCAGGAACCAGCGGGTCAACGCGGTGGGCGCCCACACGTTGACCATGAGAGCCGCGCGCCACTTGGACGGGGGCATCAGGAGAAACGGCTCGACCGGCGAGTAGGCGGCATTGTTGACCAGTACGTCGCAACGTCCGAAGCGCTCGATCGTCTTCGCGTGGATCTCTCCAGGTGCTCCTTCGGTCGCGAGGTCGGCGGGAATCGCGTAAGCCTCGATCCCCGCCCGTTCCAGCTCATCGCTCACGTCCTCAACCGTGCCGGCAAACATCGGATGGCGGCGGTCGCGGCTGCTTCGTGCCGTGACCACGATCCGATAACCGGCGACTCCGAGCCGCAGCGCCGTCGCCCGGCCGAGCCCTCGTGCAGCGCCGGTCACGACCGCAACTGGCACGTCGTTGCTTGAACTCACAAACGGCCCTCCCTCTTCGGCCGGTTCAATACAAACCACTGGCTCCGTCGTGACCCTCCGCGGAGCGATCTCCCGTCAGTCTATAATCCGACGTCGTGTTTTGCGATTCGCCACCCCTACGTCGGAGATCTAAATGCCGTTGACATCCGAGGATCGATGGGAAATCAATGATCTCTACGCCCGCTACGCCTTTGGCTGGGACGATGGCGACGGCGAGGGCTTTGCGGCGGTTTTCACTCCGGACGGAGTCTTTCACCGCCCCGAGGACCCGCCCCTCGTAGGCCGGGAGGAAATTGCCGCGTTCGTCTCCCAGCGAACCGAGATTCAGCCTGGGATCCGGCACTTCACGACCAACGTCGTAGTTGCAGGCGAGGGAATGCAGGCCCGCGGGACAGGTTACGTAATCGCGCTGCGTATCGACAGCGATGATGTTCGGCTCCGCGCCGTCGGGCGCTACCACGACCAGCTTCGTAAGCTCGATGTAGGTTGGCTCATCGCCGACCGGCGCCTCGAGTTGTGGCTCCCTCGCAAGTTTTGGGACGCGCCGATCAAGCTCGATCCGTCTGGATCGATGTAGCCCCCGGTGCACCAGGGCGACTGCGACAATCCAACGGCCGCGACGCCGCTAGCCGGCGTTCGCGTCCTCGACGCCGGCTTCATGCTTGCCGGACCGTTGGTCGGTCGACTGCTGGGTGACCTGGGGGCCGAAGTGATCAAGGTCGAGCCCCCCACCGGGGACCCATCGAGGGGGCCGGCCGCCAATCATCCGGATTGGGAACCGAACGACTTCTGGCGTGCCCTGCACGGTGGCACCCAGAGCGTCGTGATCGACCTCAAGAGCCCAGAGGGACTCTCCGCGATGGAGGAGCTCCTCCGTGGCGTCGATGTGTTCGTCGAGAACCTCAGACCGGGGGTGATGCGGAGGCTCGGCCTCGGCTGGGATCGTGTCCGCGAGGTCAACCCGTCACTCGTCTACTGCTCACTCAGGGGTTTCGCCGAGGACAGGGGCGGTGGGATGACTGCGACCGACGGCGTAATCCAAGCGTTTTCCGGCTGGGTTGACGAGACGTCGGACAACGGCTTCGACCTCGGAATCAATCCAACGCTCACGGTCGCCGACTTCATCTCCGGAAACTTCGCCACCCATGCAGTGCTCGCAGCGCTCTTCCGGCGGCAGTCGTCCGGAAAGGGCGGCCTGGTCGAGCTCAACATGGCCGATGTGATGGTCTACGCCAGGACGCTCTGCCACGCGCCCGGCCTCGCACCGCCGTCGACCTTCATCGCCAAGACCAGCGACGGAAACCGGATTCTCGTCCAGACCGCCCTCCATCTCGCCGACCGGATGCTTCGTGTGCTCAGCGAAGAGCCCGGCTTCTCCCAGCTCGCCGAGGATCAGCGGTTCAAGACCAAGGAAGGTCGCGCCGAGCACGCCGACGAGTACCTCGCCTCGGTGCGAGCGGCGATCGCCCGGCGAACCCAAGCCGAGTGGTTGCGCCTCTTCGGCGAGGCGGGCGTGCCGGCGACGCCGATCGAAAGTCCGCGTGCCGCGTCGGGACCTCCGCTCAGATTCGACGGCGCTGCCCCTGCGACCCACTCCGAAATCGCGCGCCTCGGCGCGAGCACCGAGGAGGTCCTCCGCCGGGCCGGCTACACCGATAGTCAGATCGCGGCGATGCGCGGGAGCGCTGCCGTTAGAGGCTCCGATGGCTGAGCCGACGGCCCTGGTGATCGGGGGGAGCGGACAGATCGGACCGCTGATCGTGCGCGGGCTGATCGATCGGGGATATGAGGTTGTCGTCCTGCATGGCGGTCAGCACGAGCACCCCGATCTCCCCGAGGTCGAGCACATCCATGTCGATCCGCATTTCGCAGAGACCCTCGAGGAGGGCCTTCGCGGGCGCAACTTCGATCTTGCGATCGCGATGTACGGGAGGACCCGGTTGGTCTGCGATGCCCTGGTCGGTCGCTGCCCGCGCTTGATCGCCGTCTCGGGCACGGCCCACGCCTACTTTGACCGCGGCGAGGATCGCTGGGGGCCGCTCGGCCAGACGGTCGTCGACGAGCGCAGTCCATTCGCGCGGACCAAAGATGACCGCCTCTCCTACTCGGTCGGGAAGACCGAGGAGTACCTGCTCTCCCAGCATGCGCGGGGGGCGATAAACGTCTCGATTGTCCGCTTCCCCGAGGTTTACGGTCCCGATTCGCGCATCGGTCGCGACTGGAGCATTATCCGGCGCATCCTCGACCGCCGTCCGTACTTCATCCTCCCCGACGGCGGCTTGCGGCTCTGCGGCCGCCTGTACCGAGACAACGCAGCGGAGGCCCTCCTTGCCATCGTCGACCGCCAGGCCGACTCCGCGGGCGAGGTCTACACCGCCGCCGATTCCGACGGCGGCGTCACGCTCGGCCAAATCGCAGCGTTCTTCGCCCAGGAGCTCGGACACGAATGGGAGCTTGTGAGCATACCCGCGGTGCTCGCCTCATCCCTCTACGCTGACCTTTGCATCTACCATCGCCAGTACGACGTCTCCAAGATCTCCGGCCTGGGCTATGTGGGCCGAGTCGGAGTCGTGGACGCCCTCCGTGAGACCGCGCATTGGTGGACGACCCATCCCCCAGAGCGCGGAGGGCCGCTGGAGCAGCGGATGGGCGACGAATTTGACTACGACAGGGAGGACCGGACCCTGAGGGGGTACAAGGCAGCGATCGCGGAGCTCCTCGAGAGCGCAGAGCAGGTAGTGGCCGCGCATCCCTACCGCCATCCGAGGGCAATTGGGGAGGAGTGGCGCGCCGATACGTCCGAGCGGATCGTCCGCGGACAGCGCGACTCGTGGCCGTTCCCGCTGTGGCGGCCTCCGACCCCAGCTGACCAAGGCTAAGCTAGCGCCGCTCCTGCGGGGTTACGGTGAAGCCGAGGGCCTCCAGGTCCCACGTTGAGGGTGTGACCCCAGCTTTCCGAAGGAGATCCTTGCGAATTCGCCCGAGCGCGTTGACGGGGAACTCCGTGACAAGGTCGACGTAGCGTGGAATCGCAAAATAGGGGAGTTCTCGGCGGAAGAACTCAAACAACTCCGCTGACGTTACCGTTCGCTCAGAGGTCGTTCGAATGCACGCCATGATGTCATCCTCGGACATCGCACTCGGGACCCCGAAAACGGCAACGTCATCGACGCCCGGATGGCGCCGAATCGCCCCCTCCAGTTCGCTCGAGGAGACGTTCTCCCCTCGGCGTCGCAGCGCGTCCACTTTTCGGTCGATGATCGAAAGACGGCCTTCTTCGTCCAGGCGGCCGAGGTCGCCGGTGTGGTGCCAGAGGTTCGAGATCGAGTGAAGCGATGCTTCCGGGATCCCCCAATAACCAATCGACATGACGTCCGGCTGGCGCGGCCGGACGGCGATCTCTCCGACCTCCCCGACCTCGACCGGCCGGTCGCGATCGTCCAGCACGCACACTTCGGCGATCTCAACCGGCGCTCCCACCCCTCCGCGACCGATGTTCGCTTCGACATTGCCGAGCGAAATCGGGAGGAACTCAGTCTGGCCATAGGCTTCCGTTGTCGTCCTGACGCCGAATCGGCGTTCGAACTCATCGGCCTGATCTGCGGCCAGAGGGGTCCAGACTGCGCAGCGCAGGCGATTGATGGAATCCTCCTCGTGCGGCGGCTGTCGAAGGATCGCAATCGCAGCAGCGCCCACCCCATAGAGCACGGTGGCGCCCACCTTCCTGGCACGTGGCATGAAATCCGAGGCACTGAACCGCTCAACGAAGCAAGCAGACGCATCATTGGCGAGAGGCGCCATCAGCATCGCACTTTGGCATCCCATGTGGAAAAGGGGTGAGGGGGTTAGGACGCGATCTCCCGACTGGACATAGCCTGCCTTGGAATAGGTCGCCATCGGCGATACGAACATTCCATGCGGGATCATGCAACCCTTCGCCAGTCCCGTCGTGCCAGAGGTGTACATGATTGCCGCCAGCTCACTTGGGCCCGGCCTGACCGAACGCAGCGGCGTCCCGCCGTTGTACAGCTGGGCGAAGGCAAGGCAGTCATGGTGACCATCGTCGCACTCGCCAGTGACAACGAGGTGCTCGATCTTGTCCGCTGAACCGAGGCGTTCCAGTGAGCGCAGGCCCTGCGCATCGGCGACAGCTACGACTGCGCCGGAATCATCGACCTGATGCTGCAGAAAGCTCCCGCGGAGGTAGGTATTGATCGGCACCTGCACGGCGCCCAGCTTCGAGCAGGCGAAGATCGTCTCCGCTACCTCAACCGAATTGGCGGAGAGAATGAGGACCCGATCGCCACGCTTGACACCCAATTCTTGAAGTCCGGCAGCGACCACGCCACTGCGCTCGTCAAGCTCCGCGTAGGAGATCCAATCCTGTTCTCCGCAGCGCAGGTAGGGCCGTTCCCCGAGTCGATCGGCTTGCACTTCCAGCATCTCGGCAGCCGAGGTTGCTGCAAGCGCTCCGCGACGAGCGTCGCTCAAAATGCCTCACGCCCCTCTGAAACCAAAAGAGCCAAGCCCAAGCACGCCTAGGTGACGCTCAGGCGTAGCCGCATCAGCTTCGGCTGGAGGATTCGGGCAGAGTAGTCCTTCTCGCGAGGCGCCTCCACCAACCTCAGCGTGGGCAAGCGGTCGGTCATCTGCTCCAGCGCGATCCTGCCGATAAGGCGCCCGAGCGGGGCGCCAAGGCAAAAGTGCGTCCAGCGGCCGAACCCGAAGTGGTCCCTGAGGTTCTCTCGGTGTGGATCGAAGTGCTCTGGGCTTGCGAAGACGGTGTCGTCGCGGTTCGCCGAGCCGAGGCCCACCCACAACAGCGCGCCCGCCGGTATCTCGGCAGCACCCAGCGTCACCGGCTTGGTGGTCCTGCGGTAGACCGCACGGGCCGGGCTGCAGCGTCGTAGCGTCTCCTCGAGAACCAGCGCGATGTCCTCGGGGGTCTGCCGCAGCTTGCGCCAGCGGTCCGGCTTCTCGAGCAGCATTACCAAGGAGTGCGCGAGGAGGTCTGACGTCGTGTTGGTTCCGCCGGTCAGAAGCTGCGAGAGGATCCCCATCACCTCCTGTTCACTGAACCCACCCTCGGCCGGGTCGCCGATTGCCGCGGCCAGCGGGGTGAGGATGTCCTCGCGAGGATCGGCGCGGCGGGCGGCAATTTGCGCACGCAGATAGCTATCGAATTCGATCATCGACTCGGTCAACTGGTTTCTCAGTTCGGACTCCGCTTCGTCACTCGGCGGCGCTGCGCTCGGCGGCGGCCCGAAGACAACCAACACCGAGTCCCGCGCCCACTTCTGGAACCGCCGCTCATCGTCGAGCGGCACGCCGAGCATGCTGGTCATCACCCGGATCGCATAGCGCTCCCCGAAAGAGGCGACGAAGTCGAACTCGCCGTCGCCGAACTCGTCGATCATGCCGGCGGCGATATCGCGAATCGCCGGCTCGTAATGGCTGAGAATTCGCGGCACCATCGCCTGCTGGGCGAGGCGCCGGATCCGCGTGTGCGCAGGCGGATCGAGCGCACCAAACTGGATCACGCCCGGGTAACCATTCGGTAGCTGCTCCCGATAGCCCTCGGGCACCTCGGGGACCGCACCCATCGGAGCGTTCGAGTAGGTCCCGGGGTCCCGCAGGATGGCTGCTACGTCCTCGTAGCGAGTAACGCACCACATGTCATGGTCGGGAAGGTGAAACACCGGTGAGTTCCGGCGTGCGAAGCCCAGAACCCCATAGGGGTCCGCTCGCAGCCCGTCGGCAGTTGGGTCGAAGTTCGCTAGCTCAGCGGGGTCGGTCGGTTCTTGTGCCCGTGCCTGCGCTGCCGAGGATTCAACGCGCATCAGCGCACTTTGTCCCTTCTTACCAATGATGGGGTTGGAAGCGAGGTCCAAGGATCCATCGGTGAGATATCCTGGGGTCATCTTATTCGAACGGCCTGCTACGGTCAATCGCCGCTTCTACCTAACGCCTTCCGAGCATGCGAACCCGCCTTGTCATTGGCCTCCTGAATTACAACGCGTTCCTGCCGGACGGTGAGTGGAACAGAATCGTCGACGTTGCCGCCGCAGCCGAGCGTGCCGGCGTCGATGGGATCAGCGTTGCTGACCACGTCGTCCTGAGCGATCAGTTGGCTGAGTATCCATATGGATCGTTTCCAGGCGGGCCTGACGGCCCGTGGCTCGAGCCCCTCACCACCCTCGCGGCCATCGCTGGTCGTACTTCGAAGATTCGGCTGATCACCGGGATCCTGATCGCGCCGTTGCGCCCTGCGGGACTGTTGGCGAAGGCCGCAGCGACTCTAGACCAGCTCTCCAGAGGCCGACTCGAGCTGGGCGTCGGGACCGGCTGGCTGAGCGCGGAATACGATGCCCTCGGCCTCGACTTCGGGGAACGAGGGCGGCTCCTCGACAGTACCCTCGCCGCCTGCCGAGAGCTGTGGCGACCGGGACCAACCGACTTCCACTCCGACCACGTTTCCTTATCCGGGGTCCATTGCGAGCCCCGTCCGGTGCAGGAAGGTGGGGTGCCCTTTTGGATCGGCGGCAAGCCGTACGGTCGAAATGTCGACCGGATCGCCCGGGGCGGGTATGGCTGGCTACCACCTCCGGGGTCGCGGCGCGATGAGATCGTGGCGGGGACCAGGCGGCTGCGATCCGCTTTTGCGGCTGTCGGTCGTGACCCGGGATCACTACAGGTTCGCGTCTCGGTCGCACCAATGCGGAACGCTGACGGGAGGGTCGATCCCTCCTCGACGTTTCGCCATCTGCCCGCGCTTCTCGAAGACACCGGCGCGACTGATGTCCTCGTATCGCACAGCGCCTTCGCTGGTCGATTCGACGGCCACGAGGAAGCGCTCTATGGACAGTTGGTTGAAGAGTTCTCAGACGCGCTTAGGGGCGAAGATCCGTCTTGACCAGGTTCGCCGCCGGCCGCGCCTGAGTCCCGAGGCACCTACACCACGGTTTGATCGTTAGGTTTGACGATCGAGCCAGCGCGAATATTTGCTGCGTCCGTAGGCGCCGTACGGGTCTTGTCGAACTTCCATCCTGGCGGCTGCAGCAGCTCGTTCGTCATCCTTGGCTTCTCGCCGCTGCCGTAAAAGCGGCCATCAATTGGCCAGCGGAAGCCCTCGAGATCATCGCTGCCTTTGCCGAGGATCTCACCGGTCTCGAGGAACTGGTCCCTGACGGCATCGAGGCCCCAGCGCTGTACGGGACAAACCTTCATGCAGACCGCGCAACCATGCGCTTGGGCGAGGATCGGAAAGCAACGCTCCGGCTTGATCTTCGCCTTCTTCACGCCGCGGAACTCATTGCGCTGCTTAGGGATCGCTCCTGGGGGGCAGCGGCGTACGCATATTTGGCACTCATCGCACAGAGCGGTGACGCCGTAGTCGACCGGCTCGTCGTAAACCAGCGGGGCGCTGGTCGCAATCAACTCGATCCTCGCTCGCGAGCCGGCCTGGGGCGTCAGCAGCTGTCCGTTCAGGCCCAGCTGTCCGAGACCTGCCTGCACGGCGTAGTGAATTACCACCGCCTCACCGAGATAGCCGTGCGGCCGGGCCCGGAACCCGAGGTCCTGGACGAAGGAGGCCAGCCCGGCTGCCGCGGCGTCCGCCTCGGCGTAGGCACGAAAGGCTGCACGCTCTGCCCGGACGCTCGGCGCGGTCTGCGTCGCTGCGTGGTCCTGCTCGATCACGAGGACGATCACGTTCTGGTCCTGCTGCTCGGCATAAGGAGCGAACGTGTACCTGGGATCGTGGGCCACGAAGCCTACGGCGCTGATCTCGAGCTCGCTGGCGCGCCTGCGGATCAACTCGGTGACCCGCTCGCGGTCAAGGCCTTTGCCGCTGCCGTTTCGCGGCCCGCGACGAACTGCGTCGGCCACCCGCTTGCGCGCCCGCAGCAAGCGAGGGGCCGACGGGATGATGTAGGTCCACCCGTGCTTGACCGCGAACTGTCCGGCCTCGGCATGGACATCGACAAAATGGTGGAAGGGCCGCTCCTCGAAAGCCGCCTGCTCTGCCTCCGGATTACGCTCGATACCGGGCACCGTGCGAAGCATCTCTGGCGCCTCTCGTGATGGAACAGGCCAGGGACCCGGCTTTCGGAAGCGCTGCAAGCGCTCAGGCAGGAGCGGCGCATGGCGCAGCAGGCGCAGGCGTCCCTGCAACCGCGGATCGGCCCAAGCGCCGAGCAGAGGAGTGAGCTTCTGCTCGACTCGATGTCGCGATCGCGCCCACGCTTGCCGCCAACCTGCCCGCGGCCCAAGCGCGTTGGCCGAGGTCAGCCGACCGATCACGACGCGTTGCGCCGGGTCAGGAGATCGAGACCCACCGCCGTGATCAGCAGAACGCCTTTGGTCACCTGCTGCCAAGCCGATTCAATCGCGAGGAGGTCGAAGACGTTGGTGATCGTCGCCAGCAAGACTAGTCCGGCCGCGGTGCGCCAGACCGCGCCGGCGCCTCCGAACAGCGAAGTGCCACCGAGGATTACGACCGTAATCGCGTCAAGCGTGATCGCCGCGCCGTTGGACGGATCACCGGTGTTGAGCAACGAAGCGTAGATCAATCCCGCGGCTCCGGCCCCAGCGCCGACCAGCACATAGGTAGAGGCTCGCAACAGGTCGACACGCATACCCGAGAGTCGCGCCGCTTGCTCATTTCCACCGGCCGCATACAGAGCCCGCCCGTAAATCGACTTGGAGAGGATGAATGCGAAGATGACGAAAAGAGCCACCAGCATGACAATTGAGGTTCGCACGCCGAAGATGGTGCCGTTACCAATCACTCCAAAGTTGGGATTGGTGACGACGACAGTGAGCGACTTCGTATATAAGAGTGCGGCGCCCGTGAAGATCGAGCTCGTCGCCAGCGTAGCGACAAACGGGTTGATCCGAAGTCGAGTGACGAGCGTCCCATTGATCCCTCCGGCGATCGCGCCGCCGATAATGGTCCCGGCGATTGCGACTCCCAGCGACTGATGGTTGGCCAACTCGGCCGCGACCACCGTCGACGCACCGACGATCGCTCCGCTTGAAAGGTCGAACCCTCCCCCGATCATGACGAACGTCATGCCAAGGGCGACCAGACCGAGCGGCGCATTCTGGCTCAAGACATTCTGGATGTTCGCCCAGGTGAGAAACTGGTCCGATATGAGGCTTGCGGCGACCAACCCCAACAGCGTCACCCAGAGAATTCCGTAGGTTTCGGTCAACCCGCGCGCCGTTTTCGTCCAGCTCCGCCGTTTGACCTCGGGCGGACCCGGAGCTGCCGGCGACGTGAGGGCCTCCGAGGCGGACTCAGTCATTCGTCAACTCCCACCTGTTTGGGTTTGGAATATGTGTTTCAGGATCTCGTGCTCGTCGACGCCGCCGCTGGTGTTCTCCAGGGTGCCGACCAACCTCCCCTCCGAGAGGACGAGGATGCGGTTGCTTGCGGCGACGATCTCCTCGAGCTCGGAGGAGACGATCACGATCGCCATACCTTCGTCGGCAAGCCGCTGAAGGTGAGTGAGAATTTCCTGCTTGGCGCCAACGTCGATGCCGCGGGTAGGCTCATCTGCCAGCAAAATAGACGGGCGTGAGTGAGCCCATCTAGCGAGCAGCAGCTTCTGCTGATTTCCACCAGAGAGGTTGTTGGCCGGCTGTGACAACCGCGACGTGTCGATACCAAATCCCTGAGCTGCCTTCGTGCTCGACTCGATGATCTGACGTTGGAAGATGACACCACTATGCGCAGAACCGCTGAGATCGCTGAGGATGATGTTCTCCGCTGCGCTGAGCGGCCCCACGAGCCCTTCGGTCTTGCGATCCTCAGGCAGCAGCGCGATGCCAAGTCGCCGTCCGTTACGCGGTGTCTTCGGCCAGCGCCGCTCCTTTCCGTCGATCCAGATTTGCCCACTGGCGTTTGGGCTGACGCCTGCGAGCGCACGAAGGATGCTCGTACGCCCGGATCCAACGAGACCACCGATCCCGAGGATCTCGCCGGGGAAAAGGTCGAATGAGATGTCGGAGACAGCGCCTGGCACATTGAGGTTCTGAACCCGCAGGCGCTCGGCGCCACTGGGCTCGAAGCGCCTGGGCTCGGGCCGGGCCTCGAGGGCACGGCCGAGCATTGCCTCGACGATTTGATCCTTCGTGATCTCGCCTCGATCGGCCTCGGTAGCGATCACGCCGCTGCGAAAGACGGTGACACGATCGGAGACCTCAAGAACCTCGTCGAGGTTGTGACTGACGAAGACAATGGTGATTCCGCTCCTACTCAGGGTGCCCATCAAGCGCAGCAGGACCTCGCGCTCGTGCGGAGCTAGCGACGCAGTCGGCTCATCGAGCAGGATGATCCGGGGGTCCGAGAGCAGCGCGCGCATGATCTCAAGCAACTGCTGCTCGGCGACGGAAAGGTGCCCAGCCTTCACGTCGAGGTGACAGCTCACTTCGAGCTCTCGACAGAGAGAACGGTACCGGTTGCGCATCGCGCGGTCCTGCGTCACCCCGCCGCGCGCGGCGACCTGGCCAAGGAAAACGTTCTGCTCAGCCGTCATCTCCGGCACAATCGTCAACTCTTGGTAAACCGACACGACTCCGGCGGCCCGGGCGCGCCGGGGGTTGTTGTGGTCGAGCGGCTCGCCAAACACCCGCACATCGCCGCGGTCCTGAGCTACACGGCCGGCAATCACCCCGAGACACGTCGACTTTCCGGCGCCGTTCTCGCCGACCAAAGCGTGGACGCTGCCGCGGCGAACCTTCAGGTCAATCCCCTGCAGCGCCCGCGTCGCACCGAAGGAGCGATCAATGCCTTCCAGCTCGATCGCGATCTCGCTCCGCGGGTTCCCTCGACCGTTTGAGTTTTTCTGCGAGTGGGTCAATGGTGGGGGCTGGACAGTGAGAATCTCTCGAGCGAGAGGTCGACTGCCGACGGGAAGCTTGTTGCTCCCCGCCGGAAGTCGAGTGCTCTCTTTCGCTGGATCTGGCGGCTACTCCCCCGTCGGTTCGTACTGGTTCGCCGTCGCTTTGGTGTACCAGGGCGGCCAGAGCACGGTCCCGGACTTGACGATTTCCCCGTCCTTGCCCGGGATGATCACTCGTGGATTGGTCTTTCCTTCAGCTGCGTCGATGACGGCCTGGGTGCCCGCGATTGCGGTCCAGCCGTCGTTGACGTATTGGTCCACGGTCACTTCGCCTGCTTTGACAGCGTTCAGCATGTTTTCCGTGCCGCCGGTCTGGTTGCACAGTTGGACGTCCTCGCCAGGCTTCTTCCCGGCCGACTTCAGGGCTTGAATCGCCCCTTCGGTCAGGGCGGGGAACTGGGTAGCGATGACCTTGACATCCGGGTGGGCGAGAAGCGCGGCGGATACTTTTTCCACGGCTTCTGACGCCAGGTAAGCGGTTGCGTAGTTGGCGACGATATCCAGGTCGGTTTCTTCGTAGGCTTTTGTCATCGCTTTGTTGTTCGGAGTGCCGGCAACGCCGTTCAGCAGCACCGCTTCACCGCCGCCGGTTTCTTTCGCGCACGCTTGAGCCCACGCCCCAAGCCCTTCGACGTTGGTGTTGATGCCGACCGTGGCCAGCGTGCCCGGTGACCACAGTCCGTCCCCTTTAGGCGATTCATTTTCCCGGCTGCAGATCGGGATCGTCAGGTCAACGACTACCACGCCCTTTTCCGGAGCCGTCTTGGAGAGGATTTCGCAGTCCTGCTGTCCCCCCATCGGGAGGGTGATGAGGACGTTGTACTTGCCGCCGTCAATTACGTTCTGGTAGAGGCCGAACTGTCGATTGATGTCGAGCTGACTATCAAACGAGTCGACGGGGATCCCATATTTTCCCGCGACTTCTTCCACCCGTTTGCGCTGCGAGACGCCCAGCGGCGTTTGTTCGCCAGCCGAGACGAAAGCAATCTTCATATCCTTTACGCTCAGGGGAATTTTCATCCCGTTCCCAACGTCGACTTCGGCTTCCTTCGTCGACACGTCGGAGGCCGATTCTTCTGAGCCACCTGAGGACGTGGTTGATGCTTCGGTTTCGGTCCCTGCCGTCGAACTGGAGCTGCTAGAGCCCCCGCACGCGGCGAGCGCAAGACCAAAGCATGCGATCAACACCGCCAACACAGGGACCCGCAGAGTGCGGAACGGCACCATTCCCATATCACCTCTCCTCGATTGCGACCTGAGCCCAAGCCGACGGCCGGGGACCTAACACGCCCGCGGATTAGCGTACGGTTCCCCCGGGCAACTCGGAAAATAGCGGGTTTGGTCTCATAATGCAACGCCGGGTTATATATCCGTGGCTAACTCTGCATTCCGCTGCAGTAGCCGCCGGTCACGTTCAGAACCTGTCCGTTGACGTAGTCGCTCCATGGGGCGCAGAGGAAGAGCACAGCGCCGGCCGCCTCCTCGGGAGTCCCGTGTCGGCCCAGCGGCACGATTTCCGCAATCGCCTCTCGCTGCGCCGCCGGCACTCCGAGCCTGATCGTTCTGCCGCCGACCCTCGTGATGTTGTTCGTGCTCTGGAGGGCCGAAAGGCGAGTGTCGATTGGCCCGAAGCATACGGCGTTGGTGGCCACTGAGAATCTTCCCCACTCCTTTGCCAACGACTTGGTCAGACCCACGACGGCAGCCTTACCTGCGGCGTAGTTACCGGTTCCTGGCGCGCCCATCTGACCGGCAATCGATGCGACGTTGACGATCTTCCGGATCTGGGTGCCGCCGGTCTTACTGTCGCGCAGCGGATCGGTGCGCAGATAGGGAGCCGCCGCGCGGATAATGCGGAACGGTGCGGTGGCATGGATCTCGAGCATGCTGGCGAACTGCTCGTCGCTCATCTTGTGGACCATCGCGTCAAAGGGGTAGCCGGCGTTGTTGACGAGGATGTCGATCCGGCCATGGCGGTCAATCGCGGCCTCCACGATCTGCTCCGGCGACCCCTGTTTCGTTACGTCGGCGCCGACGGCGATTCCCTCGGTCGCCAAGCTGCGAGCACATTCCTCCGCCAACGCCAGATCGAGGTCAGCGACGACGACACTGGCTCCTTGCTCGGCGAGGAGCTCGGCAACTGCCCGTCCAATACCCCGAGCCGCGCCGGTGACGATCGCAACGCGGCCGTCGAGGAGCGGCGCCTCAGAGGCTGTCACAGTTCCTTCAGTCGACTGCACTCATAGCCGATCGCCACGTGACAACCGATTCAAGCTGGGGACTCGCCCGCGACTGCTCTCAGCTTCGCATCAGCTCTACTCGCGGAGGGCTGTGCAACCGGCCCCGACAAGCTGGGCAAGTTCGGAAGCGAGTGGCCGAGGCGGTCTCGCTTGGTCAAGAGGTACTTGAGATTGTGGCGGCTGGGTGCAGTCGTGATCGGCTCAGTACCGCTGACGCGAATCCCGAACGCCTCGAGCGCATCCCGCTTAGCGGGGTTGTTCGTCAGCAGCCGCAGGCTGCGCACACCGAGCGTCCGAAGCATCTGAGCAGCTGAGCCATAGCTCCGGGAATCGACCGGAAGGCCAAGATGAAGGTTGGCGTCGACGGTGTCGTCTCCGCCCTCCTGCAGCGCGTAGGCTTCGAGCTTGCGCAGAAGGCCGATGCCGCGGCCCTCATGCCCTCGCACATATACGAGGATTCCCCGCCCCTCCGCCTCGATTGCCCCAAGCGCACCGTCCAGTTGAAGCCCACAGTCGCAGCGCTGGGAATGGAATACATCCCCCGTGAGACACTCCGAATGCACGCGGACGAGGACGTCCTCGCCCTCGCCGACCCTCCCCTTGACGAGTGCGATGTGCTCGGAGCCATCGAGTAGGTCTTTGAAGCCCACCGCGCGGAAGGATCCAGCCGACGTCGGCAGCGCAACCTCGGTGACCTGCTCGATCCGGGACTCGTGTTCAAGTCGCCACGCGCGCAGATCGGCGATTGAGATCATCGTCAGTCCATAGCGACGGCTGAGCAGCTTGAGTTCGGCGATGCGAGCCATCGTGCCGTCGTCGTTGACCAGCTCTGAGATCGCCGCCGCGGGCCGCAGCCCTGCGAGACGAACGAGATCGACGGCCGCCTCGGTGTGACCGGCCCGCTCGAGGACTCCTCCCACCGCAGCTCGGAGCGGGAACACGTGGCCGGGGCGACTCAGATCCGCGTCGGTGGTGGCGGGGTCCGCAAGCAGGCGAATCGTGCGCGCCCGGTCGGCCCCGGAAATGCCGGTGGTAATGCCGCTGCGAGCGTCGACGGAAACTGCAAACGCGGTTCCCTTGGCATCCTCATTCACCTCGCACATCGGCGGCAGATTGAGGCGGTCGAGGTCATCCCCCGCCATCGGCACGCAGATCACTCCTGCGGTATGGCGCATCGTGAAAGCGAGGAGCTCGCTCGAGGCTTTCTCGGCAGCAAAGAGGATGTCCCCCTCGTTCTCACGATCCTCATCGTCAACGACGATGATCGGCTCCCCGGCCGCAATGCGGTCAATCGCCTGCTCGATGGTCGCGAAGGGCGAATTAGCCGTCGGCGCAGCGGCCTGCTGCGGCTCTTCGATCGCTTCCAGGGGAACAGCGTTGAGAGTCGTCATGTATCTATTGTACTGACGAGTCAAACCGTTGTAAAGGGGACAAAAATCCTCCAGAACGCCCCGAGTCAGCGGCCGAGCACTCGCGGCCGAAGGCGCAGGTGGGGCACGATGGGCTTGAGCCCGCGAGGCTAGGGCAGAGTGCCCCACCCATTTGCGCGTTCAGCTCTCGAGCTGACTGATCTGCTCGTACATCTGGACGATGGGCGCCGGCTCCATTCGCAGGGCCTCGGTCAGCGGCAACTCGCCATTCTCCGCTGCGGACAGCAGATTCGCGTGGGCCGCCTGCAGATCGTCCGCTTCGACCTCATAGAGCGCCAGGTAAGACCAGTTGACGCCGCCCGACGTATCGACTCCTTCCGGACTGGGAACCGGTTTGAACCGCCGCGCCGCCGTGTATCCAGCGAGCTTCAAGACGTCGGCGAGGTGAACATTGTCGTACCACTCGTTATAGGCGTCCTCGGAGCCTGCGTCAACAGGTTCGGTCATAACGAGAAGAATTCCGCGAGGCATATCCGTGCTCCCTTCCTGTGTTTCGAAAAACTGCGCAGTCGTTACACCAGCTCCAGCTCTTCAAGCGGTCGTCTATCGGCTACCGGATCGCGGTCCCTACCCGCTTCCAGCAGGTTGGAGCCGGGCCGGCGGTCAAATGGGCTGTCAAGCCCCAGCTCGTCTGCGTATTCCCGCAGCACAGGCATAACCTCATTGGCCATCAACCACTGGCTGCGCCGACGGTCATCATCGGACACCGGCCCCTGGACATTCATCATCACGAACATTCCGGGCCGCAGAACCTCCAGGATCACGCGAGCCTTCTTGATCACCTGCTCCGGCGTCCCGATCAGAAGCGTGTGACGCTCCTGACCTTTTTTGTAACCAACCCTCAGCTTACGGCGAATCTCATCGAAGTCCTGCTCCTCGGCGGGCTCATCGCGCTCCCGGGCCTCCTTGAGTCGCTCTGGGCTGATGCCAAGCCATGCCCCCCCGGGAGAGCGCGCCAAGCGACGGATCGACTCCTTCGAGTTGTATCCGGGCGGCATCGCCCACTCGACTCGGGCGAAAGCTCCCTGGCCTCCGCCAAAGATGAGGCCCTCGCCGACCTCTTGCGCCTTCTCCTCGGTGTCCGCGAGGCCGACACCGACCAGGTAGCCGAAATTCTCTGGACCAGCCTGGTACCCGACTTCTGCGGCTTTGTCCGCATAGAGATCCCACAGTTCGGTGGTCGGGCCCAGGGCGGTCCCGAGCCCGATGTAGGGGTAGGCCCGTTCGGCGCACCACATGGCCGTTTCCGCACTG
>Ga0068862_100000891_pt1 | contig 28985 bp, 31 predicted proteins | sample KBSSwiS52_FD_66598 | JGI IMG/M metagenome (GOLD analysis project Ga0068862, IMG submission 66598) | Switchgrass rhizosphere microbial communities from Kellogg Biological Station, Michigan, USA - KBS Switchgrass S5-2 | ecosystem: Host-associated > Plants > Roots > Rhizosphere > Soil ... | reverse complement strand
GTGCCCATCGTCACCCCGTCGGAGACGGCGACGGTGTTGAACTCCATCGGCGTCCCGCCCGCCGCCCGCACGCCCGCTTTGACGTGCTCGGCCAGCGCCCGCAGGTGGAAGTTGCACGGCATTGCCTCGGTCCAGGTGTTGGCGATCCCGATCGTCGGCCGGCTCAGCGCATCGTCGTCGAAGCCGATTCCCTTCATGTAGGCGCGCGCGTGGGCGCGGTCGGGCCCGTCGAAGACGGTCGCCGAGCGGGGCCGGGGATAGCTGGTCGCGATGTCGCCGTTGCTCCTCATGAGCAGGGAAATCTACTGGGCCGGCTCACCGCGCCCGCTGCGACAGTCCGAAGACGTCCACCGGGCCGGGCCCCTCCCCCACGTCGCGAAGGCCGTTCTTGACCGCTTCGGAGGTGATCTCGCGAGCTTTCTCGGCCGCTTCCAGCAGATCGTGGCCGAGTGCCAGCAGCGCCGCCAGCGAGGCCGAATGGGTGCAGCCGGAGCCGTGCGAGGCGCCGTCGGGATAGCGGGGGCCGCGGATCGGCGTCACCTCCTCACCGGCGTAGAAGTAGTCGATGACCTCCTCGCTGTGGCCGCCGGTGACGACCGCGGCGCGCGGGCCGAGCGCGACCACCGCCCGGGCCAAGTCGGCCTGCGAAACACTCTCGTCGCTGCGGGTCAGGACCCGCGCCTCGGGGATGTTCGGCGTCACCACCGTCGCCAGCGGCAACAGCTTTTCGACGCAGGTCCGCCGCGCGTCATCGTCGAGCAGGATCGCGCCGCTCTCAGCGACCATCACCGGGTCGATCACCACCGGCGCCTCACCGACATAACCGAGCGCTTCGACCACCGCCGCGACCGTCTCGACCCTGCCGAGCATCCCGATCTTGACCGCGTCGACGCCGATGTCCTCGGCGACCATCCGCACCTGCGAGACGATCGTCCGCGGCGAGACCGCCTCGACGATCTCGACCCCGACCGTGTTCTGCGCCGTGATCGCCGTGATCGCCGTCATCCCATGCACCCCGACCCGCGCGAACGCCTTCAGGTCGGCCTGCACGCCGGCGCCACCGCCCGAGTCCGAGCCGGCGATTGAGAGAACGGTTGGAACGCGCCCCATGGGAGCCACCAGCCTAGGGAGCCGAGGTCGCCGGTGGCCCACCGCTCGGCGGCGTTTGCATGGTGCGGGTGTAGACGCCCATCGTCGAGCAGGTGAGGTAGCCGAGCAGCTCGAGGCGGGCGAGGGCGGCGGCGGCCGCGGGGCCGGGGAGGTGGAGCGCGGTGGCGACGGCGTCGCAGGTGGCAGCGCCGGACTCGACCGCGGCGAGGGTCTCGGCGAGGGTCGGGTCGAGGGCGGGGCCGTGGCGGTCGAGGCGGCGGGCGCCGGGGCCGAGCAGGGCGTCGAGGACGTCCTGGGCATCGCGGACCACGCAGGCGCCGCCGGCGAGGAGGTTGTTGGGACCGGCCGAGGCGCGGGAGTTGACCGGACCGGGGACCGCGCCGAGGTCACGTCCGAGGTCGGCAGCGAGATCGGCGGTGATCAGGGAGCCGGAGCGGGCGGCGGCCTCGACGACGACGGTCATCCCCGCCAGGGCAGCCATGATCCGGTTGCGGGCCGGGAAGGTCCAGCGCCAGGGGGCGGCGCCGGGCGGCTGCTCGGATATCACCAGGTCGGTCTCGCAGATCCGCCGCCAGAGGGAGCGGTGGGCGGTCGGGTAGGCGACGTCGGGGCCGCAGCCGAGGACGGCGATCGTCCGACCGGTGTCGACGGCGCCGCGGTGGGCGCAGGCGTCGATCCCGAAGGCGAGCCCACTGACGACGACGAGCCCGGCCGCAGCCAGCTCGCGGCCGAGGTCGCGGCCGATCTCGCGGCCGTAGGAGGTGGCGCGGCGGGCGCCGACGATCGTCACCGCGCCGAACGGCTCGAGGCCCTCGAGCAGCCCTGGGTCACCGCGGGCGATCAGCGCCCACGGGGCATCGGCGGCGTCGCGTAGCCCGACCGGGTAGAGGTCGGTATGGCGACAGCAGGCCCAGCAGCCGGCCGCGGCAAGCTGCTGCTCCAGCTCCTCCTCGCCGAGCGCCTCGATGCGGGCGAGCAGCTGGCCGGCGACCTTTGGCGCCGCCACCGCGACCAGGTCCTCGTTGGCGAGCCGCAGCAGTTCCGGCGAGCGCGAGCCGGGCGCGCTCGTGGCAAGTTTTTCGACGTACGGGCCGAGCAGCGCCAGCAGCCAGGAGCGGCGCAGGCAGTCCGGGCAGGCGCGGGGCGCGCGGTCAGTCACGGTCCCTCCGCCGTAGCTGCAGCGCCTGCGCCATCTCCTCGGCCCCGATCGTCTCCTTCTCCGCCAGATCGGCGATCGTCCGTGCCAGCCGCAGCGCCCGGTCGTGGGCGCGGCCGCTGAGCCGCTGCCTGGCATAGAACTCGGCGAGCAGCGCGCCAGCCTCGGCACTGAGCAGACATTCGCGCGCCTCGCCCGGCGTCATCTCGGCGTTGGTGCGGCCCGCCCCGAGCCGCCGTGCCTGCCGCTCGCGGGCGGCTGCGACGCGCTCGCGGACAGCGGCCGAGGGCTCTCCGGGCGGGCCACCGATGTCCTCGGCGCTCGGCTGTCGCACCGCGGCGAGAATGTCGATCCGGTCGGCGAGGGCGCCGCTGAGGCGACCGCGGTACCGCTGCACGGCGATGTGCGGACAGGCACAGTCGGGATCGGACTCGCCGCGGCCGCAGGGGCAGGGGTTCGAGGCGGCGACCAGCATGAAGCGACATGGCAGCGTGCGGCCGCCGGATGCTCTGGCCAGGGAGACTTGGCCTGCCTCGAGCGGCGCCCGCAGCGCCTCGAGGGCGTCGCGCGGGAACTCGCAGAGCTCATCCAAGAAGAGGACTCCGCGGTGCGCCAACGTGATCTCCCCCGGCCGCGGCGGAGAGCCGCCGCCGACCAGGCCGGCGGCGCTGATCGTGTGGTGCGGGGCGCGAAAGGGCCGGCCGCTCGCAGTGCCGTCGGTAAGCCTGCCGCAGGCGCTGGCGATTCGCGCCACCTCGAGTGCCTCGGCCGAAGCCAGCGGCGGCAGGATCGAGGGCAGGCGACTCGCCGCCAGCGACTTGCCGGCGCCCGGCGGGCCGATCATCAGCAGGCTGTGGCCACCCGCTGCGGCGACTTCGAGCGAATGGCGCAGGTGCGGCTGGCCGCGCAGGTCGGCGAGGTCTGGGGTACCCGGCGGCGGCTCGCTCCGCAGCGCCAGGGGCTGCGGCGGCTCGGGTCGCCACTCGCCCGCCGCCAGCGCCGGCAGCTCGGAGACGCCGTCCAGTGGCAGCACTTCGATGCCCTCGGCGAGCGCCGCCTCGGCCCCGTTCTCGGTCGGGACGACGACCGCCTCCACCCCGCCCTCGCGCGCCGCCTCGGCGATCGCCAGGGCGCCGTGGATCGGCCGGGTAGCGCCGTCAAGAGCGAGCTCGCCGGCCAGCGCCACGTCGGCCAGGCCCGTCCCTGGCAACTGCCCTGAGGCGCTCAGCAGTGCCGCGGCGATCGCCAGGTCCATCCCCGGGCCGGCCTTGCGCAGGCTGGCCGGCGCGAGGTTGACGACGATCCGCTGCAATGGGAAATCGAAGCCGCAGTTGACGAGCGCCGCCCGCACCCGCTCGCGCGCCTCGCGCACCGCGGTGTCGGGCAGGCCGACGATCGCGAAGGCGGGCAGGCCGCGGTGGACGTCGACCTCGACCCGGACCGGGCGGGCGATGATGCCGTCGAGCGTGTAGGTGCGGGCGGTGGCGAGCACGGTCGCGACGCTATGGACGAAATCCGCACGCGTGGGTGACCGGTGTGCCAACTCCCGCCACGGGGTGGGGAGAAAGCCGTACGCCCCGCGACTTAGACGCTCCGATGACCCAGGAGCGCCTCAGCACCGGCCGCCGCGCCGAGCAGCTCGTCGCCGACCGCCTGGAGGCGGCAGGCTGGCGAATCGTCGCCCGCAACGCGCGCAGCCGCCACGGCGAGCTCGACATCGTCGCCCTCGACGACCGCACCCTCGTCTTCGTCGAGGTCAAGGCCGGCCGGGCCGGCGCCGCCTACGGCCCCGAGCGCCCGGTCCTCTCGATCGGCCCACGCAAGCAGCTGCAGGTCCGCCGCCTCGCCGCCGCCTTCATGGCCGCCCGCCGCGACCTCCCCCGCTACGACGAGATTCGCTTCGATGCCGTCGGCGTCACCTTCGACCGCGCTGGCCGGATGACCGACCTCGAGCAGATCGAGGGCGCGTTCTAGCCCGCGGCCTCGAACGCGCCGGGGTCCTCCAGCACCGTGTCGTCGATCAGCTCGACCTCGTCTTCGAGCTCGTCGACCGAGAGCCCCAGGCCCAGCTGCGAGTAGGCGACGCTCTGGAAGGACCGGCGGTGCAGGGGCGAGATGCCGATCTCCTCGATCGCGGCGCGGTGCTCGGGGGTCGAGTAGCCGACGTGCTCCTCGAAGCCCCAGCCGGGGTGGCGCAGCGCCGCCTCGCGCATGTAGCGGTCGCGGGTGACCTTGGCGACGACCGAGGCGGCGGCGATTGCCGCGCTGGTCGCATCGCCGCCGATCACCCGACGGTGCGGGACCCGGCAGCGGGGCAGCGAGAAGCCGTCGACGAGGGCCATCGTCCCCTCCCCCAGCCGCAGCCGTTCCAGCGCCACCCCGAGCGCTTCGACGTTGGTGACGTGCAGGCCGCGGCGGTCGATTCCGGCCGCCGAGCGGATCACGACGCTGACCCGCTCCGCCGCGCGCAGCACACTCGGAAACATCTCCAGCCGGCGCTCCTCGGTCATCTGCTTGGAGTCGTGCAGTCCGCTCAGCGCCCGCCGGTCGGACATCGACAGGGTCTCGTAGTCGATCAGCACCCCGGCCGCGACCAGCGGCCCGGCGAGGCAGCCGCGGCCGGCCTCGTCGGTGCCCGCCACGAAACGACTGCCGAGCCCCCGATCGAAGGCGAACAGGCGGCGGCTGCGGGCGAGGCGGCGCCGGTGGGTGCGCGGCTGCTCGCGACGGCCCGCGCTCGGCTGCTCAGCCGGCGTCACGACCGGCTCCGGCTCAGAGGAAGCCGATCCGGTCTGGGGGCCAGTAGGTGGCGAAGGCCTCGCCGATGATCCATTCCTTGGGGACCGGTCCCCAGAAGCGGCTGTCGTCGCTCGCTCCACGGTTGTCGCCCATCATGAAGTACATCCCGGGTGGAATCGTGATGGTTTTGGGCAAATTGCAGGCACCGGCGGAGCCGCAGGGGATGATGTAGGGCTCGTCGGTCTTCTCGACCCCGTTGACCACCGGGTGGCCGTTCTTGATCGAGAGCTTGTCCCCGGGCCCGGCGACGATCCGCTTGATGAAGTTTTGGTCCGACTCCTTGGCGGTCGGTTTGTCGCAGGCTTCCTCCGGCCCGTGCGGGGCGCCACATTCGGTGCCGTTGTCGGCGCCGGCCGGCGGATGGAAGACGACGACGTCGCCGATGTGCGGGTCGTGGAAGTCGTAGATGAAGCGGTTGACGAGCACCCGCTGGCCGACGTCGAGCGTCGGCTCCATCGATTCGGAGGGGATCTGGTACGGCTTGACGATCCAAGCCTGGATCGCCAGCGCCAAGCCGAGGGCGAGCGCGACGATGACGGCCAACTCGATGAGGCCGCCAAGTTTGCCCTTCGGCTTCGGAATCCCGAGTCTCAGTCTTTTGAGTCCTCGTCGGAGTCGCCGGAGGCTTCCGGCTCCTCGTCCTCGGCATCCTCAGGCGCTTCGGTGCTCTCCTCGGTCTCCCCGGCCGCGGGCGCCTCGGCGTCCGGACCAGCCGCTGACTCAGCCTCTGCCGACTCCTCCGGCTCCGCCGCCTCGGCCTGCTCCGCTTCCGCGGGCGCCTCGGGTGCCTCCGCCGTCGGCTCGTCGCTCTCCCCCTCAGCGCCGCTGTCCTCCGTCTCGGCCTCGAGCGGTGCCGCTACCGTCTCGGCCTCCTCCTGGGTGACGCCCTCGGCGTCGGTCGCCACCGCCTCCTCCGGCGCGGCGGAGACCATCTCCTCGTCGATCCCCCAGCGGCGCTCGGCGACGCGCGCCGCCTTGCCGACCCGCCCGCGCAGGTAGTAGAGCTTGGCCCGTCGCACGTCACCACGTGCCGCGACCTCGAGCTTCTCGATCTTCGGCGAGTGCAGCGGGAAGGTCCGCTCGACGCCGACTCCGAACGACTGCTTGCGGACCGTGAAGGTCTCGCGCGCGCCCGAGCCCTGGCGGCGCAGGACCACGCCCTCGAAGACCTGGGTCCGTTTGCGCGTCCCCTCGATCACCTGGAAGTGGACGCGGACGCGATCGCCGGGGGCGAATTTGGGCAGACCTTTCTTCAGCTGGTCGCGCTCGATGCTGTCAATGACGGAGCTCATCGCAAAGTGGTCTCTGTTTCGCTGTGTCGATGCGAGAAAAAACCGCCGGACCCGGGACGCCTGGGAACCGCGCGGTTGCGGAATGGTAGAGCAAGCGCCGCCTCGGCAGGCGTGCGGTCCGCCCCCGCAACTTGCGTGGCTAGGGTCCCTGCAGCTCTTCGTGCTCGCGGGCGCGGATCCGGCTCTGCTCGAGCCGCCACTCGCGCACCTTGCCGTGGTCGCCGGAGAGCAGCACCTCGGGCACCTGCCAGCCGTTGTAATCGGGCGGCCGCGTGAAGTGCGGGTACTCGGGCATGCCCTCGAGCACTTCGCTGTAGGACTCCTCGGCGGCCGAGTCCTCGTGGCCGAGCGCACCTGGCAGCTTGCGCATCAGCACGTCGGCGAGGACCATCGCCGGCAGCTCGCCGCCGGCCAGCACGTAGCGGCCGATCGAGACCTCGTCGTCGGCGAGGTGCTGGTGGACGCGGTCGTCGAAGCCCTCGTAGCGGCCGCAGAGCAGGGCGACGTGGGGCTCGGCGACGAGCTCGTCGGCGAGCGGGTCGTCGAGCAGACGGCCGGTCGGCGAGAGCAGCACGATCCGCGGCCGCGGCCCGTCGCCGTAGGCGGCGCGCAGCGCGGCATCGACGACGTCGACCCGGATCACCATCCCGGCGCCGCCGCCGTAGGGCGAGTCGTCGACCTGGCCGGCTTTCAGCGGCGTCGTCTTGCGGTAGTCGAAGAGCCGCAGCTCGTTGCCTTCGGCGACCGCGTTGGTCACCGAGCGCTGCGTCCCGAACCACTCGAAGGCTTCGGGAAACAGCGTGAAGATGTCGAGTTTCACCGGGGGCAGCCGGGAAAGGCCCGGATCAATCGAGAATGTCGACGATGACGCGGCGGTCGATCCGCACCGCGGCAGCCTTGGCGATCGTGCGGATCGCGTTGGCGACGCGGCCGCCCTTGCCGATCACCCGGCCGAGGTCGCCGTCGGCGACGCTGATCTCGTAGACGAGGTCGCCGTCCTCTTCCAGCTCCTCGACCTCGACCTCGTCGGGCTCCTCGACCAGCGCTTTGACGAGGAACTCGAGCAGCTCGGTGATCGAGCGGTCGTCGTCGGGCATCGGAGGCTCAGCTGCCGCGGGCGGCGATGCCCTTGGTGCGCAGCAACCCGGCGACCGTCTCCGAGGGCTGGGCGCCGTGCTCGAGCCAGTGGCGGGCGCGCTCCTCGTCGAGCACGATCGTCGACGGCTCGGTCTGCGGGTTGTACTGGCCGATCGTCTCGATCGTCCGCCCGTCACGGGGCGAGCGTTTGTCGGCGACGACGATCCGCCACACCGGGTTCTTCTTCGAACCCACCCTTCTGAGTCTTATCCGCACAGCCATGAGCCGCAGGAGGTTACAGGAATCAATCGCCGCCCTCCTCTGCTCCCGCACGGGCGCGCTCATGACCACCGGCGATCTCGCGCCCGTGCTTCCGCGTCCGGGGGCGGCTCAGCTCACCTTCGGCGGATCTTCGGGCGCGGCGCCCCTCCACCCTGCATCGCCATCATCTGCTCCGGGCTGGGCATCTTGCCGTTGGCCATCGAGCGCATCATCACCCGCATCTGGTCGAACTGCTTGACCAGGGCGTTGACCTGTTGCACTTTCGTGCCGGAGCCGTTGGCGATCCGTTTGCGGCGCGAGCCCTTGATGATGTGGGGGTCGGCGCGCTCGGCCGGGGTCATCGAGAGGATGATCGCCTCGGTGCGGTCGAGCTCGCGCTCGTCGATGTTGGCGTTCTTCAGCTGTTTCATCGCCCCCATCCCCGGCAGCATCCCGAGGATCCCGCTGAGCGGGCCCATTTTGCGGACCTGTTTCATCTGCGTGAGGAAGTCCTCGAGCGTGAACTGGTCCTTTTTCAGTTTCTCCTGCAGCTCTTCGGCAGACTTCTCGTCGACCTGCGTTTCGGCTTTCTCGATCAGCGAGAGGACGTCGCCCATGCCGAGGATCCGCTGCGCCATCCGGTCGGGGTGGAAGCGGTCGAAGTCCTCGATCTTCTCGCCGGTCGAGGCGAAGAGGATCGGCTTGCCGGTCACCGCCTTGACCGAGAGCGCGGCGCCGCCGCGGGCATCGCCGTCGAGCTTGGTCATCACCACGCCGTCGAACTCGGCTGCCTCGGCGAACGATTCGGCGACGCCGACCGCGTCCTGACCGGTCATCGCGTCGACCACCAGCAGCACGTCGTCGGGAGCGGTCTTCTTGCGGATCTTCGCCAGCTCGGCCATCAGCTCCTGGTCGATGTGGAGGCGTCCGGCGGTGTCGATGATCAGCACGTCGCGGCGCTCTTCGCGGGCGCGGTCGAGGGCCCAGGAGGCGATGTCGACGGGGTCGGCCTCGGTGCCCTGCTCGTAGACGTGGGCGCCGGCGCGGCCGCCCATCGTCACCAGCTGCTCGACCGCGGCCGGCCGGTAGACGTCGCAGGCGGCGAGGGCGACGTCCTTGTTCTGCTTGCGGAAGTACTGGGCGAGCTTGGCGCAGGCGGTCGTCTTGCCCGAGCCCTGCAGGCCGGACATCAGGATCACGGTCGGGCCGCTGGCGGCCATCGCCAGCTCCTCGCCGGTCCCCCCCATCAGCTCGGCGAGCTCCTCGTTGACGATTTTCACCACCTGCTGACCGGGGTCGAGGCTGTCCATCACCTCGGCGCCGAGGCAGCGCTCTTTCAGCGTCCGGGTGAACGATTTGACGACTTTGAAGTTGACGTCCGCCTCGAGCAGGGCGAGGCGGATCTCGCGCATCGCCGCGTCGACGTCGGACTCGGAGAGCTTGCCGCGCGAGCGGACCTCGGAGAGCGTCGACTGCAGACGGTCGGAAAGCTGGTCGAACATCTGTGCAGCGTAGCCGCTGCTACTCGGCGAGCAGGGCTTTGGCGTAGTCCTCGGGATCAAAGGGGCGCAGGTCCTCGAGCGTCTCGCCGACGCCGATCAGCTTCACCGGAATGCCGAGGTCGCCGGCGATCGCCAGCGCGATCCCGCCTTTGGCGGTGCCGTCGAGCTTGGTCAGGACGACGCCGTCCACCTCGACCGCCTCGGAGAAGATCTGGGCCTGGCGCAGCCCGTTCTGGCCGGTGGTCGCGTCGATCGAGATCAGCGTCTCGTGCGGGGCCTCGGGGATCTGTTTGGCGATCACCCGCCGTACCTTGGCGAGCTCGTCCATCAGGTCGGTCTGGGTGTGGAGACGGCCGGCGGTGTCGACGATGACGACGTCGGCGCCGCGGGCGCGGGCGGCGCCGATCGCGTCGTAGGCGACCGAGCCCGGATCGGCGCCGGCTTCACCGCGGATCAGTTCGGCCCCGGCCCGCTCGGCCCAGGTTTCGAGCTGCTCGGCGGCGGCGGCGCGGTAGGTGTCGGCGGCGGCGAGGACGACCGAGAGGCCGAACTCCTTGCTCAGGTGCCAGGCGATCTTGCCGATCGTCGTCGTCTTGCCGGTGCCGTTGACGCCGACCATCATCAGCACCGCGGGGTCGGCGGCGAGGTCGATCGGCGCCCGTGCCGTGCCGGCGACCTCGGCGAGGATCTCGATCAGCCGGTCGCGGACGGCGACGCCATCGGCGGGCACCGCGCCCGACTCGACCTCGTGCTCGAGCCGTTCGACCACCGTGGCGGTGGTCGGGGCGCCGACGTCGGCGAGGATCAGCGCCTCCTCGAGCAGCTCCCAGGTCTCGTCGTCGATGCGGTCGAAGAGGCTGGCCGAGATCTCCTCGGTGAGCGCTTTGCGGCTTGCCGAGAGGCTCTCGCGCAGGCGCCGGAAGACGCCACGGCGCTGGGCCGGCTCATCCGGCTCAGGCGAGACGTTCGCGCTCTCGCGCGAACCCAGGTCGAGGATCTCTTGCCAGCTCGTCGCCACCGGCGGGAGAGGCTATCTGGGCGGCGCCGCGGAGCTCCTCGACGGCGGCCTCGAGGTGGGCGACGAGGCGGTCGGCGTCGGGGACAAGGGCGGGGTCGGCGAGCAGCCCGAAACCGACCTGGCCGTCGTAGCTGAGGATCGCGACGGCGAGGCCGTGGTCCTTGGCGAGGAAGCCGATCGGGTAGATCCGGGACAGCGGGCGGCCGAGCACGTAGAAGCCGACCTGCGGCCCCGGGAAGTTGGTGACCAGCAGGTTGAAGAGTCGGGTTGAGAAGTTGATCGCAGCGGTCGGGCGCAGCACGGCCTGCGGCGCGAACTCGCGCAGCCAGTCGTTGATCCCCCAGATCGCTTCCGCCGCGTAGGGCTGTTTGGAGGCCTTGAGACGGTCCATCGCGGCGCTGACCGCGCGCAGGCGCTCGACCGGGTCCTCGATCCCGACCGGCAGCGGTCCGCGCATCGCGGTCAATCTGTTGCCGAGCTCGCCGCGCTCGTCTTCGGTCCGGACCGAGACCGGGACCAGCGCCTTCAGCTCCAGCCCCTCGAGCCGCACGCCCTGCTCACCGAGCCAGCGCCGCAGCCCGCCGGCGACGACCGCCAGCGAGACGTCGTTGACGGTGCCACCGAAGGCGTTCTTCACCTGCTTGAACTCGGCCAGGTCGAAGCTCGCCCAGGCGAAACCGCGGCGGCCGCCGATCGGCCGGTTGAACGGCACCGCCGGGGCCGGGCGGAGGAGATTCCAGGCGACCTCCCAGAGGCCGGCGATGCCGTCGCGGGCGCGGCCGGCGGCGCGAGCGGGCTGCTCGCCGGCGCGGCGAAACCAGCTGACGATCCGGCGGGGCGCCGCGGCCAGACCAGCGGCGGCGAGCCGCACCAACCGCCGGCGGGACGGGGTGCGGGCCGCCGTCCAGGGCGCTTCGGCCGGTGCCGGCCCGGCTTTCGGCTCGATATCGAAGAGCAGCATCCCGATGTCGACCGCGGAGATCCCGTCGGCCATCGCGTGGTGGGTGCGGTAGACGATCGCGAAACGCTCGTCGGCGAAGCCCTCGACCAAGATCAGTTCCCAGAGCGGCTTGCGGCGATCGAGCGGCGGCGCCAGCAGCTCGCCGACCAGCGCGGCGAAGCGCTCGTCGTCGCCCGGCGGGCCCAGCGCGGCGCGTTTGACGTGGCGGTGGACGTCGAAGCTCGGGTCGTCGACCCAGAAGGGAGTCCCCAGCCGCAGTGGCGGCTCGAGCAGCCGCTGGCGCAGGCGCGGCACCTGGTGCAGCCGCCCGCGGACGTGGGCGATGAACTCCTCGTGCCCGGGCGCCTCGCCCTCGCACATCAGCACGGCGCCGATCGCCATGTGCCCGTTGGCCCTCTCGTTGGCCAGGAACGACGTGTCGAAGGACGTCAGCCTCTCCAGATGTCGGTGCGCCATCTACCCCTCCGTCCGAGGTCCCTTCACTCCCTCCCCGCCATGGACACTACTCCTGTCCGGCAATTGATCAAAGGTTCCCGATCGCGCGGGGGCACGCAAGGGGGCAAGGATTGGGGAGTTCCCCGATGACGGGTCCCCGCGGTCGGGCCAGGATCGATTCACGCTCGCGCAGTTGGGCGAACGCAGAAACGTTCCTCGACCAAGGAGACCCCAGATGAAACCCCGTGTCCTCGTCCCCCTACTGGCACTGCTCGCCTGCTTCGCCCTCGTCGCCCCCGCCTCGGCCGCGGTGACCGGCAACTGGAGCGGCGAAACCAGCCAGGACCTCGGGCTCGAAGAGCCCTACACCACCAAGATCGTGTTCAACGTCCTCAGAGGGCGGGTCGTCGCCGTCGTCGCTGAAGTGCGAATGGAGTGCGGCGAATACGAAATCGACGACGCCGTCGTCCGCAAGTCCTACGAGCCCGGGCGCGGACCGCAGCTCGTCGCGGGCAACTTCGCCTTCAAGGCCGAAGGTGTGCGGTTCAGCGGCCACCTCGGCAATACGGGCGGTTCCGGAACCGCTTCCGCCCGGGACGGCAGCTGCGCCGGCAAGGGCGACTGGGATGTGAAGCGGGTGAGGGGCCTCTAAGCGACTGCGGAGAGTTGGCCGCCGGCGTCGTCCTCGCCGGTGTCCTCCTCTTCGCCCGCTTCACGCGGCAGCCGCCGTGAGACGACCTTGGTGACGCCATCGCCGCCCATGCTGACGCCGTAGAGCACGTCGGCGGCGTCCATCGTCCGTTTCTGGTGGGTGACAATCACGAACTGGGCGCGGTCGGAGAAGCGCCGGATCAACTGCAGGAAGCGGTCGATGTTGGCGTCGTCGAGGGCGGCCTCGACCTCGTCGAGGATGTAGAAGGGGCAGGGCCGGGCGAGGAAGACGGCGAAGACGAAGGCCAGCGCGACCAGCGACTTCTCGCCGCCGGAAAGCAGCGAGAGTTTGCGGGTCGACTTGCCGGCCGGCGTCACCTCGATCTCGACTCCGAGCTCGTCGCGGCGCTCTTCCTCGTCATCGGCCTCCGGCTCCGATTCGGGCTCGTCGCTCGGCACCTCCTGCTCGCCGGCCGGGCGCTCGTCGTCGCGGACCGGACGCAGGCTCACCCGGCGCAGCCGGCCGCGACCGCCGGGGAAGAGGTGAGCGACCATCTCCTCGAAGTTGGCCGCGGTGGCCTCGAAGGTCTCCTCGAAGGCGCGCTCGATCTCCGCGTCGATGTCGCGGATCAGCGACTCCAGCTCGCGCATCGCCCGCTCGGTGTCCTCGCGCTGGGCCTGCAGCGTCTCGACGTGCTCGCGCGCCTCCTCATACTCGCGCTCGGCCAGCGGGTTGACCGGCCCGATCTGGGCGCGGCGGCGGTCGAGCCGTTCCAGCCGGCGGTCGATCTCGGCCCGCTCCTCGTCGCTCAGCGCCGTCTCGGCGGCGGGAATCTCCTCCCCCAGCTTCTCGCTGATCGCCGCCAGCTCCTTTGCCGCCTCGGCCTGGCGGTCGCCGAGGTGCGCGGCCTCGACCTCAGCTTTGGTCAGCTCGTCGGAGGTCGCCGTCAGCTGCGCCTGCAGCTCGAACTCCTGCGCCGAGCAGGCTTTGAGTTCCTCGGCGATCTCGTCGCCTTCGTCGGGCCCGCCGACCACCCGCTGCTCGGTCCGCTCGACCCGCGCCCGGATCGCGGCGCCGACACCCTCGACCGCGGCCAGCGCCGAGCGCACATCGTCGAGCAGCGCCTCGCCGGCCTCGAGCCGGGCCCGCAGCGCTTCGCGGTGCCGCTCGCCGAGCAGGCCCTCTGCCCGGCGCGCGTGGCGGCCCATCTTCTCGGCCCCGTCGCGCACCTGCGTCAGCGCCGCCTCGCGTGCCGACTCGCTCTCGCTGTCGGAGCTGGCGACATCGAAGCCCTCGCTCGCCGCCCGCAGCCCGGTGCGGATCTCGCCCAGCTCCTCGACCAGCTTGCGCGCCCGCTCGGCCGGCGCGCTGCCGGGGCCGACGTCGAGCGTCAGCGGCCCGAGCTCGGCCCGCAGGCGCTCCAGCCAGGCATCGACCTCGATCTCGCGACTGCGCAGCGAGGCGGCTTTGACCGCGACCCGCTCCTGCTCGCCGCGCAGCTTGGTCAGCATTCCCCAGGCCTGGGTGCGCTCGCGGTCGCGGGCGGCGAAGCGCTCCTCGGCCTCGCGCCGCCGCTCGCTCACCTCGTGCAGCTTTTTCTCGATCTCGGTCCGCCGTGCCCGCGCCGCTTTCGCGACCTTCGCCGCCGCCGCCGCCCGGTCGGCTCCGAAGCGCAGTTCCTCGGCGACGATCTGTGCCCGCAGCCCAAGTTCCTCGCGCTCGATCCGCGCCCCCAGCTCGGCCGCCTGCGCCTGGCGCTTCAGCGGCCGCAGCCGCGCCCGCGCCTCGCGCTCGACGTCGAGCGCCCGGTCGAGGTTGTCGCGCGCAGCGCGCAGCTTCAGCTCGGCCCGCCGCCGCCGTTTGCGGTGCTTGCCGAGCCCCGCCGCCTCCTCGACCAGCAGCCGCCGCTCCCGCGGCTTCGAGTGGACGATCGTCTCGACCCGGCCCTGGCTGATCACCGAGTGCATCTCGCGGCCGAGGTTGGTGTCGGAGAGGACATCGGTGACGTCGGCGAGCCGGCAGCGGGCGCCGTTCAGGCGGTAGCCGCCGTCGCCGCCCCGGTCGAGCCGGCGTTCGACCGCGACCTCGCTGAACTCGGTCGCCGCGCGGCCGTCGGAGTTGTCGATCACCACCTCGACCTGGGCCTCACGGCGCTGGCCGATGCCTTTGCCGCCGGCCGAGATCACGTCCTGCATCGAGGCGCCGCGGATCGCCCCCGGGCTCTGCTCGCCGAGCGCCCACAGCACCGCGTCGGTGATGTTGCTCTTGCCGGAGCCGTTGGGGCCGACGATCACGCTGACGCCAGGGGAGAACTCGAGCTGGGTCCGCTCGGGGAACGACTTGAACCCCTTCATCGATATCGATCTCAGATACATGCGCTCGCGTCCTCTAGATCGATGATTCCCAATTCACGTGCGACTGGGGGCGCACCCGGCCGAGCAGATCAAGGACGCAGGACGCAGCCTTTGCCGGTTGGCAAAGGCAAGACCGAGGACGCAGATATGCGAAGTGCGTCGGGGGCGTCATCCAGATGTGCGTGGGTTGGGGATCATCGATCTTTCCCTGAAAATGCCGGTCCCAGAGCATCGCGCCTCGCTCGGACGTTTTAGGCGGTCCATTAACCGCCAAATTGCGCCAAAGCCTCCTCCGCCGCCAGCTGCTCGGCCGCCTTCTTGCTGCGTCCCTCACCACTTCCGACCCGCTCGGAATCGACGATCGCCACCACCTCGAATGTACGCCGATGCGGTGGCCCGGTCGCCGCGACCACCTCGTAGCTTACGCGCGCCCCACGCCGCGCCAGCAGCTCCTGTAGCGCCGATTTGAAGTCGATCCGGGTCTCCGAGGCGTGCTCGATCCGCGGCTCGAAGGCGGCCGCCACCGCCGCCGCGGTGCGCTCGAAGCCGAACGCGAGGTAGCAGGCGCCGATCAGCGCCTCGGTCGCCTCCGGCAGCGGCCGCTCCCCGTCGAGCAGCACTGCGGCCGGGATCGCCGCGGTGAGGTCCGCGGGCTCATTTGCCCGCAGCATGTCGGGCACCCCGAGCTCGCGCCCGACCGCCGCGCAGGAGACGCCGCTGACCGCCTGATTGTGGATCTTGGTCAGGCCGCCGGCGGCGATCGCCGGGTAACGGCCGAGCAGCTCGCTGGCGACCGAGAGCCCGAGCACGCTGTCGCCGAGGAAGGCGAGGCGCTCGTAGGAGTCGATCCGCCGCTCGGTCCAGGAGGAGTGGGTCAGCGCCTGGTGGCGCAGGTCCTCGGGGAGGTCGTCGATCAGCGCCGAGAGCGCGGCGACCGGCGAGTCTTGGTCCGCGGCCAAGCGGCCTAAGCCGGCGCGTGCTCCAGCACGAAGCCGACCGCGTCGCCGACGGTTTGGATGCGAGTCGCCTGCTCCTCGGAGACGACGACCCCGTAGCGATCCTCGAGCTCCATCACCAGCTCGTAGAGGTCGAGCGAGTCGGCGTCGAGGTCCTCGCGGAAGCGGGTCGACTCGGAGATCCGCCCGACGTCGACTTCGAGCTCCTCGGCAAGGTGCTCGCGGACCAAGGTCAGTACATCGTCGTGGGTCATCGCCGCCATAACTATGACGCTTCGACCTGCGGTGCCTCGGCAGGGACGCTCGGCTCGCCGGCCTCGGCGAGAGCGCTGCGGCTGGCGCCGCCCTCACGCAGCAGCGCCGCGGTGCGGCCGACCGCGTCGACCTCGGCGCAGCGAGCGGCGAGCCGGATCGCGTTGGCGATCCCTTCCGCCCCGGCCGAACCGTGGCCGACCACGGCGATCCCGCGCAGCCCGAGCAGGATCGCGCCACCGGTGGTGTCGGGATGGAAATCACGCCGCAGCCCGCCCAGGGCCGGCTTCATCAGCAGGCCCCCGGCGGCGGCGAGCGGATTCGAGCGGGCGGCATTGCGGATCGCGCCGGCGATCGCCCGCGCCGAGCCCTCCATCACCTTCAGGGTGACGTTGCCGGTGAAGCCGTCGGTGACGACCACGTCGACCTTGGCGGCCGGCAGGTCGCCGCCCTCGACGTTGCCGGCGAAATCGATCCCCGGCGCCTCGCTCAGCAGCTGGTGCGCCTCGACCACCTCGTCGCGGCCCTTGCCGGACTCCTCGCCGACCGTCAGCAGCCCAACCTTCGGCTTCGCCACTCCGAGCACGGCGGCGCTGAAGGCGGCCCCGAGGAAGGCGAACTGGACCAGGTGCTGGGCGCGGACGTTGACATTGGCGCCGACGTCGAGGAACAGGACCGTTTTGTTCGGCGCCGGCAGCTGGACCGCGAGGGCGGGGCGCTGGACGCCCTGCAGTCGGCGCAGGCCGAAGGTAGCGGCGGCCATCGTCGCGCCGGTCGAGCCCGGGCTGACCAGGGCGGCCGAGCGCTCGGCGGCGACGTCGGCGGCGGCGAGGACGACCGAAGCGCCTTTCTTGGCCCGCACCGCGTGGACCGGATCCTCTTCGTTGGAGATCCACTCGGTGGTGTCGACCACCTCGATCCCGTCGGTTCCGTCGAGCCCGAGCGCCCGGCGCAGGCCGAAGACGCGGATCCCGATCTGCGGGTCCCGAGCGGCCAGCCGCGCGCCCTCGGCGAGCACGTCAAAACCCTGCTCGGCGCCGTAGCCGTCGAGCGCGACCGTCACCGCTCGGGTTGCCGGCACGGCTATTCGGAGCTGGCGGCGGTCGTCGGGTCGACGACTTTGTGCGAGACGACCTCGCGTCCGGCGTAGGTGCCGCAGGTCGGGCAGACCCGGTGCGGCAGCCGCGGGCTGTGGCAGCGCGGACAGCTGTTGAGGCGCGCCTTCGGCGCCTTGTGCTGCGCGCGCCGCTTGTCGCGGCGGGCGGACGAGGTTCTCTTCTTCGGAACGGCCATGGCGCGGGATCGTAGCTGACCTGCGACACCAGGTGGCCAGAAGGTCAGTACTGCGCGGCGATCACCGCCAGATCGTCGGCCTGCCACATGACCGTTCCCCCGCTCCAGCTTGCAAGGTCCCCTGCATCCTCCGGGAAGTCGTAGCCCTCGTCGATTGGGGTGACCTGCCGCTCGGCCTTGACCACGTCACCGATCACCAGGGCGCGGGAGTGCTCGCGGACGCGGCGGAAGAGTTCCTGCTTCTGATCGGCGCGCAGGTGGTGGATCGAGAGGACGCCGATAACGAGGTCCCAGGGGCCGTCGGGGAGCGGGTCCTCCATGCGGGCGAGCTGGACGTCGTCGTAGACCTCGCGGGCGCGGAAAACCATGTCGGGGCTCGCGTCGAGGCCGATCACCCAGGCGTCCGGATAGGCCTCGATCAGCCGCCGCGTCGTCTCCCCCGTCCCCATCCCCAGCTCGAGCACCCGCTCGGGGGCGAAGGGGATCGCCGCGATCGCCGCGTCCTGCAGCTCGTCGTAGCGCGGCACCTCGGACCGGATCAGGTCCAGATAGCTGTCTGGTTTCCAGTGGAACTGAGCCATCTCGTAACCTCAAATGTATGGCTTCCCACCCCCAAACGGTCGTCGATCTCAGCCGGCTCGGGCTGCGCTCGGGCGAAGGCAAACGGCTGGAGCTGCCGGTCGAGCTCGAGCCGGTCGAGCTGGGAGGACAGACCTACGTCGCGGTGCCGCCCGCGCCGCTGGTGCGGCTCGAGGTCTCGCGCCAGGCCGGCGGTTACGCCTTCCACCTGACCTTCGCGGTCCACCTCGAGGGGCCGTGCATGCGCTGCCTCGAGCCGGCTGCGCTCGATCTCGAGGTCGAGGCGCGCGAGGTCGACCAAGCCGCTACCGAGGACGAGGAGCTGCGCAGCCCCTACGTGATCGAAGACGAGCTCGACATCGGCCGCTGGGCCCACGACGCGACGCTGCTGGCGATGCCGACGACCTTCCTCTGCCGCCCCGACTGCCTCGGCCTCTGCCCCGTCTGCGGCGAGACGCTGAACGACGCCGATCCCAGCGCCCACGAACACGAGAAGCCCACCGACCCGAGGTGGGCGGCCCTGAACGACATCAAGTTCGAGTGATTGGCGCGAAGGTAGCCAGATAGGCGACCAACGCGCCAACGGCGCTACGGAGCCTGGTCGAGCTCGGGCGCGGGCTGTTCGTCCTCGCGCCCCGCGAGCCGGTCGCGGCCGCGCTGGACGGCCGCGAGGAACTTCTGCAGGTTCACTTCAAGGGTGTTGAGGATCTCGTCGGCGTAGTCCTCGGCGCCGAGGCGGATTTCGCGCTCGCGGGTGCGGGCGTCCTCGACGATCTCGTCGGCGGCTCGCTCGGCCTGCTTGGTGACCTCCTCGTCGGAGATCAGGCGGGCCTGCTGCTCGCGCGCCTCGCGGACGATCCGCTCCGCCTCGCGTTTGGCCTCGGCCAGCATCTCCTGGCGCTCCTTGACGATCCAGCGCGCCTGCTTGATCTCCTCGGGGATCGTCGCGCGCATCTGATCGAGGAGGTCGTAGATCTCCTCGCGGTCCACACGCACCTGATCCGTCAGGGGGACGGGACGGGCGTTGTGGACTACGTCGTCCAGCTTGTCAATGAGGACCAGAACGTCCATTAGCGAGTCGTAAGCCTACGTGTATGCGGGGTTTTTGGTGAAGAAGGGGTGAATCGGCGCCTTTTTTGCAAGCGCGCGCCCACTCAGCCAGCGCGGTGTTGACAAAGCCTACCTTTCGCCCAGGCGCTCCGAGAGCGCATGCGCCACCGGCACCGGCACCAGGTCGCCGACATCACCGCCGAAGGTCGCCATTTCCTTCACCCCAGTGGAAGAGAGAAAGCTGTAGTGCGGCGAGGCGATCACGTAGATGCTCTCGATCTCGGGATCGAGCTTGCGGTTCAGCTGCGCCATCTCGAACTCGTACTCGAAGTCGGAGATCGCCCTCATCCCCTTGACGATTGCGTGGGCGCCGTTGACGCGGGCGAACTCGACCAGCAGGGTGGAGAAGATCTGTACTTCGACGTTGCCGAGATCGGCGGTCGCTTCCTCGATGAAGCGCATGCGCTCCTCCGCCGTGAACAGCGTCTTCTGCTTCCGCAGCGGGTTGTTGACGACCCCGACGACCACCCGGTCGAAGACGTTCGAGGTACGGGTGATGATGTCGACGTGGCCGTTGGTGACCGGGTCGTAGGTGCCGGGGCAGACCACCGTTCCGTTCCGCTGGCTCACGATTCGGCCCGCCGGTAGATCGAGACGTCGGCGGCGCCGTAGCGACGCTGCCGCAGCCGCTCCAGCGAGTCGATCGCCAGCGGGCGGCGGGCGCCGCTCTCGACGATCGCGCGGCCTTCTGAGGCGAGGAGGCCGGGTAGATGGGTGACGAGGTCCTGCTGCACGCGGTCGGCGAGTCTATAGGGGGCGTCGACGAAGACCAGATCGAACCGCCCCCCGCCTCGGGGGTTGGAATTTTCCTGCAACCAGCGGCCGACGTCGGCGCGCACCAGCTCCGCCCGCTCGCGCAGCCCGAGCCGCTCGACGTTGCCGAGCGCCGGTCGCGTGTCCTGGTCGACGAGAAGCGCCGACGCCGCGCCGCGCGAGAGCGCCTCGATAGCCAGCGCGCCGGTGCCGCAGTAGAGGTCGAGGACGCGGGCGCCGACGACGCGCTCGCCAAGCGCCGAGAAGGTCGCCTCGCGGACCCGGTCGGAGGTCGGACGCACCTTCCAGCCGCGCGGCGCGACCAGGCGCTGGCCCTTCAGCTCTCCGGCGATGATCCTCATAGTGGGATGGGATCGGCTACGCCAGCGCCGAATCTCCGGCGTGCGGCCTCCAGCAATGGCCCCAGTGCCGCGTCCTCGAGCGAGCCGTAGCGGTCGAGCAGCGCCAGCACCTCGTCTTTCGCCGCCAGCAGCAGCGCTTCGTCGTCGGGCAGTTCGGCGACGGCGAAGCGGGCCTGGCCGCTCTGGCGGGTGCCGAGGATCTCGCCCTCGCCGCGCAGCACCAGGTCGACCTCGGCCAGCTTGAAGCCGTCGCTCTGGCCCTCGACCGCCTGCAGCCGCCGCCGCGCCAGCTCCCCCGCCTCGGCCGCGAACAGCAAGCACTGCGAGGGATGCTCGCCGCGGCCGACCCGGCCGCGGAGCTGGTGCAGCTGCGAGACGCCGAAGCGCTCGGCCCCCTCGATCACCATCACCGTCGCGTTGCCGACATCGATCCCGACCTCGATCACCGTCGTCGCCACCAGCACGTCGGTTTCGCCGGCGGCGAAGGCGCGCATTGCCTCGGCCTTCTCCTCGGAGCGCATCTGGCCGTGCAGCAGGCCGACCCGGAAGTCGCGCAGCTCGCCGGCTCTCAGCCGCTCGGCCTCCGCCTCAGCCGCCCGCCCGGCGACTTTCTCGGACTCGGAGACGAGCGGGCAGACCACATATGCCTGGCGCCCCTCGCGCAGCCGCCGCCGCATGAACTCGAACGCTTCGCCGCGCTGCTCCTCCTCGACCAGCCGCGTCTCGATCGGCTGCCGGCCGGCAGGCAGCTCGTGCAGCGCCGTCGTGTCGAGGTCGCCGTAGGCGGTCAGCGAGAGGGTGCGGGGAATCGGCGTCGCGGTCATGTGGAGGACGTGCGGCGCCAGTCCCTCGACCCCCTTGGCGTCGAGCGCCCGCCGCTGCTCGACCCCGAAGCGGTGCTGCTCGTCGACCACCACTACCCCGAGGCGGGCGAACTCGACCGTCGGCTCGATCAGCGCGTGCGTGCCGACGATCAGTCCCAGCTCGCCGCTAGCCAACCGTCCCAGGGCTTCCCGCCGTTGCCGCGCCGGCGTCGCCCCGGTCAGCAGCGCGAACGGGGTCGCGTCGGCGGCGAGCAGGCGCCCCAGGGTGATCGCGTGCTGCTCGGCGAGCGTCTCGGTCGGGGCCATCAGCGCCGCCTGGTAGCCGGCTTCGAGCGCCCGCAGCATCGCGTAGACCGCAACCACGGTCTTGCCCGAGCCGACCTCGCCCATCAAGAGGCGTGCCATCGGCTCGCCCGAGTCGAGGTCGGCATCGAGGTCGGCGAAGGCCCCACGCTGGTCGTCGGTCGGGGCGAACGGCAGCGTCGAGAGCCACCCGGTCACGCGCTCTCCGGGCGGACCGAGACGCGGTGCCGGCCGCGCCGCCCGCCGGCTGCGTTTGCGCGAGGCCAGCAACGCCTGGTGGAGGAACAGCTCCTCGAAGGCGAGCCGCTCGCGGGCCGCCGCCAGGTCCTCCTCGGACTCCGGGAAGTGCGCCGCCGCGATCGCGTCACCCGCCGCCGCCAGGCGCCGCCGCGCCCGCAGCTCGGCCGGCAGCCCCTCGACCGCGTTGCGCGCCAGCCCGACCGCCTGCTCGGCCCATTCGCGGATCCGCTGCGGCCGCAGCGCCTCGGTCGCCGCGTGGACCGGGACGAACGAGGAGTCGTCGATCTCCCCCGCCCCGCCGCTCACCAGCTCCCACTCGTTGACGGTGAAGCCTTTGCCGGTCAGTTTCCCGGTCAGCAGCAGCTCGGCTCCCGGCTCGAGCTTCTCCGCCACCCACGGCTGGTTGAACCAGGTTGCCCGCACCGAGCCGCTCTCGTCGCCGACTTTGACCCCGACGATCGTCAGCCGCCGTTTGCGGAAGGGCCGCGGCTTCGAGCCGAGCACTTCGACCAGGACCGTTCCCGTCTCCCCCGTGCGCAGCGACCCCAGCGGCCGCAGCTGCCGGTTGCGGTGGCGGTGCGGAAAGCGCAGCAGCAGGTCCCAGACCGTCTCGATCCCGGCTTCCGCCGCTGCTTCGGCCAGCTTCGGCCCGACCCCGGGGAGGGCACGGATCGAGACGTCGAGGGCGCTCGGGCGGGGCCAGTGGAGCGGCGCCTCGCGGAGCTCCCGTTCGTCCCAGGTCTCCTTGGCGGCGAACCTACGCTCGCCGGCGAGCGGGCGCTCGGCCCCGGCTGCTACTGCGCCGCGAGCAGCCACCACCAGCTCGGCTGCCCCCCCTCGTGCTTCTCGACCTCGACCCCCGCGGGGGCGTGGGTGTCGACCTCGGCGAGGGCGATCGGCGCCCCCTCGCCGGCGATCACGGTGACGATCTCGGCGCCCTCGGCGAGGTGCTGGATCGTCGCCGTCAGGGTCGAGCCGGCACCGCCCCAGGCGACGATCTCACCGCCGGCGAAGCCGACCGCGTCGCCCTTGCGGAAGCGGCCCTGGGCGTCGTCGCGGGCCGCCGGGGCGACGCCGCCGGTGGCGACGTCGGCGAGCGCTGCCTCGAGCCGCTCGGCGTTCTCCGCCGCTCCAGCGGTGTGGTCGAGCTCGACCAGCGCCAGCAGGCTCGCCTGCTGCGACGTCGCCGGCACCACCCGCGCCGGTTTGTCGGAAAGCTCGCAGGCGCGCTCGGCGGCCATCACCACGTTCGAGGAGCTCGGCAGCACCACCACTTCCTCGGCGTCGACCCCGTGGATCCCGGCCAGCAGCTCCATCGTCGAGGGATTGAGGGTCTCGCCGCCGGGGACGACGCTGGCGCCGAGCTCGGCGAACAGCCGCTCGAGGCCGGCGCCGGCCGCGACGGCGAGCGCCCCGGTCTGGGCGCGCCCCGAGCCAAGGCGGGCGCTGCGCTCGGCCATCTGCTCGCGCATGTCGGCGACGTCGAGGTTGGTCACCGCGCCGACCCCGTCGAAGAGCGAGACCGCGCGCTCGGGCTCGTCGGTGTGGACGTGGACCTTCAGCGTCGCGTCGTCGCCGACCACCAGGACCGAGTCACCGAGCGCCTCCAGCCGCGGCATGTAGAGGCGATTGGAGAGGCCGCTGCCGGAGACGATGAAGTTGGTGCAGTAGCGGTAGCGGCTGTCTTCGTGGTGGGGCTGGGTCAGCCGCGGCGCCTCGTGGCGCGGCACCTCGGGCAGCGCCGCCCCGTCGCCGCGCAGCCCGGCGACGACGCCGGCGAGGATCAGCACCAGCCCGTGGCCGCCGGCGTCGACGACGCCCGACTCGCGCAGCACCTCGAGCTGCTCGGGGGTGCGGGCAACGGCGCGCTCGCCGTCCTCGATCGCCCGCTCCAGGACCGCGGCGAGGATTTCGTCCTGTTCGGATTCCGAGACGTCGCGGCCGAGCCGCGATTTGTCGGCCTCGAGGTGAGCCAGCTGGCGGGCCAACGAGTGGGCCATCTCGCGGAAGACGGTCAGCATCGTCCCCTCGGCCGGCTCGCGGACCGAGTCGTAGGCGGCATCGGCGGCGCTGGCGAAGGCGGCGGCGACCAGCACCGGGTCGACCAGCTCGCCGGGGCGGCTGGCCAGCTCCTCGGCGGCGCCGCGGACGATCTGCGAGAGGATCACGCCCGAGTTGCCGCGGGCGCCCATCAGCGCCGCCCGGGCCAGGGTCTGGACCAGCTCGGTGCGGCCGATCTCGTCGAGTTCGGCGCCGTCGAGGCGGTCGAGCTCCTCCATCACCGCGCGCAGGGTCATCGCCATGTTGTCGCCGGTGTCGCCATCGGCGACCGGGAAGACGTTGAGGTCGTTGACCTCCTGGCGACGCTCCTCGAGTGAGGCGTAGGCAGAGCTAATGACCCGCCGGAAACGGGCGATTGATGGATCGGGCATTCGCCAGGGAATCTATCCTCCGGCCGCGACGAATCCGCTGTTGTCGGGCCCCCGGAGCCGCCTCTGACAACCTTCTGACAGCCACTCACGCTCCGCCGCGTTTATCGGTAGCTTCACGGCTTCCACCTACGGGTGGAGAAAGATTTCCCCCCGGAGGCCGATGAACCGGCCCGCCGATCTACGTACTTTCATCGCTCCCCCCGGCCCGGGCGCTGACGCCCGGGCAAAAGCAACACCAGTCACCCGCCCGACACAGAAGGAGCAGCATGCGACGTTTCGCAACTTGGATCACCGGCCATCGCAAGACCGTCATCTTTGGCTGGATTGCCAGTCTGGTTGTGATCGGGTTGCTCGCGAGCTCGGTCGGCGCCGACTTCTCCGAAGAATTCAAACTGCCGAAGTCCGACTCCCAGGAAGCCTTCGACCTGCTCGAAAACAAGTTCCCGGCACAGTCTGGCGACACCTCGCAGATCGTCTTCAAGGCCGACCAAGGGGTCGAATCGCCGGCGGTGAAGCAGAGGATGGAAGGCGCCTTCAAGGAAATCGAAGAGTTCCCGCACGTAAGTGAAGTCGCCAGCCCCTATGAAAAAGGCGGCGCCGCGGCGGTCAGCGAAAACGGCAAGATCGCCTATGCGACCGTCCAGTTCGACGTCGCCAACGACAAGCTGGACAAGGACAAGACGCGCGAAATCATTGCGATCGCCCAAGGCGCCGGCGGCGACGGGGTGCAGGTCGAGCTCGGCGGTTCACCGGTCCAGGAAGCCGAACAGGAAGAAGGCGACTCCTCGTTCGCGATCGGGCTGCTGGCGGCGATCGTCGTCCTGTTGATCACCTTCGGCTCGGTGGTGGCGATGGGGCTGCCGATCCTCACCGCGCTGTTCGCACTCGGGGTCGGGATCAGCCTCGTCACGCTCGGCACCCACGTCTTCAACACGGCCAACTTCGCTCCGATCCTGGCGGCGATGATCGGATTGGGGGTCGGGGTCGACTACGCGCTCTTCATCCTCACCCGCTTCCGCAACGGGCTCGACGAAGGGATGGCGCCGCGGGACGCGGCGATCAAAGCCGTCGACACCGCCGGCCGCGCCGTCCTGTTCGCGGGGATCACTGTGATCATCTCGCTGCTGGGGATGTTCCTGCTCGGCCTCAGCTTCCTCTATGGGGTGGCGATGGCCGCGGCGGTGGCGGTGCTGTTCACGATGATTGCGGCGCTGACCCTGCTGCCGGCGCTGCTGACCATCGTCGGCCACCGGGTCGACCGGCTGCGGCTCCCGGGCTTCCGAAAGCGCTCGACCAGCCTCGACGAAGGCAGCCGCTGGTTCCGCTGGAGCCGGGAGATCCAGCGGCGCCCCGTGCTCTCGGCGCTGCTCTCCGGCGGTCTTCTGCTGGTCCTCTGCATCCCGACTCTGTCGCTACGGCTGGGGACCAGCGACGCCGGCACCGAACCGGCGGACAAAACGACGCGGAAGGCCTACGACCTACTGGCCGAAGGCTTCGGCCCAGGCTTCAACGGCCCCTTCGTAATGGTCGCGTCGTTGCCGAGCAAGGGCGACGACGAAGGGCTGGTGCAGCTCAAAAATAAGCTCGAAAACGAAAACGGAGTCGCTGCGACGACCTCGATCCAGCTCAACCCGGCCGAAAACACCGGTGTCTTCCAGGTCTACCCGACGACCTCGCCGCAGAGCGTGGATACGACCGACCTGCTCGACCACATCCGGGATGACGTGATCCCGCCGGTGGAGGCGGAAACCGGGGCGCAGCTCCACGTTGGCGGCATCAACGCGATCTTCGAGGACTTCGGCGAGGCGATCGCTGAAAAGCTGCCGCTCTTCATCGGCGTCGTCGTCCTGCTCTCGGCGCTGCTGCTGATGATGGTCTTCCGCTCGGTACTGGTGCCGCTGAAGGCGGTGGTGATGAACCTGCTCTCGATCGGCGCCGCCTTTGGGATCATCGTCGCCGTCTTCCAGTGGGGCTGGGGCGCGAGCTTGATCGGGATTGACAACACCGGCCCGATCATCTCGTTCTTCCCGATATTCCTCTTCGCGATCGTCTTCGGGCTCTCGATGGATTACGAGGTGTTCCTGATGTCGCGGATCCACGAGGAGTGGGAGCACACCCACGACCCGACCGGCGCCGTCACCCGCGGTCTCGCCTTGACCGGGCGAGTGATCACCGCCGCCGCGGCGATCATGATCACCGTCTTCGCCTCCTTCATGCTCGGCGAAGACCGAATCATCAAACTGTTCGGGCTCGGCCTGGCCAGCGCGGTGCTTATCGACGCGGTGGTGATCCGATCGATCCTGGTGCCGGCGATCATGCAGCTGTTCGGGAGGAGCGCCTGGTGGTTCCCGGAGTGGCTGAGTCGGGTGGTGCCGCGACTGTCGGTGGAGCCGCCAGAGGAGCGGAAGGTGGTTCCCGAGGAGGGGTGATTCGAGGAGGGGTGTCGGGCGCCCCTCCCCAGGCTGCTTCGCAGGAGTTCCTGGGAGGGGGCACCCGCCACCCCTCAGATCGCGCCGGTAGGCCGCTTGCGGGGAACTTGATCAAGTATTAGGGTCGGGCCGTGGGCACGGTCTCCTATGACTTCGGCGGTGATGTGGTTCTGATCACCGGTGGGTCGCGGGGGATGGGGCGGGACTTTGCCCTGAGCTTTGGGCGCGCCGGGGCGAAGGTTGCGGTGAACGATCTGGCTGGACGCTCGCTTGGGGAGGGCGTGCCGTATGAGACCGGCTCCGCGGAGGATCTCGAGCGGACCGTGGCGGACGTCGAAGCGCTGGGCGCTGAGGTCATTGCGCTGCCCGGGGACGTGACGCAGGAGGACGAGGTCGAGGCGATGGTGGCGGCGGTGCTCGAGCGGTTCGGGCGGCTCGACGTGCTGGTCAACAACGCCGGGGTGCACTCGGGGGCGAAATCCTGGGAGATGAGCGAGGCGCAGTGGGACCGGGTGCTCGACGTCGATTTGAAGGCCCCGTTCCTCTGCAGCAAGCACGTGGCCCGGCACATGATCGAGCGCGAGGGGCCGGGGCGGATCATCACGATCTCCTCGACCTCGGGGCTGGTCGGGATCCCCCAGCAGGTCGGGTACCAGTCGGCCAAGCACGGCGTGATCGGCCAGGTGCGGACGCTGGCGCTCGAGCTGGCGCCCTACGACGTCACCGTCAACGCGGTCTGCCCGACCGTGGTCGACTCACCGATGCTCGACCACCTGGTCGAGACCGGCCAGGCCTACTTCCAGGAGGTCGCGCGGCTGTGCGGCTCCTCGACCGTCTTCCCCGGGCTCGAGAACCTGGAGCCGATCGACGTCAGCCATGCGGTGCAGTGGCTCGCCTCCGACGCGGCCCGCTACGTGACCGGGATCGCCCTCCCGGTCGACGGCGGCTTCACCTGCAAGTGAGCGGATTCGACCCACTCGCCGGGAGGATCGAACCGGAGGCCGGGCGGATCGTCGAGACTGCCCGGGTCCCGCTCTGGGTCCATGACAGCGGCGGCCAGGGCGAGCCCGTGGTCCTGCTCGGCGGCTTCACGGTTGGCCATTTCGGCTTCGACCACGTCCGTCAGCTGTTGAAGACCGAGCGGCGGCTGGTCGCCTGGGAACCGCGAGGGCTGGGCCTCTCGGCCTGTCCCGATCCGGCTGAGGAGCCCTACACGGTCGAGGTCTGGGCGGAGGATCTCAGCGCCCTGCTCGACGCGCTGGGGCTCGAGCGCGTCCACCTCTGGGCGATGGGCTTCGGCAGCTACATCGCCAACCTCTTTGCGGCGAACCACCCCGAGCGGGTCGGCGCCCTCGTCACCTACACGGACGTCTGGGCACGCGACCCGGAGAAGGGCTACCCGCTGATTTGGGATGTCTACTGGGCGATCGTCCGCAACTTCGGCACCAGCGGCTTCGGCGCTCGCATCCTCGGGAACGTCTTCGACGTCTCGAACGTCGAGTGGTTCAGCATCTGGGAGTCGCGCAACATCGAACAGGTGATGCACCGCGACCTTACCCCGGCGACCGTCGGCTACTGCCTCCTCGAGGCCGATATCCGTGATGCCCTGGAGCGGATCGAGGCATCGACCTTGGTCGTGCAGGGCAACCGCAGCTGGGACGGCCGCGAGCTCGATCCGAGCCAGGACCCCTCGCTGACGTTGATGCGCGAGCGGATCGCCGACTTCGAGGTCGCCAACATTCCCGACGCGCATCCCGGCTACGTCTACATCCAGCAGCCGGCGAGCGTCGCCGCCGCGGCGGAGGCCTTCCTAGACGCCCACCCGTTGGGCTAGGCGGCCTTGGTGACCTTGTTGCTCTTCAGGCAACGGGTGCAGACGTAGGTCCGCACCGGGCGGCCGTCCTCGACGATCCGCACCTTCTGCAGGTTCGGCTCGAAGCGCCGCTTGGTGGCGACCATCGAGTGGCTCCGGGACTGGCCGAAGCCCGGGCGCTTGCCGCAGCTGTGACATACCTTTGCCATGAGGACGCTGGATGGTAGCGATCTCAGCTCAGCGACCGCTGCAGGAGGGCCATGCGGGCGACGGTGAGGGCTGCGTTGCGGCCCTGGTCGCGCTTGCCGCCGCCGGCCCGCGCCAGCGCCTGCTCCATCGTGTCGCAGGTGATCACCCCGAATGCGCAGGGGACGCCGGTTGCCAGCTGCACGTCCTGGATCCCGCGCGCCGACTCGGCGCAGACGAAGTCGAAGTGCTCGGTCTCGCCGCGGATCACGACGCCGAGGCAGGCGATCCCGGCGAAGTTGCCGGATTCGGCGTGCAGGCGCGCCGCGAAAGGCAGCTCGTAGGCGCCCGGCACCGAGGCGTGGCTGACCTGGGCGACCGGCACGCCGCAGTGGCGGAAGCCTTCGTCGGCGCCGTCGAGCAGGCGCAGCGCCAGGTCCTCGTAGAAGCGGCCGACGACGACCGCGAAGCGCAGCTCGGCGAGTGCGGTGCGCTCCTCGTCGCTGAAGGTCTCGAGGAAGGAGCCGTCCTCGCGCGCCAGACCAGGCTCAGCCACCGTGGCCGCTCCAGTTGTCGCGTGCGGCCGTGGCGTCGCGTTCCTCCTCTTCGTGGATCATCTCCTCGTCGAGGTCGAGGCCCTGGTGGTGCAGGGTGTGGCCCATCTTGTCGCGCTTGGCGCGCAGGTAGGCCTCGTTGTGGGGGTTGGGGGCCGATTCGATCGGCACCTGCTCGGTGACCGAGAGCCCGTAGCCCTCGAGGCCGACGATCTTTTTCGGGTTGTTGGTGATGATCCGGATGCTCGAGAGGCCGAGGTCGGTGAGGATCTGGGCGCCGAT
>Ga0068862_100000888_pt1 | contig 29098 bp, 30 predicted proteins | sample KBSSwiS52_FD_66598 | JGI IMG/M metagenome (GOLD analysis project Ga0068862, IMG submission 66598) | Switchgrass rhizosphere microbial communities from Kellogg Biological Station, Michigan, USA - KBS Switchgrass S5-2 | ecosystem: Host-associated > Plants > Roots > Rhizosphere > Soil ... | reverse complement strand
ACTCAGGATCCAGCAGCTTGGCAATTCCGAAGTCCAGCAGCTTCACCACACCTTCGTGTGTCACGAGCACGTTCGACGGCTTCAGGTCGCGATGCACGATCAGATTCGCATGAGCGTCTGCAACGGCGGAGACGACGTTCCCGAACAAGCGCACCCTGGCTTTGATGTCGAGCGAATGCTCGTCGCAGTAGCGGTCGATGTGAGCGCCACGCACGTATTCCAAAACCAGATACGGCTGGCCCTCCCCGAGCGTGCCGGCGTCCAGCAATCGCGCGACGTGAGGATGCGTCAAGCGAGCCAGCGCCTGTCCCTCGCGGCGAAAGCGCTCCGCGACGCCGGAATGCAGGATCGAGCGGTTGAGGAACTTGATGGCGCAGCGGCCCTCGAAACGGCCGTCGGCGCGCGATGCCAGCCAGACTTCGCTCATGCCGCCGCGGCCGATCAGAGCTTCGACTTTGTACGCACCGATTTCCCGGCCGGTGAAGTCGGCGCCCGCTGACCAGGCCGGCGGAACGATTGGGGAGTGCGCGAGGAAGCCCTTGGCATCGATCTCGGCGTGCTCTTGCAGGAATCTGCGTAGCTCGGCCGCCACAGCGGGCTCGGTGACTGCGATCTCGGTCAGCCAGCGCTCACGCTCTGCCGGCTCCAGGTCCAGCGCCCGATCGAGATAGGGCGCCAGACGGTGCCAGGCAGCCGGGTCGGATGGCGCAGTGTGCATCGTTCGATGGTATCGGTCCGGCCATTCACCCGCTACGTACTGCGGTGCCGAGCTCGCTGCCGCACACTCGCGGGGCGCATGCAATCAGTCCTCCGTGTCCTTGTCGTGCTCGCTGTGCTGTGCGCCTGTTCGCGAGAGGCGGAATCTCCTCGCGCCGCGGGCCCTGCCGCCGCTGCAACCCCTTCGGCCGCGGCTCCCGCACCCGAGCCCGAGGCGCCGCCTCTGCCATCGGTGCTCGATACGGTGATCGAGCCTCACACCGACGATCTTCCCGAGATGCTGCAGCGTCGCCAGATTCGCGCGCTCGTGGCAGTCGACCGCACTCATTTCTTCTTCGACCGCGGGGCGCAAAAGGGCATCACCGCCGAGGCGCTGATCGAATTCGAGCGTTGGGTCAACAAAGAGCTGAAGACGAAAAAGAACCTGAAGGTACAGGTGGTCGTGGTGCCCGTGCGGCGCGATCAGTTACTGCCGGCGCTGTTGAACGGACGTGGCGACGTCATCGCCGTGTTCGTCACTGACACGCCTGAGCGCCGCAAAGTCGTCGACTTCCCGACGGCGGGCTTTCAGGTCACCGAAGTCTTCGTCAGCAATGCCGCGACCGCGGCACCCGCGACTCGCGATGATCTGTCTGCCCGCGAGGTGTGGGTTCGCCGCGGCAGCGCGTACTTCGAAAGTCTCAATGACCTGAATCGGGACTTCGCCCAGCGCAAGCTCAAGCCTGTGGTCATTCGCGAGCTGGATCCGACGATCGAGGACGACGAAGCGCTCGAGATGGTCAACGCGGGCGTGATCCCCGCAACCGTCACCAATCGTTACGTGGCAAAACTGTGGGCACCCATCCTGCCGGAGCTGCGCGTGCACGAGACAGTCGAGCTGCGCTCCAATGCGCCGTTCACCTGGGCTGTGCGCAAGAACAATCCGCAGCTGCGCGAGCTGGTGGGCAAATTCCACCAGAAGCACGGCGAAGGCACGCTCTGGGGCAACATGAAGTTCCAGCAGTACTTCGTCGAGGGCAAGTTCATCCGCAATCCGCGCCGCGCCAAGGACGCCGAGCGCTTGCGAGAGACCCGCAAGCTGTTCGAACAATACGGCGCGCAGTACTCGCTCGATTGGTTACTGGTCGCGGCGCAGGCCTTTCAGGAGTCCGGGCTCGACAACAAGAAGAAGAGCCCCGTGGGAGCCGTCGGCATCATGCAGGTCATGCCTGCGACCGCGCGAGATCCGCGCGTGCGCGTGAAGAACATCGAGCAGCTCGATCGCAACATCGAAGCCGGTACGAAATATCTGCGACTGATGATGGACGATTACTTCGAGGCAGAGCCGATGACGCGCCTCGACAAGGGGTTGTTCGCACTTGCTGCGTATAACGCCGGACCAGCGCGCGTCGCGAAGCTGCGCAGCGAGGCGCGCAAGCTGCAACTGGACGAGAACGTCTGGTTCGACAACGTCGAGATCATCGCCGCACGCCGCATCGGCGCGGAGACCGTCACCTACGTGCGGAACATCTACAAGTACTATCTCGCGTACAAGCTGATGGAAGAACAAGGACTGCTGAAAAACGCGAGCGATCAGGTTCCTGCTGCGAATGGAAAGACGGCGCACAGCAGCGAAGCCACCAACATCAGCAGACAGATCAGCGCCGCCCACTTCAGTGTGTAGCGCTGGTGATCGCCGAACTCCACGCCCGCGAGGCCGACGAGCAGGTACGTGGAGGGCACCAGCGGGCTGAGAAAGTGCACCGGCTGACCGATCAGCGACGCGCGCGCAATCTCGACCGGCGCGATGCCGAACTCTTTTGCCGTCTCGGCAACGATCGGAATGACGCCGAAATAGAACGCATCGTTCGAGACGAAGAACGTGAGCGGCATGCTGGCCACCGCGGTCACCGGCGCAAGGTAGGGCCCGAGCGCCGGCGGAATGAGATGGAGCATGCTCTTCGCCATCGCGTCGAGCATGCCGGTGCCGCCGAGGATGCCGGTGAAGATGCCAGCAGCGAAGATCAACGAGACGACTGCGATCACGTTCTTGGAGTGCGCGGCGATGCGCTCGCGCTGGTCAGCGACTTTCGGAAAGTTGATCAGCAGCGCGATCGCGAACGCGACCATGAACAGCACTGGCAATGGCAGAACGCCGAGCACCAACGCGACGAGCAGAGCGAGCGTAAGAACCGCGTTGAACGCGAGCAGCTTCGGGCGACGCACGCTGTCTGCGCCTGACGGCGGCGGAACCAGCGCGCTATCGGCGATCGATGCATCGTCCGTCGCTGCCGCACTCAGCGACAGATGACCGAGTCGCTGCTTTTCGCGCCGACCGAGCAACCACGCGAGACCAAGTACGCCCGCTATGCCAGTCACCATCGCGGGCAGCATCGGCAGGAACACATCGGCAGGATCCACGTGCAGCGCGCTGGCAACGCGCGCGAGCGGACCGCCCCAAGGCGTAAGGTTCAGCGTGCCGTTCGCCAGAATGGTGACGCAGGTGAGACTCAGCGGATCCAGACGCAGCCGACGATAGAGCGGCAACATCGCAGCGACCGTGATCATGTACGTGGTCGAACCATCGCCATCCAGCGAGACCAGCGTCGCGAGCAGCGCCGTGCCGACGACGACCTTCAACGGATCGTTGCCGACGACGCGCAGGATCGCAGCGATCAACGGATCGAACAGTCCGACGTCGATCATCAGGCCGAAGTAGAGGATCGCGAACATCAACATCACGCCGGTCGGCGCCAGCGTGCGCAGGCCCGCGAGCATCATCTCGCCGAGCTGCGCGCCGCCGAAACCGCCGAGCAGCGCAAACAGCACGGGAATGCTGATCAGTGCGACCAAGGGCGAAAGTCGCTTGGTCATGATCAGCGTCATGAAGGTCACGACCATGCCGAAGCCGAGCCAGGTCAACACCGCAGTCAGGTCCTCCGAATCAACGGCAGCACGACGTGCGACGCGTGCTCTTTGTCGACGAACACGCGGTTGCTCGCAACGCGCATTTCCCGGCCGCCGCCTTCGGGCGCACCGGTGTTCAAGTTGAGATCGAAGTGCGGGAAGTTGCTCGACGACACATCGAGGCGAATCCGATGGCCGCGCTTGAACAGATTCGAGGTCGGGAACGCGCTCACCTTGATGCGATAGACCTGGCCGGGCGTCAGCAGCGACGGCCGCTCCCACGAATCGCGATAGCGACAGCGCAGGATGCCGTCGGTGAGATTCATCGCGTAACCGTGCGGGTAGTCTGCGTTCGGCGGATACACGTCGAGGAGCTTGATCGTGAAATCGGTGTCCGGCTGGTTCGAGGCGATCCACAGCTCGGCTTCGATCGCGCCGGTCAGTTCGACGTCACGATCGAGCGGCGCAGTTTGAAACACGAGCACATCCGCGCGCTGGTCGAGCGACCTGTTGTCGAACGCTCCGCCGACCATCACCGGTTGGCCCGAAGTGACCGTGCCGCCGATCGTCGGCACGGGATCGCGCGGATCGTAGGTGTAGCTGCGCGGTTGCGCGTCAGCGGTCGGTGTTGTCTGCGACAACCCGCCGTCACCATGCAGATAGAAAGGAGTCAGCACGGTTGCCACCAGCGGCCACTGCTTCTCCGCGCGCCATTGCCCGCCGTGATCCATTCGACCGGCGGCATTCTTGCGACCGGTGCCGCCGCCCATGACGAAGATCCGCACGGCCGGCTCGGCATCGACTTCATTCTTCGCGCCCTTCAGCCAGCGGTCGAACCAATGCATGCGCAACGTCAGCAAGTCGGGCGCGACGTTGCCGGCGAGCTGCGCAGCCGGTCCGAAGTCGACGTCGCCGGCGAACGTCTCGTGATTGTTGCCGTGAGTCCAGGGACCCAGGATCAGGCGCTGCGGACTGCGCTTGCGCTTGCTCAGCGCCAGATAGTTTCCGGTAGCCGTGCGCGGATACGGGTCGTACCACGATGACATCCAGACGATCGGCACATCGCTGAAGCGATCGTACGAGCCCTCGGCGTAGATGCCGACCTGCTTCCAGAAATCATCGAAGACGCCGTGCTCCCACTGGTCGAAGACGTAGTCTTCGTAGTCCGGCACGAGACTCAGCGGCGAATGCCCGCGCGACCACGGCATGCGACCGAACCATTGCTTGATGTCGACGGCCTGCAGCGCTGCGCGCTTCGCCGGATCGTTGCGGATCTCCGGCGCTTCGAGCGCCTGATTGAAAGCCCACGTCACCTGCTTGAGCTCGAACGCGCCGCCCTGGCGAATGCCACCTTGATATGCGTTGGCGAATCCGCCGGAGTCGACGAACATCGCTGCGAGCCCGGGTGCAGCGAGACATGCCAATGCTGTGATCGTGTGCGCGCCGTATGACAGACCCTGCGCGCCGATGCGACCGTTGCACCACGGCTGCTTCACGATCCAGGCGCAGCAGTCGTAACCGTCGCGGCCGTCGCTGAGATATTTGACGTACTCGCCCTGCGAATTACCTCGACCGCGGCAATCCTGGAACACGACCGCGTAGCCGTGGCTCGCGTAGAGGTTCGCGATCTCCTCGCTCGCATGACGGCGGGTCTTGCCCGATTTGCCGTAGGGAGTGCGCTCCAGAATCACCGGCACGGGCTGCTCGAGCCGTTTGCCGTTCTTTGCCGGCAGATAGATGTCCGTCGCCAGCTTCACGCCATCGCGCACGGCAATCATGACATCGCGCTGGACGATGACGCCGAACTCGCCCCGCGTGATCTCTGCGAAGACGCGCGCGGGTACAGCCAGAGCGGCTGCCAACTGCAGAAAGCGCAAGGCGAACTCGCGACGATCGATCATGCGCTACGGTACCATGGCGCGAGTGCCGCCCTCCTCGTCCCGTCACCTGCCGCTGCTTGGAATCGCGCTGAAGCTCGCCTCGGTCGCCGTCTTTGCCGGCATGACCGTTTGCGTCAAATTCCTGGGACGCGACGTCCCCAGCGGCCAGACCATCTTCGTGCGCGGCGTGATCTCGGTCGTGGTGCTGGCGCTGATCGCCTGGGGCACGGACGGGCTGCACCTGCTGAAGACGAGCAACTGGCGCCGGCATGCGCTGCGCTCGTTGTCCGGCACCGCCAGCATGTTCTGCCTGTTCGCGGCGGTCACGATGCTGCCGCTAGCCGATCTCACGGCGATCACTTTCACGGCGCCGATGTTCCTGACCGTTCTCGCGATGGTGTTCCTGGGCGAGCGGATTCACCGCTTCCGGTGGACGGCGTTGGGCATCGGCTTCATTGGCGTTCTCATCACAATCGGTCCGCACCTGTCGTTCGGGCACGGCGCTTCGGCCGGCGTGCTGTTCGCGCTCGCGAACGCAGTGCTGTCGGCCACCGCGATGGTCTTTCTGCGCAGCATGAGCGGCGGCGAACACGCGATCACGATCACGTTCTACTTCTCTCTGACGTTCATGGTCTGCGCCGCCCTGACTGCGGTTCAGGGCTGGCCGATGCCGACGCCGATGCAGTGGCTGCTGATCGTGCTCGCGGGGCTGTTCGGCGTGTTCGGCCAGCTGCTGATGACCTACTCGTATCGCTATGCCGAAGCGTCGACGATCGCGCCGCTCGACTACAGCAACATGATCGTCGCCATCGTCATCGGTTACGCGTTCTTCGACGAGATCCCGGCGCTCTCGATCTGGATCGGCGCGCCGCTGATCCTGGCCTCGGGACTGATCATCCTGTGGCGCGAGTATTACTTGAAGAAGCAGCTCACCTCGCCCCTCAACCAATAGCCGCGGCGTAACGGAACACGGCCATGGCGATCACAGCGAGGCCGAGCAGTGCCGCGGCCACTCGCGCACCGACGACAGATCCACGGCCGAAGAAACCGGATACGAACGACAACAGCGCGGCCGTCGCTCCCGCGATGAGCACGATGCCGCCGACGGACCTGTCATGCGGATGCAGGACGGCCATCATGTAGATGCCCGAGATGATCGTGAGCAACGATGCGATCCCGGCGGCCGGACCGACCTTGCGCCCGATCGGCCGCACCCATTGCCCGAAGCCTTCATTGCCCTGCTTCGCAGCGAGCGGCAGGATCACAGACGCCATCACGAAGACGGAGCCGGCCCAGAAAACGCCGCCCAGGATGTGCACGGCTCGCGCCAGCAGGATCAACAATGCGCTCGACATGATCGGTATCCTCCGTTGATATTCGATATACAGCGTGTATAACCAATCCATGGGTGTCAAGGGCAAGAGCAAGCCGCGCCGTTATCGAAGCGAGCTGCGCGACGCGGCGGTAGATGTGACGCGCACGCGCATCATGCAGGCGTCTCGTCGATTGCTGACCGGCGGTAAGGATCTGCCCGCCTTCTCGCTGGACGCGGTGGCGCGCGAGGCAGGCGTTACCCGGCTGACCGTGTACAACCAGTTCGAATCCAAACGCGGGCTGCTGGAAGCCGTGTTCGACGACATCGCCGAACGTGGCGGATTGTTCGAGCTGCGCTCGGTGCTGGCCGAGGCGGACGCCATGGCGTCCTTGCGGCGGGTCGTCGCGGTGTTCTGTCGATTCTGGGCATCGCACGATCGCGTGCTCGCCAAGCTTGCCGGGATGACCAAGCTCGATCGCGACATCGCGGCCAGCCTGAAGCAGCGGACCGAACGCCGCCGCGGCGTCCTGACGGTGCTGGTCAAGCGACTGGCGCGCGGACGTGCACCCGACGACCTGGTCGACGTGCTGTTCACGCTCACCAGCTTCGAAACCTTCGAGGCGCTCTCGGTCCGTCAACGCAGCGCCGCGGCCGTGGAAGCCCTCATCTGGCAACTCGTCGAAGATTCCGTCCGGTCATATACCTGAGCCGCTCCCGCTACTAACCTCACGGTGCAATGCCTGGCGAGCCCCGATTGCGACATAACCCGCTGATCGACCCGCGCGAGCTCGAGCAGTTGCACGCTCAGTGCTTCTCGTGGGCGCTCACGTGCGTCCGAGGCCAGCGCAGCGAGGCGGAGGATGTTCTGCAGATGACTTACCTGGCGATCATCGAAGGTCGCGCGCGCTTCGACGGCGCATCCAGCCTGAAGACCTGGATGTTCGCCGTGATTCGCAACCAGGCGCGGTCGCGCTCGCGGCAGATCCGGTACGCGCTGCAGTCTCTCACTCGTATCGCCGCATTCGCTGCCGACGAGCAGGCCAGCAGTGATACGGATGCGCACAGCGATCGCATCGTCGCGGCCTTGCATGCGCTGCCGAACCGGCAGCGCGAAGTCCTCGACCTGGTGTTCTATCGCGGCCTTGCGATTGCCGAGGCCGCCACCGTGCTCGGGATCGCGCTCGGGACGGCCCGCGTCCACTACGAACGCGGCAAGGCAGCGCTGCGCCAGCAGCTCGATGCGCCGGAGCGCACGCTATGACCGAACACCACGAATCGCAGCTTGCCGCCACGCTGCGCGCTGCGCTGGAGCAACGCGACCGCGTAGTGAGGCCGCCGCGCTTTGCGACGATGTGGACCGAACGCAGCGCGCGTCGTGGAATTGGGTTCGCATGGCGCCCGCTCGCCGCGAGCGCGATCTGCGCGCTCGTCGTTGCAGGCATCGTGTGGAGAGCAACCGACCACTCGGCGGCGCAGATCGATCCGCAGCTCGCGCATCAATTGTCCTCTGCCGATTACTGGCGTGTGCCGACAGACAAGCTGCTCGCCTACGAAGCCGCTCCGCTGCGCGCCGATCTCCCCTCTCCCGCTGGCTTTCAGATCTCGCTCGAGGAATCAGTACTATGAATCTGCAGATCGTCCGTGTCGCGCTCCTGTGTCTGGCTGTCGGACTCGCCGCGCCGCTGCATGCCGCGGAGCAGCCGGATAAAGATGACTGGATCAAGGGCCGGCTGTTCGGTCCGGAGCTGGTGCTCAAGCATCAAGGCAAGCTCAAGCTGACCGAGAAACAGCGCGACGCGATCGGCGCCGAGCTCAAGCGCGTGCAGGCACAAGCTGCGGAGAGCGATTGGACGCTGATGAGCGAAGCCTCAGGCCTGCAGGAGTTGATCGACCAGCATCCGGTCGATTCCAAGGCGGTGATGACCAGTGTCGATCGCATCTTCACGGCGGAGAATCGCAAGAAGCGGCTGTACGTCGAGATGCTGGTCAACATCAAGAACCTGCTGACGGACGAGCAGGTCGCGTATCTCAAGAGCGTGAGCGACCAGAAATGAACGCCAGGCTAGCAGCGATGGTGCTGGCCGCTGCGTTCGTCGTCGCGTGCGGCGGTGGCGGCCACAACGATCCAGCGCCGGTGACCCCACCGCCGACTCAACAGCCGCCGCCCGCCACGATCAGCAAGGCCGATGCGTATCGCTTCCTCAATCAAGCGACGTTCGGCGCGACAGCCGCCGAGGCGCAGAACGTCATTACTCTCGGCTACGAAGCGTGGATCGATCAGCAACTGCAACGTCCCGCCTCGCTCGAACTGCCGCACGTCCAGCAGGTATTCGCGACCTATCCGCCGGGCGCCGACTTCACCAAGCTGCATGAAGATCGCGTGGACATCTGGCTGCGACACGCGCTGCATGCGCCGGATCAACTGCGTCAGCGCGTCGCCTTCGCGCTCTCGCAGATCATGGTGATCTCGCAGTCGAGCGCGCTGGTCGGCTATCCGTGGGGCTGCGCGAGCTACTACGACATGCTCACGCAGAACGCCTTCGGCAACTTCCGTGAGCTGATGGAGAACGTGACGCTGCATCCGGCCATGGGTGTGTATCTGTCGATGCTCGGCAATCAGAAGCCCGACGTCGCCCACAACATTCGTCCGGACGAGAACTATGCGCGCGAGCTGATGCAGCTCTTCACCGTTGGCCTGGTCGAGCTGAATCTCGACGGCAGCGTCAAGACGGATAGCGCGGGCCAGCCCATTCCCACCTACGACCAGGACATAGTCCAGGGTTTCGCGCACGTCTACACCGGCTGGACCTACTCGGGCGCGCCCAGCTTCGCGGCTGCGATACCGACGATTGCCAACCAGATACGGCCCATGCAGGCGTATTCCGAGCAGCACGCGACAGGCACGAAGCGAATGCTGAGCTATGCGGGCGCCGTCTCAACTATCCCCGCAGGCCAGACGCCCGAGCAGGATCTCGACGCCGCACTCGACAACATCTTCAACCATCCCAATGTCGGGCCGTTCATCGCGCAGCGACTGATTCAGCACCTGGTGACGAGCAATCCGTCGCCGCAGTACGTCGAACGTATCGCGCGCAAGTTCAACGATGACGGCGCCGGCAAGCGCGGCAATCTCGCGGCAGTGATCAAAGCGATCTTGCTCGATGCCGAAGCACGCACGGCGCCCGCGAGCGCAACCGCCGGCAAGCTCAAGGAACCGCTGCTGCGACTCACGCAACTCTGGCGCGCCTACGACGCCAGCTCCCAGAGCGGCAAGTACAACGTGCAGAACATCACGGGGCTGATCGGTCAGGGACCGTTGCAGGCGCCGTCGGTGTTCAACTTCTTCAGTCCGTTCTACGCACCGCCGGGCGAAATCGCGAACCAGGGATTGGTTGCGCCCGAAATGCAGGTCACGACGGAATACCTGTCGAGCCTGTGGACCGATTACGTGTTCGCGCTCGCCTTCTGCTACACCACGATGCCCGTTCAAGGCTGCCCGGCGGTACCGCCGGCGTTGCAACCCGACCTCGTCACCATCGACGCGAGCGCCGAGCGTGCAATGGCAGCCAATCCACAAGCGCTCGTCGACGCGATCGCAGACAAGCTGGTCGGTGGACCGCTGTCGAGCACGCTCAGCACGGAGGCGAAGAGCATGGTCGAGCGTGCGCCGGCCAGCGAGACGGCGCTGCGTGTCGCCGAGGCGCTGTACCTGATCGCGAGCGCACCTGAAGTAGCACAGCAACGCTGAGTCCGGAGCCTGCATGGACAACTTCAATCGTCGACGCTTCCTCAAGTGTGCTGCTGCCGGCGGACTTGCGTACGCGTTCGGTCGCACGCCACAAGCTGTGTCAGCCGCAACGATCAGCAGTAGCGCCGCATTCGCCGACTACAAGGCGCTCGTCTGCGTGTTCCTGTTCGGCGGCAACGACTCTTTCAACATGGTCGTGCCGCGAAGTGCTGCCGAGTACGGGGTCTACGCAGCCTCGCGGCAGAATCTCGCGATCGCACAAGCGAGTCTTCTCCCGATCAATTCGCTGGTGCCGGATCCGAACGGCGCGCTTTATGGCTTGCATCCGTCCATGAGCGAGCTCGCGACGTTGTTCGAGCAGGATGAGAAGTGCGCGATCGTCGCGAACCTCGGGCCGCTCATCGAGCCGACGACGAAGGCGCAGTACCAGGCGAAAGCGACGCATCTGCCGCCGCAGCTGTTCTCGCACAACGATCAGCAGGACCAATGGCACGCACTCAAGGGCGAAGCGACGCTGAAATCCGGTTGGGGCGGGCGCATCGCCGATGCGCTGCTTGCGCCGGGAGCGGCGACGCCGCTCACTCAATCGCTGGCGGTCAATCTCTCGCTGTCCGGACAGACACTGTTCCAGGCAGGCGTGACTTCGGTTCCGTACACGATGGGCGCGACCGGGCCCGTGCCCTTCTTCGGACTCGAAGGTGCCGATGCCTACACGCTGGCGCGACGCGCGGCATTCGAGAGAATTCTGTCCGCCAACCACGCGACTGTGTACGAGCGTGCCTATGCGACCGTGCAGCAGCGTGCTCTGCAAGGAGCCGCGAGAATCAACGACGCGCTGGCGAGTGTGCGCAGTCCGAATGCGGTGCCGTTCGCTACAGCATTTCCGACTACACCGCTCGGGCAACAACTCAAGACCGTCGCCGAGCTGATCGCTACGCGCGACCAACTCGAAGTGAGCAGGCAGATCTTCTTCGTCGCGATCGGCGGCTTCGACACTCATGATGCGCAGACGCAGGACCAGCCGCAGCTGCTCGGCAATCTGAGCAGCTGCCTGGCCGCGTTCTATCGCGCCACCGTCGAACTCGGCATCGCAGCCGGTGTCACGACGTTCACGCAATCGGATTTCGGGCGCACGCTCACGTCGAACGGCGATGGGACTGATCACGCGTGGGGCGGCAATCAACTCGTGATCGGCGGCGCCGTCGCGGGCCGCACGCTGTACGGCCGCTATCCGCTGCTGCAGATCGACGGACCGGACGACGTCGGCGGCGGCCGCATGATTCCGACGACATCGTCCGATCAGTACGCCGCCACGCTCGCCAGGTGGTTCGGAGTGGCCGACTCAGCCCTGACGAGCGTCGCGCCTCACCTCGGCAATTTCACCGCGGCGAATCTCGGCTTCCTGCAAACGTGAGCCTGCTGCCCTAATTGCATTGGCCCACGGGCGACAGCGCGGAGAACCAATTGTCCGCGTCGTAGTTGAACGTGCCGACGTCGCGCACGCGCAGGTTCAGCAGCATGCCGTTCACCGGCACCGGCAGTCCCGGCGGCGTGTTCGTTGCCGCATAGAACCGCGCGACCGCGCCGTTGACGACCAGCTCGCCGCTCTGGAACGTCGCCGTAGTGTCGAGCGAGTAGAACAGCGGCACGCGGGTTTTGACCGCGTAGAGGCCATTCATACAGCCGGCGCCGGAGAATGGATTGAGGGTCGCCGTGATCCGGCCATCGACGGATAACGTCTCGTTCCAGGCTCCGTAGTCCGTGACTCGATTCACGCGATAGTCGTTGAACGTGTAGGCGTCCGCGAAGACTCCGTAGCCCGGCTCCGTCTGAGTGACCGAGAACGAGCCCGCGGGAAACAGAATGTCTTCGGCGTACACATCATTGCTGTTGATCAACGTGCGAACGACCGACAGGTGGTCCGCGGCGAACTTGTTGCCGTAAAAGCCGGAGGGCGCGGGTGGCGTAGTGATCACGTCGCGGCGCTGGTCGTTGTAGCCATTGATTCGGAACGTTGAGGTGTCGGGGCCCGATCCCACGACCGAGGCCATCGAGATGTCGCCGTGCAAAGCGATGTTGTAAGCCAGCGTGGTGTCGTCGCTCTGAGCCGGCGTCACCGTGATGTAGTGCAGGGTGAACTCGCCCGATGCATTGCCAAAGCGAATCCCGGATAGCGTTTCGGGCCGGAAGGTATCGGCCGGCAAAGTGAGAGCGGCGGGACCATTGAACGTCCCCTCGATCGAGCCCAGCACGCGCGTCTGGCATTCGGTGAAGCGCAGGCGCAGGACCCGGGGTTGGACATCCGGCATGCTCGCCTTGAACGATCCCGAGGTGCTGCAGGGAATCGTCATGCCCGCGGGCGTGCCCAGCAACGCTGCGGGCGTCGTTGCGGCATTGACCTTGCGCAACATGAAGTCGGCGAAAAAGAGCACGTCGTCGACGTGCCCGGTCACCGAGCGCGGCATATCGGCCTTGAATAACGTAGTTTCGAAGGCGGACGCGGCCTTCTGCTCCGTGTCGAGCACGATCGGGCTCGCCGTAGCAATTGCGGTCGACAAGAGTAGACCCGCGCCAGTGAAAGAGCGGAAAGAGAGATTCATGAGACGCTCCGTGTGTCGGTTGTTGTGTAATCTGCCCGCTGAGACAGGCGCATCGATCGTAGCAAACGGAGATCTCGGCCATGACAAAACTGCGCGTTCAAGCATTCACGATCTCGCTTGACGGTTTTGGAGCCGGTCCGAATCAGGGTTTGGAGCAACCGCTCGGCGTCGGCGGCGAGACGCTGCACGGCTGGATGATTCCCACGCGCACGTTCCAGGAAACGCATGGTGACGGCGGCGGCACGACCGGCGTCAACGACGACTTCGCAGCGCGCAGCTTCGAAAATCTCGGCGCCTGGATTCTCGGCCGCAACATGTTCGCGCCGAGTCGTGGCGCGTGGCAGGAGGATGGTTGGCAAGGCTGGTGGGGCGACAACCCGCCGTATCACACGGACGTGTTCGTGCTCACGCATTACCCGCGCGCGTCGCTGCGCATGGACGGCGATACGACTTTCCATTTCGTCACCGAGGGAATTCACGCGGCACTGGCGCGCGCCAGGTCGGCGGCCAAGGGACGCGATGTGCGAATCGGCGGCGGCGCGGCCACGATCCGGCAGTACCTGAGCGCCGGGCTGATCGACGAACTGCACGTGGCGATCTCGCCGGTCCTGCTCGGCTCGGGCGAGCATTTGTTCAACGGGATCGACCTCTTGAAGCTCGGCTATCGCTGTGTCGAGCACGTGCCAACGGCGGAAGCGACGCACATCGTCCTGAGGAAATGAGGCCGGGCTTGAACCTGCGCGTTCGCGCCCGCATCCTGCGCTCATGACTACTCGACTCAAGCTCGACTTCGTGTCGGACGTCTCCTGTCCCTGGTGCGTGATCGGGCTGCGCTCGCTCGAACAGGCGCTCGAGCGCGCCGGCGATACCGTGACCGCCGACATTCATTTCCAACCGTTCGAGCTCAATCCGCAGATGCCCGCGGCGGGCCAGGACATCGTCGAGCATCTCGCGCAGAAATACGGCTCGACGCCGGAGCAGCTGCGTCGCAATCAGGAAGCGATCCGCGCGCGCGGCGCCGAGCTCGGCTTCACGTTCGACATGGGCAAGCGCTCCCGCGTCTACAACACGTTCGATGCGCACCGGCTGCTGCACTGGGCCGCGGCCGAAGGCCGACAGCGCGAATTGAAGCGCGCCTTGTTCGCTGCGTACTTCACCGAGGGGCGCAATCCGAGCGATCGCGACGTGCTGGTCGAGGTCGCGGCACAGGCCGGGCTGGATCCCGTGCGTGCTCGCGAAGTGCTGGAATCAGGCCGCTATGCCGACGAAGTTCGCGAGCGCGAACAGTTCTACGGTCGGCAGGGGATCAGCGCCGTGCCGTCCGTGATCGTCAACGACAAGTACCTCATCCAGGGCGGACAGCCCGCCGAGATTTTCGAGCAGGCGCTGCGCCAGATCGCTGCCGAGGCCGCTGCAACGGCTTCTCGAACCAGTGATGCGCATACGGCTCATCGTTGAACGCTGTCACTTCCGCATAACCGCTGCGCCGATACAGCGCCTGGGCTTCCTGCAGCGAGCGATTGGTTTCCAGGCGCAACGTTCTGACAGCGAAGCCGACCGCGTGCTGCTCGAGCTCGGCGAGGATTCGGCCGCCGACACCTAATCCGCGCGCGGCGCTGTCGACCCACATGCGCTTGATCTCGCCGATTCCGTCTTCCTTCACCTTCAGCGCGCCGCAGCCGACGGCGCGTCCAAAAGCGCGCGCGACCAGAAAGACCCCTCGAGAACCGCTCAGCTCGCGCGGCGTTGCGCTGATGCTCCTGCCCGGGTCGAATCCTGCATCGAAGCGAGTCGCGAGTTCGCGGTAGTACGCATCGAGACAGCGGCGTGCATCGGCGCTGTCCGCGGGCTCGGGAGTGATCTCGATCTGCGAGGAGTACAGGAGTCGATTTACAGTGGACATGGCCGCGAGGAGCTCCGAGCGCTGCGCGCCATCCAACGGCTCCAGCAGCGAGGCGGCGAACGCGTCGGACTTCCTGTTGTAAGTGCGCAGCTCCTTCAAGCCCTTGCTCGACAGCCGTACCATGCGTCGGCGCGCGTCGCCCGCGTGAGTCTCGCTGATCACCAGCTTCTGCTTCTCGAGCGAGCGCACCAGCCGGGTGGCGTAGCCGGCATCCAGCCCGAGCTTGGTCCGCAGGGATCGCACGTCCTCGCCGAGGCTACCGATCTCGTAGATCAGACGTGCCTCGCCGAGCGGCCGGCCCATCCCCAGGAAGTTCTGGGCGAGCGCGCCGATGCGTTGCGTGAGAGTGCGATTGAAGCGCCGGACGGTCTGCAGGTCGGGATGTCTCATTCTTTGACTATAGTCAAAGAATGAGCCTTTTCACAAGAACTGCCGTGATGGCCGGCACCAGGAAGATCAGCGCGAAGACCGGCAGCTCTTCGCTCGCGGAGTAGCCGGCCTTCGCCACGCCGGTCCACATATTGAAAGCGGCGATGGCGAGCCATAGTGCGACGAACGCGACCGTGGCCGTCGTCATGGCCGCAGGGTAATTGGAGGAAAACTGCTTGCCGAGGATGAAAAAGGCCGCCAGCAGCAGGAAGCCCGTGAGCAGGAACAAAGGGGTGCGCATCGTGGCCAGCTCCTAACGATTCTCCACTTATACTGTAGCGGAACCCGACAGTGGGGTCGGCACTTGTAAGCATCCATGAAAACTGCACTCACCTTTGCAACTCTTATCGTGGCAACGGCGCTCACTGCTCCGGTGCTGGCTCAGACAGACGACGCACGCAGCTTCACCATCGGTGATTTGCAAGCGATGGCGCTGCGCGACGGCACGATCTCGCTGCCGAACGACAACAAGGTGTTCGGCGTCGGCCATACGCCTGCGGAAGTCGCGGGGCTGCTGCAAGCGGCCAAGCTGCCTGCCGACCACTTGGAGCTCTCCCTGCAGCCGCTGCTGGTGAAGACGGCGGATCGCGTGATGCTGTTCGACACCGGCGCGGGCGGCAACATGGGCGCGAGCGCCGGCAAGCTGGCTGCGTCCATGACCGCCGCCGGCATCGCGGCCGCGACCGTCACCGACGTTTTCATCTCGCACTCGCACGGCGACCATGTCGGCGGGCTCTTGAACGCATCCGGTGCCCTCGCCTTCCCGAATGCAACGATTCACATCTCTGCGCCTGAATGGGCCTACCTGAAAGGAATGACTGCGGAGCAAGCTCAGGGCGCCGGCGTGGGCCAGCACGCCAAGCTCATCGCTGCGATCACACCGAAGGTCAGTGCGTTCGAGCCGGGCGCCGACATCATTCCCGGGGCGGTGAAGGCGGTCGACATCAAGGGCCACACGCCGGGGCATTCCGGCTACATGATCCGCTCCCAGAACAAGTCCCTGTTCTATGTCGGCGACACCGTGCACCACTTCGTCGTGTCGACGCACAAGCCGGAGTGGCCGTGCGGCTTCGACGGCGACGCCGCCACTTCAGAGGCCAGTCGCAAGGCCGTGCTCGGCGCCGCCGCCGCGAAGGGGCAATTGATCTATGCGTTCCATTTCCCGTTCCCGGGTCTCGGCAAGGTCAAGAGCAAGGATGCGGGTTTCGAATGGGTGCCTAACTGATCCCTGTCAACCGCCGCCTTTCGCGATCTTGATCGTGCCGTTCAGCGTCTTGATGCGGATGACCGGCCCGCCGCCGTTCACGGTTGCGACGATGACGTCTTCCATGGTGACCGAGACGCCGCCGCGGGTTTCATTGCGCTCGACCCGCGGCTTGCTCGGTTTCACGTCCAGCTCGAAGTCCGAGACGATCTCGCCGTGCGACGAGTCGAGGTGAAGCTCGGCCTTCGCGCTCGCCGGCAAGGTCAGTGTGATATCGCCGTTCAGTGACGAGAGCGAGGTCGCGCCGCCCGCGGCGACACCGGCCAGCCCCACCGCAATCGGGTTGTTCACGCTCTCGGCGATCACCGAGCCGTTGATGTTGGCCGCGGTGATCGGGCCGTTGATGTTCTCCAGCTCCAGGTCGCCGACGATGTCGCGGACCGTGATCGCGCCGTCATTGGTGGTCGACAGGTTCAATTGCGCACGACGCGGCACGCGCGCCACGATGGTGATCGGACTCGGCGGCGCGTCGGACTCGATCGAAACGCGGTTGTCGCGCTCGGTGATCTCGAGCCCCGAGCCGCCGCCCGACAGCATCTTCGCGCCGGAAGGCGTGACGATCTTGCGACGCCCGCCCGACAGCGTGACCGTGAGCGCCACGTCCTTGCGTTCCTCGCCGATGATTTCCATGCGCGCCGAAAGAATGTCGATGCTCATCGACATCGGCTCGCCCGGGCGCGACAGCGGAATGGTGATCGTTTCAGGTTGAACCTGCGCTGGCACCGCAGCCGCAGCCGCAGTCGTGACCTTGGCCTGGCCGAAGGCCGCGCCGGCAGCGAACACGCTCGCCAGTGCAATCGTGGTTCGGATGAAATGTTTCGCGGTGTTCATGCTCACTTACTCTTGCGGATCCGCAGATCGCCGTTGAGAGATTCGATGTTGAAAGTCGGGCCGCCGGTGCCGAGACGGATCCCGGCGGCCTGCTCGATGTGATAGACGAAGCGTCCTTCTTCTTTGCGCTGATCGACCTTCGCCGGCAGCGCCAGCGGTTCGAGATCGAACTCGGACACCACGCTTCCCTGCATCACGCTCAGTGCAGCGTCGAGCCCTGTGCCGCCCGGTACTGTCAGCGTGATGTCGCCGTTGATGGTCTTGATGCTGCAATCGCGGCTCGGCGCACGCGCGAAGGTCACTTCGACAGCGCCGTTGACGCTCTCGATCGCAGTACAGTCCTGCAGATCCTTCACCGCGACCGGGCCATTCACGTTACTGGCGCTCACCGGCCCGCCGCCGCCCGCGACGTCGATGGTGCCGTCGGTCACCGTGCTCACGTCGATCTGCGTTCCCGGCGGCACAGTGACTTCGAACTGATAGTCGACGCGGCAGCCGCGACAACGATTGACTCGTGGCCGCACCGTTGGATCGTCCGGCTTGCCGACGACCATCGCGACGCCTTCGCCGTCGGCTTGAACATCCAGGAAGAGCGTCTGCTTCGAAAGCTCGAACAGCTCCTGACTCGGCGCGGAGCGCTTCTCGTCGACAGTGACTGCAATCTCGCGTGCCGAGCCGACGCGCACGCGCACGTTGCCCCAGATGTTGTCGATCAGCAGGCGCGGTGCAGTCGCGGTCACAGGAAAACTTTGCGACCAGGTCTTCTGATCGGTGACCGTTGCGGCTGCGTTGTCCGCGAGCGTCAGCAACGCGAGCAATCCGATCGCGACTTGCTTGTTCATACACGATTCCCCGATACGGAAGATTGCACGTGCTTGGCCACGTCGGGATGCAGCCGGCCCTGCGCACTGAGCTGCAGCAGCTGCTCCATCTGCTTCGGGTTGCCGTAGCGGAGCACAAGATCCGCGAGCGCGAGCTGCACGAGCGGTGACTCGGCCTTCTCGAGCGAAGCCATCAGCTCATCGCCAACGGCCGGCGAGCCGACGCGCGGACCGATCGCATCGATGGCAGCAGAACGCACCGAGTGCACGCGATCGTCCACCGCACGTTCCAGCAGCGCACGGCGCACCTCCGGATCGTGCTCGGCGAGATCGCTCGCCTCGATCACGCCCAGCAGTCGTTTGCTGGCGGAATCATTCTCCAGCCGGTCCAGCACAAGATTCCGATTGAGAATCGCGACCTGCTGCTGCAACTGTGCGAGCTCAGCGCGACTCGCAGTGGGCGCGCTCCTGAGCAGCACGCCGACCATCACGCCAACGAACAAGCAGCCCAAGGCGACCGCCAGACCGGGCGCCGTGAGCCAGCCAAACAAGCGCCGGCGACGATGCGTACGTCGGTCCGCGTTCTCGAGCTCATCGTAGAACCTGCGGCGCAGACGACCCGAAGGCGCCTCTTCCGGCAGCTTCTCGAGATCGCTCCAGAGCTGTTGTTCCGCGGCGTCGTCGCTCTCGAACGGCACGCCGCCCTTGCGTTTCTCAGACATCGATCGGTACTCCGTTCATGCGAGTGAACGTGGTGTTGAGCTGTTGCATCGCGCGGTGCATGCGCACACGCGCAGCGCTGGCGGTGCAGCCGAGCGCGCGGGCCAGGTCCTCGTAGTCTTCGAATACGAAACGCCCGAGCCAGATGACTTCGCGCGCTGCCGCCGGAATCTCCGCCAACGCCCGCGCGACCAGATGCAGGTTCTGCTGGCCGGCTGCGACCTGCTCGGTCGACCGATGATCGACCAGCGGCTCGGCATTCTCGTCGGCGTCGTCGTCGCTGACGGTGCGGCGCTCGGCGCGACGCAGATAGTCGAACGTCACGTTGCGGGCGATGTTGAAGATCCACGCTTTGCAGCTGCCTTCGCCGCGGTAGCTTCCAGCCTTCTGCAACAGCTTGAGGAACACGTCCTGGACGAGGTCCTCGCTCGCCGCGGGGCGACGCGTAAGTTGCAGGCAGTACTGGTAGACGCTGCGATGGTGGCGCTCGAACAGCGTGCCGAGGCACGACGCATCGCCGTCAGCCACCCACTGGATCAGTTGTTCGTCGGACACTGCCTGCATGATCGTTGTTCGCTCGCCTCGCCGACAAAGACGGCCGAGGCCGGAAAACGTTACGCTATACGCCGCAACAATACGAAGGCCCGAGCGGAGTGCCCCAGGGGTGAGTCAGGGTTCGCAGTTCCGGCTGCTGCGCCAGCGGCGGTTTCTGCCGTTCTTCGGCGCGCAGGCGTTCGGCGCCTTCAACGACAACATCTACAAGAACGTGCTCGTCATCGTCGCTACCTATCACGCGGCGAGCTACACGCAACTCGATCCCGAGCTGCTGACCAACATGGCGGGCGGGCTCTTCATCCTGCCGTATGTGCTGTTCTCGGGTATCGCCGGTCAGCTCGCCGACCGCCTCGACAAGGCGCTGGTGCTCAAAGTCGTCAAAGCCGCGGAGATCGTGATCATGACGATCGCGGCGCTCGGGTTCGCCGCACACAGCATCGAAGTGCTGCTCAGCGCGCTGTTCCTGATGGGCGTTCACTCGACGTTCTTCGCGCCCGCGAAATACGGCCTGCTGCCGGAAGTGCTGCAAGAGACAGAGCTCGTCGGCGGCAACGCGCTGGTCGAGATGGGAACGTTCCTCGCCATCCTGCTCGGCACGCTCGCGGCTGGATTGCTGGCAGCGGAAGGTAGCAACGGCGCGATCGCGACTGCGTTGATCGGCGTCGCTGCGATCGGCTTCACGGTCAGCCTGGCGATCCCCGCACTGCGTCCCGCGGCGCCGGATCTGCGCATCGACTGGCGGCCGTGGACCTCGACCTGGGACAACATCCGCGCCGCGCGCGAGTCGCGTGCGGTGTTCCAGTCGATCCTCGGAATCTCGTGGTTCTGGTTCTACGGCGCGCTCGTGCTCGCGCAGCTACCGCTGTTCGCGAAGAACGTTCTCGGCGGCAGCGAGCAGATCGTGACGCTGCTGCTCGTGCTGTTCTCGGCCGGCATCGGCGTCGGCTCGCTGTTGTGCGAACGCTTGTCGGGTCGCAAGGTCGAGATCGGCCTGGTGCCGTTCGGTTCGATCGGCTTGACCGCTTTCGCCGTCGATCTGTATTTCGCAGTGCCGGACGCGCCGCCGGGCATCGGCTTGAGCGCTGCGCAGTTCATCGCGCTGCCCGGTTCGTGGCGTGTGCTGATCGACCTCGGCCTGATCGGCGTGTTCGGCGGCTTCTTCATCGTGCCGCTGTACGCACTCGTGCAGCAACGCGCGCGGCGCGAGGTCATGTCGCGCATCATCGGCGCCAACAACATCCTGAATGCAGTCTTCATGGTCGTCGCTGCCGCGCTGGGAGCGATCGCGCTGAACGCGGGCTTGTCGATCGTCGAGCTGCTGCTGCTCACCGGCATCCTCAATGCGTTCGTCGCTGCGTACATCTATCGGCTCGTGCCTGAGTTCCTGCTGCGCTTCCTCGCGTGGCTGCTCGTGCACTTCATCTATCGGCTGAAGACGCGCGGCACCGAGCACATTCCCACGCAGGGCCCTGCCCTGCTGATCTGCAATCACGTCGGCTTCGCCGATGCACTGGTCATCTCGGCCGGCTGCCCGCGGCCGGTGCGCTTCATCATGGAGGCCAGCATCTTCCGCATCCCGGTGCTGAGCGCGATCTTCCGCGGCATGAAGGCGATTCCGGTAGCGCCGGCGAAAGAGGATGCGGAGGTTTACGAGCGCGCGTTCCAGATCGTCGCGCAGGAGCTGCGCGACGGCCAGCTCGTGTGCATCTTCCCCGAAGGCCGCCTGACCTCGGACGGCGAGATCGGCGAGTTTCGCGCCGGCATGATGCGCATCCTCAAGGAGACGCCGGTGCCGGTCGTGCCGATGGCGCTGACCGGCCTCTGGGACTCGATGTTCTCGCGCAAGTACGGCGCGGTCTGGCGACGCTGGCCGCGACGCTTCTGGCCAAAGATCGGGCTCATGGTCGGCGCGCCCATTCCGCCCGAGCACGCGAGCTTGCAAACGCTGCGTGATGCAGTCGTAACGCTGCGCGGCCCGAATCGGTGAGGTCTAACGCCGCGGCGGCGGCCGGCGCCGCTGCGCCTGCCAGTAGCGAATCAGCACGAAGCCGGTGGCCATGCCGCCGAGATGCGCGAAGTGCGCGACGCCGGACATCGTTTGCGTCACACCCAGGTAAAGCTCGAGCAGGCCGTACAAGGTGACGAACAACCATGCCGGCATGGGAATCGGCGGGAAGATCAGCATCAGCGTGCGCTTCGGGTACGCCATACCGAATGCGAGCAGCAAGCCAAAAATGCCGCCCGATGCACCGACCGTCGGGTATGGAGGCAGGTTGGCTGTCGTGACCACGATGAGATGCATGAGCGCGGCGCCGACGACGCAGGTCAGGTAGTAGATGAGATAGCGCTTCGCTCCGAACAGGCGCTCGACCTCCGAGCCGAACATGAACACAGCGAACATGTTGAAGAAGATGTGCGAGAGACCGCCGTGCAGGAAGCCGTAAGTGAGCAGCTGCCAGGGTTCGAACATGCCGGACTGCAGCGGCCATAGATTGAAGGGCTGCATCCAGCCGCCCACCAGATACCCGCCACCCAGCAGGTACTGCAGGATGAAGACGCCGACGTTCGCAAGAATGATGGCTTTGTTGGTAGGCGTTATCTGGTCGAGCATCGGCGTGAGTATGCGGGCGCGGTGCGTCAATGCAAATTGACGGGCAAAAAAAAGCCCGCGGGGGCGCGGGCAAGGGGGTTAGGGAAATCAGCGGAATCGAAATCAGGCGGCGGCAGCATTCCTCGCCGTGTAAGGCCGATACGGCAGGCCGAGATCGCGCGCGACCGCTTCGTGCGTAATCGCACCCTGGTGCACGTTCAAGCCGGCAGCCAGATGCGGGTCCTGCGCGAGTGCGCCGACGCCGTGGTCGGCAAGCGCCCGCACGTACGGCAACGTTGCATTCGTGAGCGCGAACGTCGACGTGCGCGGCACAGCGCCCGGCATGTTCGTGACGCAGTAGTGAACGACACCGTCCACGACGAACGTCGGCTCGGCATGCGTCGTCGGCTTGCTGGTCTCAAAGCAGCCGCCCTGGTCGATCGAGATGTCGACCATCACGGCGCCGGCCTTCATCTTCTTCACCATGTCGCGCGTGACGAGCTTCGGCGCCGCGGCGCCGGCAACGAGCACTGCACCGACGACGAGATCAGCCTGCGTCACCAGCGACTCGATCGCTTCGATCGTCGAAGCAGCCGTCTTCAGCTTGCCGCCGAACATCGCGTCGAGCTGACGCAAGCGACGCAGCGAGCGATCGACGACGGTCACGTCAGCACGCATGCCGACAGCGATTTCCGCAGCGCTGGTGCCCGAGACACCGCCGCCAAGGATCACGACCTTCGCCGGCGGCACGCCCGGCACGCCACCGAGCAGCACGCCGATACCGCCATTCGCCTTCTGCAGCGAGGCAGCGCCGACCTGCACCGACATGCGTCCCGCGACTTCGCTCATCGGCGTGAGCAGCGGCAGCGAGCCGTCGTTCGCAGTGACCGTCTCGTATGCGATCGCCGTCGAGCCCGAGGCCATCAGCGCCTTCGCCTGCTCCGCGTCGGCAGCGAGATGCAGATAGGTGAACAGGATCTGTCCCGGCCGCAGCATCTTGCACTCGGCCAGCTGCGGCTCTTTGACCTTCACGACCATCTCGGCGCCGTCGAAGACTTCCTTCGCCGTGGCGACGATCTTGGCGCCCGCAGCGGTGTACGCCGCGTCGTCGACGCCGATGCCGGCGCCGGCGGAGCTCTGCACGAGCACCTGGTGACCTGCCGCAACGAGCTCACGGACACCGGCCGGAACCAGGCCGACGCGGTACTCGTGATTCTTGATCTCCTTCGGGACGCCGATGCGCATGCGCAACCTCGCGAGGGGGTGAAATGAGGCGACTACTCTAGTAGGGGAAACCGGCAGGAAACTGCGCGAATCGGCTTAGAAGGGTGAAAATGTGGCAGAATCTGCCGGCTGCTCTTCCGATCACGACGGATTCTTGCGCATGAAACTCGACCGCTTCGACAAAGCCATCCTGCAGGCGCTGCAGCTCGACGGCCGGGTTTCGAACGCCGCCCTGGCCGAGCGCCTGAGCCTTTCCGAATCCGCTTGTCTACGCCGCGTCCGTGCGCTGGAAGAGTCGGGTCTGGTCGAGGGCTATACCGCGCTGATCAATCAGCAGAAGGCCGGCTGCCCGGTGAACGTGTTCGTCAACATCACGCTCGACCGGCAGGACGAAACCGACCTGCGGCGCTTCGAAGAAGCGGTTCGCAAGATCCCCGAAGTGATGGAGTGCTACCTGATGACTGGCGACTACGACTACGTCGTACGCGTTGTCGTCGCCGACACCGCCGACTTCGAGCGATTGCACAGCAAACATCTCACGCGGCTGCCCGGCGTCGCGCGCGTTCATTCCAGCTTCGCGTTGCGCACGGTGCAGAAGTCGCGCGAGCTGCCGATTCGCTAATAAGTGAGCTTGTGCACGGCCCCGGGCGGCGGCGGATTGCGCACGAATGCGTGGCCGCGAATCGATACGGCTTTGACCAACGCCCAGACTTGCTTGCCCTGCTGAAGATTCAACGCCGCCGACGCCGCACGCGTAACGCGCGCAAGCACGAGCGGACCGCCGATGTCGATGTGGACCATGTCGGTGTCGGCATCATCACGGGCGATGCGAGCGATCGTTCCGGTCATGATGTTGCGCACGCTGATGTTCTCCGGACGCTCGGTCGCGAGGATAACATCGCGCGCTAGCAGCTGAACGCGCACGCTCGCACCAGCACGCGCATCGCGTAACGCAACGTGCAACACGTTCGCGCCGATGCGAATCGATGCGAGGCCTGCGATATCGCCGCCATGAGCCTCGACGGTACCGGTCAGCACCGAGCCGACGGCTTCCGGCCCCACGATCGCGCGGAGATCGGGATGCAAGCTCACTTCGTCCAGCGAGCCTTGCGTGACCACGTGTCCTCGCTCCAACAACACTGCATGCGTCGCGAGCCGCAGCACTTCCTCGAACTGATGACTCACGTAGATCATCGGGATCGAAAGCTCGTCGCGCAGACGCTCGAAGTACGGCAGTACTTCTTCGCGCCGCGCGATATCCAGCGACGCCAGCGGTTCATCCAGCAGCAGCAATCTCGGCTGCGATAACAACGCGCGGCCGAGCGCGACGCGTTGCCGCTCGCCACCCGAAAGCTTCTGAACACGCCGTTGCAGCAGTGCTTCCAGACCGAGCAGGTGCACGACGAAGTCGAGCGAGATGCGCTTCTCGACGCCATGCGCGCGACGCTCTGCGTAACGCAGATTACCGAGCGCATCGAGATGCGGGAACAGCCGCGCATCCTGGAACACATAACCGATGCGTCGCCGCTCGGCCGGCAAGCGCGTGCCGCTGCGTAAGTCTTCGAGCACGACGCCATCGATCTCGACATGCGCTTCGTCCGCTGCGAGCAGCCCCGCGACGATGTTCACCAACGTCGTCTTGCCGCAGCCGGAGCGGCCGAACAGACCGACGACGCCAGAGGTCGAGACCTCGATCGCCACGTCGAGCGTGAATCCATCGCGACGTTTCAGGGCGCGAATGCTGAACATGCGATTGTCAGCGCCCCAACAGACGCTGCACGCGCCGCGCGATGAGCTCGGAGACCAGCAGTCCGATCAGGCCGAGCGCGAAGGAAATTGCTGCGAGCCGTGCAGCGAGCATGTCGCCGTCCGGCGTTTGCAGCGCCGTGTACAGCGCGATCGGCAGCGTGCGAGTCTGCCCGGGAATGTTCGAGACGAACGTGATCACCGCGCCGAACTCGCCGAGTCCCGCCGCGAATGCAGTGACGACGCCGGCGAGTATCCCCGGCAGCATCAGCGGCAACGTGATCGTGAAGAATCGATCCCACGGCCCGGCGCCGAGCGTGCGTGCGGCATCCTCGAGACCCCGATCGACGCCCTCGAGCGAAAGACGGATCGCGCGCACCATCAACGGAAAGGTCATGACCGCAGTGGCAAGCGCGGCGCCGGCAGTCGTGAAGATCAACTGGATGCCGAACTGCTCGTACAGCCAGCGCCCGACCGGACCGCGCATGCCGAACGTGAGCAGCAACAAGTAGCCGACGACCACCGGCGGCAGGACCAGCGGCAGATGAACGAACGCGTCAAGAAATGTGCGCCCGGCGAACCGGCGACGCGTCAGCAGCCACGCGATCGCTATCGCAAGCGGCAGGCTGGCCAGCACGCTGCGCAGCGCGACCGACAAGCTGAGGCGAAGGGCTTCGAGTTCGGGGCCGGTCATTGCTAAATTCGAATGGCGCGCCAGTATGCCGACTGTCGCCGTTTCCAGCATAGCCAAGTCGCTTTGCCGCGCTTTAAGATGCTGCGCGATGCGATCCCTTCCGGGATCGCCCACCTAAGTAGACCGCTAGGGGACTCAAATGACTACGCGAATCCTGTCAGGGCTGGCTCTCGGGCTGTTGATGGCGGCCGCCGCGAACGCCGAGTGCACCTACCCGAAGGAGCCGGCGAACACGCCCGATGGCGCCACTGCCACCCAGGACCAGATGGTCGAGGGCATGAAGGCTGTGAAGGAATACAACAACCAGGTCACCACCTATCTGAGTTGCCTGGACGAGGAGATGAACGCTCGAGTCGAGGCCGCCGGCCCCGATGCCCCCGCGGACCAGATCGAGCAGATCAAGGCGATCCACACCAAGCGCCACAACGCAGCCGTGGACGCGCTGGAGCAGCAGGCCGCGCGCTTCAACGAGCAGGTCAAGGTGTTCAAGTCGCGCGATAAAGACAAGGCCAAGAAGAGCTGATCCCGCTCCCGTTATGTGAAGCGGACCTGCGTCGCGGTCCGCTTCTTTCCGTCTCAAGTCCGGTTACCGGTGGCCGATGACGCCGGTAACGACCGCCCACGCAGGGCGGCGGCTAGACCTATAGAGACGGATTATGAAAATCAGCGCCAGCTCCGGAATCGCAATCGCCGCGTTGGGCATCGCCCTCGCTTCTTTCTCCCTCGCCGCACACGCGGACTGTTCCTATCCGAAGGCCCCCTCGGCCATGCCGGATGGCAAGACCGCGTCGGAGGCCGAGATGGTCGATGCGATGAAGGCGTTCAAGGCGTACAACGATGAAGTGACCGCGTTCGGCAGCTGCCTCGACCTGGAAACCAAGAACAAGGCCGCTGGCACCGCGCAGCTGATGCAGCTGAAGACGCTGCAGATGAAGAAGCACAATGCGGCCGTGGACGAACTGCAGCAGAAGGCGAAGGTCTTCAACGAGCAGGTGCGTCTCTTCAAGGCCCGCGCCACCTGATAGCTGCGGGGCCATTGTCGTGACACACTCACTCGGTGAGTGAGCGTCACGACCGTCCGATTTCCCCTGCCGAAGCCGAAGCCCTGATCCGCGCTCACGCGGCGCCGCTGCCTGCGGCGTCGCTGCCGCTGACGGAGCTCGTCGGCACGATCCTACGTGAGCGCATCGTTGCGGGCTTCGACCAACCGCCGTTCGATCGCGTCACCATGGATGGCATCGCGTTCGCCTTCGCGGCGTACGAGCGTGGGCGCCGTTCTTTCCGCATCGCTGGAACGCAAGGGGCCGGCGCACCGCCGCTTGCGTTGCGCGATCAAGAACAGTGCATCGAGGTGATGACCGGCGCGATGTTGCCGGTCGGCTGCGATTGCGTGGTTCCGGTCGAAAAGATTTCGGTCGAAGACGGCGTCGCGCAACTGACGCCCGAAGCAGCACCGGAATCCAGATCGAACATTCACGCGCGCGGCACCGACACTCGTCGCGGCGACGAGCTGCTGCAACCTGGCATTCGTCTCGGGCCCGCTGAGGTGGCTGTGCTCGCTGCGAATGGACGCACGCATGCATCGGTGAGTCGCAGCCCGCGCATCGCCGTGATCTCCACGGGCGATGAGCTGGTCGAGCCGGGCCAGCCGCTCGCCGAGTGGCAGATTCACCGCTCGAACGTCTATGCGGTCATGGCCGCCTTGCAGCGTCGCGGATTCGCGCAGCCGACGCTCGACAACCTGCCGGACGATCCCGCAATCCTGCGAGCGCGCCTCGCGGCGCATCTGCAGTCGCACGACGTGCTGATCCTGAGCGGCGGCGTTTCGATGGGGCGATTCGACTACGTACCGCAGGTGCTCGCGGAGCTCGATGTGCGCGTAGTCTTTCACAAGGTCGCGCAGCGGCCGGGCAAACCGTTGTGGTTCGGCGTCGGACCCGCGGGGCAAACGGTGTATGCGCTGCCTGGCAACCCGGTGTCGACGCTCGTGTGCCTGGCGCGCTACGCGTTCGCAGGCCTGGAGGCGTCGCTGAAGGCCGCACCCCGCGCAGCGGAACCGATCGCGCTGGCGGAGCGCTTCGAAGTGAAGCCCGCCTTGACGATGTTCGTACCGGTACAGATCGGGTTTGACCAGGGACAGCGGCAGGCGGTGCTGAAGCCGACGCGCGGCTCAGGCGATTTCACCTCCCTGATCGGGACCGACGGGTTCGTGGAGCTGCCGCCGGGGCCGACCACGGTCGCCAAGGGCACTCCCCTGGCGCTATATTCGTGGTGATAGAGCGCACCATGTCCGAAGGTAAAACCATCATCCCCCTGCCCGTCCAGCCGCGACCGCGCGATACGCTCGATCGCCCGCTGCACGACCTGCGCATTTCGGTCATGGACCGGTGCAATTTCCGCTGCCCGTACTGCATGCCGCGGGAGACCTTCCACGAGCACTACCGCTTCCTCAAGGCGAACGAGCGGCTGTCGTTCGAGGAGATCACGCGCCTGACGCGGCTGTTCGTGCAACTCGGCGTAAAGAAGGTTCGCCTCACCGGCGGCGAGCCGCTGCTGCGCGCGAATATCTCCGAGCTGGTCGGCGAGCTGACCGCGCTGGAAGGCGTGCAGGATGTCGCGCTCACGACTAACGGCGTGCTGCTCGCCCAGCATGCCGCGGAGTTGAAGGCGAACGGCCTGCACCGGATCACAGTCAGTCTCGACACGCTCGACCCGGAGATCTTCAAGCAGATGAGCGGCGGTTTCGCGGAACGCGACCGCGTGCTCGAAGGCATTCGCACCGCGCAGGACGCGGGCCTCACGCCGATCAAGATCAATTGCGTGGTCGAGCGCGGCCTCAATGATCACACGGTGCTCGATCTGATCGAGCACTTCCGCGGCACCGGCGTCATCGTACGGTTCATCGAATACATGGACGTCGGGACACGCAATCACTGGAGCCGCGAGCGAGTCGTGGCTTCGCGCGAGCTGCTCGAGCACATCGGTGCGCGCTGGCCGCTGCATTCGCTGCAGGAGAACTATCACGGCGAAGTCGCGGAACGGTATGCGTTCGACGATGGCGCCGGCGAAGTCGGCTTCATCTCCTCGGTCACGAATCCGTTCTGCGGCAGCTGTACGCGTGCCCGGCTCTCTTCCGAAGGCGTGTTGTACACCTGCCTGTTCGCACGCTCGGGCG
>Ga0068862_100000885_pt1 | contig 29159 bp, 27 predicted proteins | sample KBSSwiS52_FD_66598 | JGI IMG/M metagenome (GOLD analysis project Ga0068862, IMG submission 66598) | Switchgrass rhizosphere microbial communities from Kellogg Biological Station, Michigan, USA - KBS Switchgrass S5-2 | ecosystem: Host-associated > Plants > Roots > Rhizosphere > Soil ... | reverse complement strand
CATGGGCCAACGTGGGCCCTGTTACGGTGCCAAACATTGCGCCAAGCTCATGCGTCCGATCTCGCCGCGCAGCATTCATTGGCAAGCAATTGGCCAAGACATGACTTGGTCGACGCCTGAGCACCTGGCGCACGTTGGAAGCTGAGGGCGCTCGTGGCGGCCTTTCCTGCGCGGCCAAGTGGAAGGCCGACATCTGACCGCTGGCGGAAAATCGGGCGTCTTCCGCGCCCAGGGCGATTGCCCCTGTCGCACAAAGGCGCAAAACTGCTCTTTTAAGACTTCGATACGGGCGCCGCCGGCCGAGCGAGGTGAACATGCGCCTTCGCATAATTGTCGCCACGTGGCTGCTCACGTTGACTTTGGCTTGCTCGCCGCCGCCGCCGCCGACTGAGCCACCTTTTACGGGAATCTGGATCGGACCGTTGCCCGTCAGCGCCACAGAGCAGCGCGCCTTCGTCGTCGCCCTCCAAGAGCGCGACGACCTCAAAATCATCGGCCATCTGCTTGGCGGCACGTCTCGGCGCACGCTGCTCGGTGCGCTGCGCAGCAGCGACAACGCGCTCTTGGTGTTCGAGATGAAGGACGCAGGGATCGCCGATGCGATCATGCTGAGCGGCACGGTCTCCGGCGACACGCTCACCGGAACCGCGACGATCGGCTCGACCAGCATTCCCGTGACGTGGACGCGAAGCGCCGCGCCCCTGGAGGTGCGAAACTTCGTTTTCCTGGATCCCGCCTCCGGCGGAGGCGACCTTGCCGAACTTGCGATCGTGCAGGACGCAGCCGGCGCGCTGGTCGCCAGCAACTTCACCAGCCCCAGCTGCGCGTTCATGGCCTGTGGCGGCGCGGTGACTGCGTTCACCGAGACGCCGAGCGGCGCGCTCACGATCACCATCGCCACCGACGGCGCGTGTGCCGGTGCGGGCGCGATCAATGCGACGTTCAACCCATCTGAGCTGCTCTATTCCGGCACGTGGACGCACACCGACGCAGGCGGATGCGGATCGGCTGTAACAGGCGGCGCGCTGATGGGCGGGCGCGACATGGGAACGCGTTCCGGGCACGTCTTAAGCGTGCTCGCCAATCTCGGCCAGCTCGCCGACGACATCGAGAACGGCGCAACATTTGCCACCCCCTACGCGCCGGTCTCAAACACTTATCTGCATTTCGGTGAAACCGCCGCGGCGTTCCTTGCTGCACGCAACGACGAAGTCGCGGCCCACCCCGGCGCGACTGTGGAGTTCGCCAACTTCACGTCGGTCCGCACAGTCGCGCCCGCGGGCATCAATCCGATGCTGCCATCTCAGCCCATGGTCTCCTTCACCGATCATCGCAGCGACGCGTCCGGCGCGTATCGCTCCGTCGATGCTGGCACGCCGGGCCAGACCGGCCTCGCCTACATCGCCGAAGACGCAGGCGTATGGCGCCTCTCCGGCAATCAGATCGGCGAATTCGACCTCCCGTTCGCCTACACGATCGGCGCCGAACGCTTGCTCGTGGCGACAGCAGTGGCAGGTCAGCCGCTTCATCTCAGCCTGGGCGGCTGGGGTGTGCATTTTGGGCCGCAGACAGGCCACCTCGAAGGCAACGCCAAGATCGACATGATGGCGCAGTTCGTCGGCTCGCCCGCCGACATGGTCGAACTCGCAAATGGCCCCGGAGGGACGCCGGGCGCTTGCGACATCGCTTTGGTGTGGTCGGGTTCGGGCGAAATCTGCGGCGTTTATGGCGGACCAACCGGCGATCTTATCCGTTCGCGCATTTTCAGCTATCGCGCGCCCTATGCCGGAACAGTCACCGAGATTCTCTACGAAGAGCGCCCTCGTCCCGCCAGTGCGCTGCGCTATTTCGACAACCCGCCGCATTGGAGCGTGCGCATCGCTTTCGCCGGCGGACTGACCTTCCGCTTCGTGCACCTAGGCCAGCTTACTGGCGCGGTGCATACGGGATTGCTCGCCGCCGGCGTCAATTCCGACACCTACGCGCCCTCGTCGGTCGTGGGCGATCCTAACTATTGCCCACCTTCGCCGGAGCGCTGTCACGTCAACGTCTTAGGCGCGGCAAGCTTTCCGATCCCGGCCGGCGATGAGTTCGCACGCGCGCAAACTGACGCGACGCCGATCCCAGGCCATCCCGGCTATTATCGCGGCGTGATCGGGCCCTCGATCCCGCCATGGAGCCAAGTTGAGTTCTTCATGGAGGAAACCGTCGGCGGCCGCCGCGCCGATGTCTGCGCCTACCAATACCTGCCGTCCGCGAAGCAAAGCGCGTTTGCGGCTCTAATGACGGCCGACATGCTCAACCCGCAATCACTGCGCTACGCCGCGAATGGCTTCGTGCGCCCGTGGAAATTCCGCGCCGAAGCTGAACTTTGCAACAATAGCGGCTATCTCATGCGCAACGAGAACGACGTGAGTTCAATTCACGCCCAGCTCGGCGGCTGGTTCGAACGCGCCGCGGCGGGCACGACCGCCGACGAACAATTCACCATCGCCAGAATTCATCCGGGCGCAGGCGCCTATGATGCGGCGCTCTACGACGTTCTCCTCGGAACCACCCAACCCACCGAATATCTGGTCGCGCGCGGGCGCATCGCCGGCGGCGCCATGAGCTGGACCGTGTCAGGCTCTCCACCAATAGATGTATTCTACCCGACCGGCGAAGTGCTGGAGCTGACCCCGTCAACGTTTGTCGTCAAATGGCGCGAGATCGGCCCCGCTAGCCTCACCCTCTACCAACGCGCCGCTTATGCCCTCGACGCTGACGGCCTCAAAATCCAATGGGGCGATCTCGCAACCTCGCTCGCCGCGGCCCCCGCCCCGGCGCTCGCGCCAAGCGCACCCTGCAACGACGCGACGACGCTCTGCTACAACCATACGCGCCCGTAGAGAGTCTGGGCCTTGCCAGGAGCGCGACCGCGCGAGCCTCGCAGCAAGTCGGAGACATGCCAGAAGCAGACTGAGTGCGTCCCCGCCCGTGAACGACATCGGAATTCCGAAAGCACGGCACGGCTATTTGGCGCAGTTCGCGCGAACGTCCACGGATCGGCATTATCCGCCGTCCGTTATTCGCCGAAAGGCGTTTCAGTTTTGCTGGTCGCGAAAGCTCCGTACCTGCGCATCGGAAATATCCGAAGGATAGCAGAGCGGCGCCGCGCCGCCGGGACGAGAATAAGCGGAGCGCCTGCCGCAGCTTCGGCCCGCACGGTCAGTGTTGTAAGGACACGGACACGAGCCGAAATAGCTAGATAGACTTTGCTCGATCATCAGTCGGCGGATGTCGCGAGCGCTGGCGAGCGGCGCGCGCTCGACCGGTTCCGGATCGAGCTGTGCGACATCCATGGCGTCCGACGCGCCAGCGTCTTCAAGAGCTGGGCAGTTCGCGAGCGTCATTGGAACGCGGTGACAGAAGGCTTGCGATCGATCCCCGAAGGCACTTGGACTGTGTTGGGTTTGCACAGTCTCGATGACGAAGGGGCCGAGCCCTGGAGTTCCGCTGGGTTTGCGCGTCTTGTCGCGGTGGTGTCGGAGTTGCGATTTGAGGTCGTTACGGCTCGCGGCGCCTACGAGCGCCTTGCGCTGATCCATGGTTGGACCGTCTAAGTCGCCTCACCCAGCCGCACATCGTATGCCTCTAAGCGCCCATCATCGCGTTTGCGCACGGCCTTGAAGGAAGGCCATTCGAGTGCCGCATCGGAATACGCGTCGCGTTCAGCTGCGTTATTCCAGTGTGAGATGTTGGGATTGGATGACGTCGTGTAGTGATCATCGTTGTTGCTATACCAGTCGAGATGCAACGCCTCATACGGCTCATAAACTCTCAATGCGGCCTTCAGACGATGGAATGGTTCGCCGGCGCGATGAAGTGCGAAGGTCGTATCGATCGAAGTCTCTTGGAAGGCGACTTCGCCGTATGCGGTATCTACAAAACGAGGATCCTGGCGCCAGAACTGCTCAACGTGTCGATTGATCGCCCGGTTGTAGAGCGGATAGTCTTTTGGAATGTCTCTAATTCTGAGCATCGGGCCAACCGCTTGCACGCGGCGGAAGCGGTTGAGGAGATCGTCAAAGACCTTCAGCATGTTGGGCGCCGCAGTTGAGACGTCGATGTCGCAATCGGTGACCACGTATCGCGCGGGTTCAGCCCATTCTGAGAAATATTGAGTGACCGTTTCGTTGACCAAATTGAGATCATCGGCTTGCGCGATCGGCCCGCGGCGGAAAACGCGAACGCCCTCCCGCTCAAGCTGATCCAGCAGCGCGATCGTCTCCGGTTGGGCGCTGCCGTTGTCATGAATGATGATGTCCGTTGGAGTTGAGAGTCGTCTTATTCCATCAATGCACCGCGCAACCATCGCCGCGCGATCAAAGGAAATTATAAAAACCGGAGTCGGCCTCTGGCGGCACTGATTGGCGCGGTATTTTCGTACGGGTGCTTGAATGGATGTTTGATTTCTGGGAAAGGCCTGAAGCAGCGCGCGGCGATCGATCTTACTGTCGTGAAGCGAAGCCATTGTGACTAGGTCGGCGGCCGTATCACTCTCGCGGAGCATGTGGGGAGCGCCTTGAGGTCGTGCGGTGGTTGCGAACCAGTCCCTGAATTTGAAATCTTCGCCCGCTATCTCGTCGCCAGCCTTAATCCACACATTCGGAATACCGAGTGCTTCGGCGAAAACTAGTCCGTGTAGTGATGAGCTGGCGACACTTTCGCATTGCGCCATGGCGCGCAGAAAGGCGTCCGGTTCATCGTGTACGTTCAAGTCCACCACATCAGGAAAGCGCATTAGAGTGCGGACGAGGTGATGGTCGCGGTCCGTGTAGTGGGCCACGAAGCCAAGTCTGAACGCTGACGGGCGCCTTTCAATGCCGAGGAGAGCGGGCGCAAGGAAGCCTGGGTCGCCCAATGGAATGTCTGGCACTGGTATTGAATCGCGGAGAGCCGCGAGTGAGAGAGGGCCTCGCAGTGCGAGAATGTTGCCCGTCAGTGCGTCACCAAGGCCCAGGTTCGGATGCATGACGCCAGAACCCCAGACGATAGAGCTTCGCGTCGCGCTGGCCATAACGCTGCCGATGGCCAAGAGATGTGGTGCACCGGCATTGCTCGACCAGATACACTGATTTCCGGTGATTGCTTCGACCACAGAAGGATTTATGCGGTCTCCGACATTGCTTACCCGGAGAAAGTAGGAGGTCGTGAACGCGGCCATCTTGTCGACAGCATGATGATTTTGTTGCATCCTTCAATGCCCGCGTGGCGCGGCTTCTTCGCGGCCAGATCCTCCAACGTCCGCGTCAGATTCTCGTAAAGCCCGCTCTTTTCTCCCGGATAGCACAAATGCCCGATGCCGGTTTCGGGCCAAATCGGCCGCGTGGATGCCGCGAGCAAGCATGGTGGCGATCCCTCGCGCATCGTTGCGATCGGTCTTGTTTCGCTGCGAGGCTAAGGCCGCCCTCACCTTAAGCGCATCGAGACAGACAACCGGCAGACGCAACCTCGCCAGCGCGCGATGCAGCGATGGCGCGTTGCGTCCCGTCTCGTGCCCGGCGCTTACCAACTGCCTGCGAAACGGCTTCAACGTCTGATGGATCAGCCGCGGATCGGTCTCAACGGCCTGCGAGAACACCTCTGCTGCGTCGCCGTCTACCACGAAGATCCAGGTTTTCCGCTGCCCGGTGTCTGGTCCCGCGTAAGGCTTCGTCATTGTCGCCACCAAAGGCTTGGACAACCGCTCCCCCGCGACTGACCGTATCGCATAAGCCGTGGGCGCTTACCCGTCGCTGTTCCTCTGGACGAACTGCCTCGATCATCCCACACCCTCCTCCGGGGAAGGGTAAGATGACGGGCAAACTGACACCGAAAGAGAAAGAGTGCCTCTACTGGGCGGGCCGTCGGCTCAGTGATGCCGAGATCGCGCAACGTCTTGATTTATCGACGCGGACCGTCGGCAACCACTTGTCTCGCGCCTATTCCAAGCTGGGTGTGCGCGATCGCATTCGGGCGGCGGCAAAACTGAGTGAACTCTACCCAGAGTATCCTTTGCCGATAGGCTACGAGGACGAAGGCGCCTCTCCTCGTCCCACGTCGGCGGAACGAACCGGCGCCAATGCCGGGGGGCTCGCAAGCGCATTTGCGAAACTTCCGCGCCCGCCATCGCGGTTGATGAGGCTTCTCCTCATCCTCGTCGTGGCCGCGTTGGTGGCGTTCGTGTTCGCCGGGGTGACCGTGATCATGAGCGTCTCAGCCGATCGAGCCTCCACGTACGCTCCGGAAAACGCGCTGACGCCGGAAACAGTTTTGCGAGGCGACAGATGAAGCAGATTAAGTCGGCGGCGCGTATTGCCCGTCAAATTCAACAGACCGAACGCGCCATGGATCAAACCATCCTCGAGGCCAACGCCCTGGTCGCGGCCATGATCGAGGCGCGCCGTGAAGGAAACTTCGCGGCGGAAGTCGGTCAAGAGGCCCTGGAGGACGTCGCCCGCACCATCAAGACATTGATGGACGCGCGCGGCGCCATCGTCTCCGGCCATGGCAACCTGGCCAAGGTCGCCAAGGATCTCGCGATCGAATGGCGCATGGATGGGCCGATCGAAGAAAAAGTCAGAGACCGAGAGATGCCCACGTTCAGGGCGGTCGAGCAAAGCGCGGCCTGACCTTGGACTTGAGCCTAACCGTCGTTCAGTACGGGCTGCTCGCCATCAGCATCGTTGCGCTCGCAATGCTGCTGGTGGCGGGAAAGACGGCCGAACGCGTGGCGGCGGTTACGCTCTTTGTTCTGATGTTCGCCTCGCCCTATCTCGCGCGCGAAGGCCCCTTTGCGCACGCGCTGGTGTCGGGCTTGGCGCTGGCGATCCTCCTCTTCTTGGCGCTTCGCTACGAACGATGGTGGCTGATCGGCGCGGCCGGACTTCAGCTCGTCGTCTTCTCCACCCACTTTGCGCCCTTGCTCATCCCGCAGGAAACGATCTGGGGCGCCGTCACGCTTCGCATCGTCATCTGGCAGGCGTTGATGGCGCTTTGCCTGTTCGCGATTGGGGAGAGCCGCTGGGCCTCGTACGCAAAAAACGATCGCGCGAAAGCGCGCACGGAATAGCTCCATGTCTTGGACATCCATCCCACACGCTCATGAATACTGGCGCAGCCACCGACGCCTGGCCAACCCGCCTTCCAATCTGGAAGACGCCGAAGCGTTCATCTTGAACGAGCGCCCTGTCACCGCCCAGGACGCCGCATGCATTCTCGATGTGGTGTGCGCCAACGGCGGCGACGTGCGCTGCGACGGTCTCGACCACGCCGCACTCGGGCGTATTCGCAGCTTGCTTGCGGCGGCCTAATAGAGGCGCAGCGTCACGACTTCTCGCCCGCCATGGCGCGCACGAGCTCCAATATGCGGCGGCGCACCTTTTGGTCCTCGATCGTCGCAAAGAGCCGCACCAGTTCGGCGACGCCTGGCTTTGCCAACTGGTCTTCGGTGCGCGGCCCGGTGGCGCCGCGGCGGATCGGACCCAGGCCTTCATAGAAACGGGTTATTGGCGTCTCGAGCGCCGTGGCGATGTCGAGGAGCCGGCTCGCCGCGATGCGGTTGACGCCCTTCTCGTACTTTTGCACCTGCTGAAAGGTGACGCCCAGGAGATCGGCCAGGCGCTCCTGACTCATGGCGATCTCAAGCCGGCGCGCGCGCACGCGTTCGCCCAGTTTGCGATCCACGGCGCCGGCTATTCGCTCCTCGCCCACTGCGCTCTCCTCCCCTTTCAAACGGGGCGCACCATGTGCGTGCAGTCCACGCCTCGCAAGTGCGGATCTCTTAGCGGGTCGCCCCGCACAGGCGGAAGAGCTGGCGTGAGAACCTCCCCTTTGGTCCGCGGCCTTACGCGTTGGAGGCAGTCGCGCAATCAAAAGAGCGTCGGCGCTGGCGAACAACAACGGGCATCGATCCGCAGTAGCGCGCGCCACCTACCCCATGGATGCCCCCAACCGAAACGGTGACTGGCGATGGCTTGAAAGCCGACTTGGTCGAGGCGATCTCAGCGTACAAACGACGCTCTGGAGATGTCGCGCGATCGCTCGGCAATTGGAAGGCAAGCAAGGTTCACGGGCCGGTTGTGAAGCCCGACCAAGTGCATTGCTCAACTTCAAGGGCCGGTGCATAGTCACCGCGCTGGGGACGGCGCGGAGGCTTGACGCTCATGCGTGGCTGGCTTGTCCCTCTTGTCTTGGCGTTTGTGTGTATTGGTCCCCCGCGAGCGGCGCTGGCGCAGCGTGGCGAGGATGCACGCACGCTGCAGGCACTCGCCCGCGCGCCGATCACGCGCTTTAGGCCGCGATCTGAAGCTGACCGGATGGGCGCGCTTTCGCTGCTTCAGATTCACATCAATTCGGAAGCCTTGGGCCCCAGCTTTGCACTGACCCCGCGAGCGCCGTTTGTGGCGAACCGCGGCGTACTCTCCACTGGGCGCACCCATTTCAACGCCTCGTTCGACACAACCGGCTTTCACGCCGCACACGATGACGGATCGAGTTTCACTTTCCATCTCTATGGGCTGAACGCCAACCGCGTGCTGACCGACTGCGCCATCTCCGGAGTGGACGGACAGGCGTTCAACATACTCGTCAAGACGCCCGGACAAGCTGACGATGCGCAAAGCATCACAGCGCAAAACGGACGGGTCTACTTTGCAACCCACCCGCTCTCGGGCGGCGCCGACATTCTCTTTAATTTCTATCATGACCCAAGCGGCGGGCAATGGATCTTCACCGGCTGTGAGTTCACGCTGTTGCCGGCGCAGTAAGAGTAGTCGGCGCAATGGAGAGATCGATGGCCATCGTCTTGCGGTGTCTTATCGCCATCATGCTGTTTGCGTTCAGCGCCGCATCGGATGCGCAAGCGCAACGCGTGCGCGCAGCGCGCGCAGCCGAGGCCACGCGACCCGCCCCGCCTGCGTTTCGCGCGCGCGCCGTTGATCAGCGTTTGGCCACTGTGAGGCGGCTGGGGCGCGCACGCGCCATGTCGGGCGATCTCGAACCGAGCTTTTCGCTGACCGTGCGCCAGCCGATTGTTGCCGGACGCGGGTACTTGCAGACCTTCGCCGTCAGCGCCGACGCCGCCGACGGCGCAAGCGGCGTCTTCTACGCTTTCCAAAATTCCAGCCTGTTCATCAATCTCGAGAACCTGAGCCACCAGCAGGTGCTGATCGATTGCACAATGTGGATCTCCAACGAGGGCGCCGCTGATTTCTACATTGGCCTAGCTGGCGGCCCGCCGGCCGCACACGTGACAATCGCCGATGGCATCGCCTCGTTCCTGACCCCGCCGCTCGATGGCGTGCAGATCATCACGCTGAAACCGGCGCCGGCGCCGGTTGGCTGGACCGTCTCCGGCTGCGAAGTGACGCCGTTGGCGCCTTAGATTGCGAATTCACACGAAAGGACCGTCCGAGATGCGGCTGATCATGACCCTTGCGATGTCGGCTTTGCTCTTGGCCTCAGTGGCGCCGCTTAGCGCCTCGGCGCAGCGCGGCACGGAAACCGTGCGGCCGCTTCGCGTTGTCACCGCGCCGGCGCAGCGCTTTCGCGCCAGGTCCGCGAGCGAGCGTTTGGCGGTCGCGCGCGAACTCACGCAAGGTCTTCGGATCACCATCAATGAGGCCTATTTCAACACGCCGTTCAGTTTGACGCCGCGCACGCCCGAGGTGGTCGGACGCGGCTGGCTGGACGCCCGGGATGTAGGCGCTTGGTATGCGCACATCCCGGCCAACGACGCTTCTCAACCCTGGGCGGGACCTGACGGCGCCATCCTGATCCACCCTGTCTTGGGCGAGGCCGATGTGCATTTGGCCAACGCGCAAGGCCATCGCTTCCTGGTCGACTGCGCGGTGCATGGCGTTTACCAGGTCCGCGCGCGCACCCAGTCGGGCGCAACCGCCAGCATCAACGCGCAGAATGGCGCCATCATTTCCATTGTGACCGCGCCGGGGGAAGATATGGTCACGATCACCGGCAGTGGCGGAAATTGGCGCCTGTTGGGCTGCGAAATCACGCGGCTTCAATAGCCTTCGCGAAGCTCGAAACGCCCTTCTATGCGAGCCTATTCACGGCAGAGAAAGCCGCGTCACCTGACAGCCTCTTAAATACCAGTCCGCGAGTGGACCGTCGTGACGGATGCGAAACTCGTCGATGGGACCAGTCCCGGCGGCCATGGGCGGGGTCAGAAACGAAATGACGCCCTCATAGATGGTCGAGTGATCCTCCCAAAGCACGATCCCGCCCGGTCCCAGTGCGCCGCGGAAGGCCTGTGAGGCGTTGGTTCCGGTGAACACCGTGCATTCGATCAGCAAGCGCCGGCGCGCGGGATTGTTCACGTACAGGGAAAGACGAGACGTATCGTCGGCGTTGAACCGGACCACACCCGGTTCCGGCATGTCACTGTCATAGACCAGCACCGAATAGACCGCCAAATTGCCTTGGCCCGCAATGAGGGGCGTGCGCGGAGTGAGCGCGAACGCGTCGTTGAAACTGATGTTGGCAAGTTGCAGCGGCGCCACCGGGGCGCGGCGCGGCTGACGCGCGCGCATTTGTGCGTCGAGGCGCTGCACGGAGGCCAGACGCTCGGCCGGCGAGCGCAAACGGAAAGCCGGACCAGGCGGGGCGCTTTGCTGCGCGCGGACGCCGCGCTGAGCGTGAACATCGTTCGAGCCGACGAACAAGGTGGAGGTGAGAACAATCGCTAAAAGCAATCCGCGCATGCGTGGTCTCGGCTAGGCCCCAGCGGAAACGAGGCTAGTCGTACAAGCCGTTGACGGCAATCCCTGTCGACGTCCGAAGGCGGCGCTTGAGGCTGAGCGCCGGCGAGTGTCACGAGGGGCGTCTCAGCGTAGACGCAGATCAGCGAGAAAGCAGCGCGTGTCCGCTGCGTAACGCGCATCTTCCCGCATCCAGCCCGCGGCGCCACTGAGGCGCATGTGGTGGATCGCCTCCTACATAATTGAATCGCAGCATTTCGCGCCATGCGCCGTTGGATTGTTCGACTTCTGTCAAAGTCGAAAATGCGTTTGGACCGGTGATGCGCCAGGTCGAACGCAAGTTCATGACCGAGCCATCGGCAACGTACCGGTCAGCTGGAAAAGCAATCACGTCGCCGTTGACGTCGGCAAAACCTCGGCTCGTCGCGCCATCGGAAGCAAAGTAAATGTATGAGAGCCGGCGGCGCCAGCAGAGGCAACTGTTCACGGGATTGAGCGAACAACATCGCGTGAGATGCGGGCCGCGTCGCCGCATCCGGAGAGCTTCATCGCGGTTGTGAACTCCGTGCGCAGGATATCAAGCGCACGCGCGACGCCAGCTTCACCGCCCGCCGCAAGCCCATAGAGATAGGCCCGACCCACCGCACAGGCCTTGGCGCCGAGCGCCAGCGCCTTCAGCACATGTACGCCGCGACGGATGCCGCCATCGACGATGATGTCGACGCGATCGCCGACTGCGGCGGCAATATCAGGAAGGACCTCGATCGTTGCAGCGGCCCCGTCCAATTGGCGCCCGCCATGGTTGGAGATGATGATTGCGCCGACGCCGAGATCGGCGGCCCGGCGCGCATCTTCGACCGACATGACGCCCTTGAGGGCGAAGGGTTTGCCCCACGCTTCGATCAGCGCGCCAACATCATCCCAGGATACGGAAGGGTCCAATTGGCTTCCGACAAAGCGCGTATGGGCTGTGATGTCATTGCTTCCGGTCCACTTGGTGAAATTGGGCATGGACCACGCCCCCTTTTGGATTTGACCCAACAGCCAGCGCGGGTGGAGCGCAAAGCTCGCAAAGCCCTCGGGTCGCAACGCAAGCGGCACGCCCATGCCTGAGCGCAATTCCCGTTCGCGCTTGCCACGCACGGCCGCATCGACGGTGAGACACAAGGCGTCGTAGCCCGCCGTCTTGCAGCGTTCGATCAGGGCGCGGGTCACGCCGCGATCCTTGAAGACATAGAGCTGGAACATTTTGGGGCCCGCGCTCGCGGCCGCGATCGCTTCCAGGCTGTGCGTCGACATGGTCGAAGCGCTGTAGATGATCCCCGCCTTCGCCGCGGCGCGCGCGACGGCCATCTCGCCATCGGGATGGTAGAATCGCGAAGCCCCAGTCGGCGCGCAGATCAGCGGCCAATCGAGATCAACGCCCAAGACCCGCGTTGAGGTCTTGACCGTTGCGACATCGACCAAGCACCTTGGAACGAGAGGCGCCGCATCAAATTCTGACGTGTTTCGCCGCGCCGTGCTTTCGGTTTCTGCAGCGCCGTCCATGTAGTCGAAGATTGGCCGCGGCAGCACAAGGCGCGCGCGTCGACGAAGGTCGTCGATGCTGAGGCAGCGCTCGAGAGGTGTTGATCTCTGAGCCACGTCAGCGGTCCAACGGGCCAAGCGTGCGCCGGCTAGGTCGGGTCAATGCGCTCATCCCGCAAACGGGCGGGCGGCGGGACCGGTGACGCCGGGGCGGCAAACAAAGAGCGCGCCAGCCTCTGGGCCGGCGTTCTCCATCATCGCCGGGGTGATGCCGATGGTCTGCGCCACGTCCGGCATGCGCCGGCCGAGGCTGGTGATGAAGAGATCCCCGCCGTCGGCGCCGCCGAAAGCGCAGGAGGTGGCGCCAGGCGTGCCGATGAAAACGCGTGCGAGCAATTCACCATCGGGCGCATAGCGATGGACCGATCCCGAGCCGGTCACCGCCAACCAGATCGCGCCTTCATTGTCGGCGGCCAAACCATTGGGGCCGCCTTCTCCGAAAGGAAGCGTCACAATCGTGCGCCGGTTGGATAGGCTGCCCGAGACAACGTCGAAATCGAAAGCGTCAAGCGAGCGGGTCAGAGAATCCACCAGATAGAACGTCGATCCATCCGGGCTCCAATCCAATCCGTTGGCCAAGGTGAGCCCTTCGAGCGCGGTCGTGATCGTCCCGTCAGGATCAATCCGATAGAGCGCGGCAGCGCCCGTCGCAAAATCGCGCGACAACGTGCCCGCCCATAACCGTCCCGCAGCATCGCATTTAGCGTCATTGAAACGAAAACGCTGCGCGTCGACGTCGAGGCGCGCGAGCGGCGTTACTCGCTCGTGCTCGTCCATCAACAGAACGTCGGTTCCAGCCGGTAACACGAGTCCGCCCCGTGATCGGGGAATGGTCGCAGCGATTGGCGCGTCAAACGGCCAGCGGCGTGTCTCGGACCAGCCCCCGTTCCCATCGGCGCGCGCTTCGTGGACAACGCCCTCCTCCATGTCGGACCAGAGCAACCGTTGCTGCGCATGATCCCACGCCGGCGCTTCGCCAATTTTGTCCTTGGCGTCTATGGCGAGACGGGCCGTCAATTGCGCGGTCATCGGTGCACCGCCTCGGGCTGCGTGAGTTGGGCTGCGGGCGCGCGAGCGAGCGCGCCGAGAAAGAGCGCTATGCCGATCGCGAAAGCAGCCGATGCGGCAAGCCCAATGAATCCGCTCGCGTAAGAGTGGGCGCCGTCGGCGATCGCGCCCAGTAAGACTGGACCGGTGAACGCGCCGAGGTGGCCCGCAATATTGACGATTGCGACGCCGACAGCAGCGCCCGCCCCGGTCAAGAACGTGTTGGGCAAGGTCCAAAGCGCGACGACCGCGCCATTGTAGCCAGCCATCGCCAAACAGAGCGCCGCAATCGCCCAAGGGCTGGGCAAAAGCAAAGCGGCCGCCAGTAGAGCCGATGCGAGCACTGCGCAGGCGATGGCGATCACCAACGAACGGTTGTTGGCGCGGTCGCTCAAAACACCCCAGACCAGCAAACTCGCCCCGCCCGCGAGCGCAGGCAGCGTGACGACAAAGCCCGCATCCCAAGTCGAGAACCCAATCGATTGAACGATCAAGGGCAGGAACATGGTGGCGCCGATGCCCGCCGTGCCTGCGGCGAGATTAACGGCGACAAGCAACCAAACGCGCAGGTCCGCAAAGGCGCCGCTGGCGGTTCCTGCATCGGGACGCGCCTTGGTGATCGCCTGGTGTTCAGCGGCCAAGGTCCCTTCAAGCCAAGCCTTCTCTTCATCTTGAAGCCAGCCGACACGCCCCGGAGCTTCGGGCAGCCAGCGCATGAGGGCGATCGCCAGCAATAAAGTCGGCGCGGCTTCGACCACGAAAAGCCACTGCCAACCGGCGAAACCGTAGAGGCCGTCTAGCGAAAGCAACACGCTCGAAAGCGGGCCTCCGACCAAAAAGCCCAGCGGACTGATCAACAGAAAAGACGCCAAGACGCGGCCGCGATAAGCGCTCGGAAACCAGAGCGTGAAACACAAAATCGCGCCCGGTGCGAACCCCGCCTCCGCCGCGCCCAAGAGAAAGCGCGCGAGGTAGAGTTCGGGCGCTGACGAAACAAACGCCGTCGCGGCCGAGCACATTCCCCAGACCACCGCAATGAACGCAAGCCATCGCCGCGCACCGAACCGGTGCAGCATCAACGCGCTTGGTATGGCAAAGAGCGCATACCCGATCGCAAAAAGGCCGGCCGCAAAACCAAATGTCGTATTGGTGAGCCCGAGCGCCTCGTTCATCTGCAAGGCGGCAAAACCAATATTGACGCGATCGAGATAAGCGCACAGCAGCGCCAGCGCCAAAAGCGGGACAATCCGGCGCCACACCTTGCCGATCACCCTGCTTTCGAGAGGATGAGGCGCAGGCGCCGAAGTCATTGCGTGTTCGCTCGCCTCGGTCACGGCGGCGCTCCGGGCGCCGTGCGCGCGGCGTCAAACGCGTTGCGATACCCCGTTTCCAAGGCGCCAACGTCGCTTGCGGCAAGGATGAAGGTGTGCCCGCCCTGAAGCAGCCGCGTGACCGAGATGCCCGGATAGACGCCTGATCCCAGCACAATGGCCGTCTCAGCGGCCGCGCGCTCGACCGCGACAAGCGCCTCTTGAAAAACCGGCGCCGCGAAGTCGGCGCCGTCGCCAAAATCTGCGCACAAATCGTTCGGTCCGACAACGACGCCGCCAAGCCCCGGCGTTGCGGCGATGTCTCGGATCTGAGCGACCGCGGCCTTGCTTTCGATCATCGCCATCAGCAACGGCGCTGTCTCTTGTTCGCTCGCCGGATCGGCGCTGCGACCCTCGCTGCCGGCTGCGACAAAGGCATGCGCGGCCGCCGCAGACTTGATGTTCGGCATTAAAATCACATCGGCCCCAAGCCGCGCATAAGAGCCGACCGCGTCAAGATCGTCGGGGCGAACGCGAATGGCCGAGAACGCATCTTCCTTCGCCAACGCCCGCATGGACGCCTTGTGTGCGTCTTCATCTGCGAGGCCATGCTCGCAATCAAGAATGACGAACTCCGCACCGGCGCGGATTGCGACGTCCGTACCCGCCGCACCCGGTATCGCCTGAATGGCGCCAAACACCACATCGCCTGCGCGCAACCGCGCAAGCGCATTGGCTCCGCGGCGGCTCTCCCGGTTTTTCGGGTCGGGCGTGACGCCGGGCGTTCGCTTGGGCCCGCTCAACATGGCGCACGCTCGCTCTCGCCAGAATTTTCGCCTGACACTCTGTCCACAAAGAGAGCAATCTCTTCGTTCACCGCCGCAGGCGCTTCAATCTGAAGGAAGTGGCCAACGCCTGGGACGATGCAAAGCTCAACGTCCTCCACGCTCTGCGTGACGAGCTCGGTCCAGGGCGTTGTCATGCCCGGCTTGAGCGCCCGCCAATTATTGTTTTCATCGCGCGCCGTACTCTGCAGCAAGAGAATAGGAACCCGAACGCCGGCCAATATTTGAGGTGCCTCGTAGGCGCCCCAGCGCACCGCGTCGCGCAATAGAGCTTCAGCGAACGCTGCATCGATCTTCGTCACCCGATCCAGAACGCGCTGACGCAAACCGGAATCGCTTTGCTCGACGAACATGCCTTCAAAGCCGGCGCGAATGAGACCTCCAACGCCCAAGGTTCGCAACTGCTCGTCGAACAAGGACACCGTCCGAGCGGGATCGGCGTGGCCCACCTCGCCATTGTCCAGCAGGACGAGGCCGCGAACGCTGTCGGGGCGTTGTCGATAAATCTCCAAGGCAATGCGGCAGCCAAGGCTATGCCCGACCAAGATCAATCCGCGTTCGTCGAAACGCGCGATGATCTCGCCAAGTGTTTGGGCAATGGCTTCCGTTGTGGGCGACCCTGCTGACATGGACTGGCCATGACCCGGCAGGTCAAGGGCGACGACGCCAAAGCGCTTCGCCAGCACTTCCACCTGCGCCGCCCAATCGCTGCAGTCGCATGCGAAGCCGTGCAGGAAGATCAACGCGGGGCCGCCTTCGCCCCATCGCTCGAAAGAAACGCCATTGATCATATCGGCAGCCATTCAACAGCGCTCTTTCAAGTGCGACCAGCGCCGATCGAAAGCTGCGATGTGACGCAGCGCCAACATCAGAAACTCTGGCGCACGGTGAGCCCGATCGTTTGCGGCGGCCCCATGTTGAAGATTGCAAACCCCAAACCGGCGCCGGGCCTGGTTGCGTCATCGCCGCCGCCAACGGCGTAGACTTCATCCGTGAGATTGGTCCCCCACAAAGCAACCGACAACCCGCTCGGCGTTTCAAGCGAGATGCGCGCGTTCACAAGACCATAGGCTGGTTGGAAGATGACCGATGAATTCTCGGGCGTGAGCTCGGTCCGGCTCCGGTGCGCATAATCAATGCGCGCACTGAATTCGACGTCGTTGACGATGGTGTTCGTGTATTCGAGGCCAAGCGCATAAGAGACCCGCGGCATGTTGAGAAAATCTGTGTCCGGATGGATGAGATTGGCCGCGATGAATTGGGCGTCGGTGGGGAGTTCAGTGTACTCGCCTTCCGTCAGGCCAAGCGCGCTCGTGAACCGGAGGTTCGGCGTCAAAGCGGCGATGAATTCCGCTTCGCCGCCACGAATTTCCGCTTCGGGGATGTTGGTGATCAGACTGAACGGCGCCGGCGCGCCAGCAACGACGGTCGAGCCGCTGATGGTCATCTGCATATCTGAGTAGTCGCTGAAGAACGCTGTCAGGTTGAAGCGTCCGCGTCCTCCCCAGAATTCGGAGCGGAGGCCTGCTTCGTAGGTCCAAACCGTCTCGTCCTCGAACTCGGTAAAATCCGAGAGACGACCCACGCGTCCGTTGAAGCCGCCGTTCTTGGCGCCTTGAGCGGCCGACACATAGATCATGATGTCGGGTCTCAACTGATAGTCGAGGCCGACGCGCGGCGACCAGGCGCTTGAACTATGTTCACCGAGCGGGGTCACAAACTGCAAGACGCCCAGATAATTACGCTGATCGCTTTGGATGGTCTTTTCATCCTCGGTGTAACGCAACCCCGCTGTCAGTCTGAGCGCGTCGGTGAGATTGAACGTGCCTTGGCCGTAGACCGCGAGGCTCTCGTTTTCGGCCCACAATGTCCGGCTAAAATTGCGCGTGCCGGCAAAGAGCGCGGGGACGAGCACGAAGCTCTGCGCGTCGACGATTTCCTCTTGGAAATAATAGAAACCGGTCACCCATTGCAGGCGATCGCCGAAGGCCTCTCCAGAGAGCTGGAATTCTTGAGACACCTGATCCTGATCGGCGAACTCGAAAGAATCGATGATGGTGACCGGTGAACCGTCAGGGTCGACGCCGATATCGACGCTCATGTCGCGATAAGCGGTGATCGATTTCAGCGTGCCGAAAGAGGTGTCCGTCGCCAGCGTTAGAGCAACCCCGCGGATTTCGCCGCGCGAGAAATTAGGACCACTGGCGTTGAATGTGTAGGGATTGGCGGAAATCCAGCGATCATCATAGTCAGGATCGCGCGCGCCATTATAGGCGGCCACGGGGCCCACCGCAGGATTGGTGTCGGCCAGACGATAAGCGGCGTTGCGCTCATCGAACTCCATCCAATCGGCGCTCAACAACGCTGAGAAATTTTGCGTTGGCTCGAACAGAAGCTGGGCCCGTCCCGCCCAACGGTCGGTGTTGGCCATGTCTTGGCCGTCGGCGCGTTCGGCGTAGCCATCTTGCCGCGACCAAGAGCCTGCGACGCGCAACGCGAGCCTATCATGGATGAGCGGGATGTTGGCGCCTGAGACGACATCCATGAGGTTGCGGCTGCCCGCGCCAAGCTGAAGGCGCCCAGAGATATCGTCATCAGAGGGATCGGGTTGAACCGTGATGATATTGATGGCGCCGCCGCTCGTATTCTTGCCAAACAAGGTGCCTTGCGGTCCGCGCAGCACCTCGACACGCTCAAGCTCCATCATGTCGAGATTGTTGCCGTACATGCGCCCGTAATAGACGCCGTCAATGTAGATGCCGACGGGGGAATCGTAGGCTGGATGAGAATCGATCTGGCCCACGCCTCTGATGAAAGGCAGCCCCGCGGCCGCGCCGCCATTGTACGTCTCGCTGAAGGTAAAGTTTGGCGTGCTTTGACCCAGATCCTCGAGATTTGAGATCGAACGCGCTTCAAGCTCTTCGCCCGATACGGCCGCCACCGAAAGCGGGACCTGCTGCAGCGACTCTTCGCGCCGGCGCGCCGTCACCACGATCGCTTCAATTTCATCGTCGCTGGCCTGCGCGGCCGACGGGCCGACGGGTTCAGTTTGCGCAATGGCGGGCGCGGCAGGCGCCAGCAGCGTAATGCCTGCGAGCAGCACATGGCGCAGGCCACGATCAGCGGCGTGTCTCATCATATCCTCCCCAATCCCCACTTCGCTTCGGCGAGACGGGCGTCCGCTCTTTGGCGGCGTTGGGAGGAGCTAGACAGACGATCGATATCCTGTCCATTATCGTTTGAATACTCATCGTTAGCTTGGACATTATCCATTATGGATCTACGTCACCTTCGCTACTTCATCGCGGTGGCCGAAGAGCAGAGCTTTCGCCGCGCCGCCGCACGGCTCAACATCGCCCCGCCTCCATTGAGCGTGCAGATCAACAAGCTCGAAATTGAGATCGGGGTTGAACTCTTCGCGCGCGAGGGACGCGGCATAAAGTTAACCGACGCCGGGCGCACCTTCCTCATTCACGCGCGAAAAACGCTGGGCGAAGCCGATCGCGCGATTGTCGCAGCGCGTCAGTCGGCGAAGGGAGAAATTGGCGAACTGGCGATTGGGCACAACATGCCAGCCGGCTTTCGCGTCTTCCCTCAGGTGGTGCCCGAGTTCAAACACGAGTGGCCGCAGGTTCGGCTTACTTTCCATCACCTCAATGTCGGACAACAATTGGAGCGTCTGCGCCACAGCACGCTCGATGTCGGCGTGGTCTGGCTGCCTGGGCCGCTCGAAGATCTCGACGTCTACGAATTGCTGGTCGAGCCAGTCATCGCCGTGCTGCACAAGGATCACCCCCTCGCAAGCGCGCCATTGGTTAGAGTGACCGATCTTAGCCGTGAGCCACTTATCCTACTCTCGAGGCACATGGATCCCGAGACCTTTCGCGACATCCAAAACATGTTTGCGCGGGAGAAGGCCTCCATGAACATCGCCTACGAACTGGAAAATTCCGTCGCCATGATCAATTTCGTTGCGATGGGCGCAGGCGTCAGCTTACTGCCCGAATACACGCGCAGCATACGCCAGGACGGAGTCGTCTATCGCGACCTTGCGCCACCGGGGATGAGCAAGACCCTCGCCATGATAAAGCGAACGGACGCCGGCGGTTTGGCGGAAGCGTTTTGTGCTTTCACCGTCGAGCGCATTGCGCTCTCCCGCCAAGACGCCAAACCACGCGCGCCAGCGCGGCGAAAATTGTCTTCGTGAGTGTATTGCTTTTTAGGGCGCACCGAAGAAGCCCGTGACGTGGGCGAGTTTTCCGTCGTCAGTCAGCTCGGCGAAGCTGGTTCCGGTTCCGATTACCGCCTCTTGCTCACTCACCCTGTTCCAATGCGACAAGGTGCGGCCCGTGATGATCGAACACTTCACGGATTGCGAAACCGGCGCCGGGCATGCTCGCCTGAATTGGCAGGGCCGACTGCTAGACCTGAGCGAGAGCCCAGCGCGCACGTGCGCAACGTCGCGCCGCTTCCTTCTTGCCGGCAATCGTCTCTTCAAACAGCGATGCTCTGAAACGCCTCGCTCGCGTGCGCGCGATGCGCCCCCGCGCGTGGGAACACGAAGGTAAACGCAGTCCCCAATCCCAGCTCCGTCTCGACCACAATTGACCCGCCGAGCTGATCGATCTCCGCTTTCACCGCGCTCAGCCCAACGCCGCGTCCCGATACGTGGCCGGCTGCATCGCGTGACGACAAACCTTCACGAAACACTATGTCCGAAAGCGAGAGGCGCTCCACATTGGTCTTGCTCTCGCCCCTCGCAATGAGCTTGTCTTCCAGAAGCGCGCGATCGATGCCGGCCCCGTCATCCGCGACATAGATTTCGACCACCTCGCCGCAATCGCGGACGACACATCGGATCGAGCCCGCCGATTGCTTTCCCGCTTCGAGCCGTGGTTCCGGCATTTCAATGCCGTGGTCGATCGCGTTCCGGAACACGTGCACAAGCGAACGCAAGAGCGCGCCATGTCGCTCTGGCAAAAGTGGAACGTCATCGCCCTCGACGATGATGGGCTCCAATTGCTTTCCGAGCCGCGCGGCCAACGCCGGTGCGCCGCGGCTGTAAAGCCCTAGAGCAGATTTTGCGTTGAACGTGCCGAGGCTCGTCAGCGCCTGCAGCAACAGAGCGAGCGGTTTAGATGAAGCCTCTGCCCCAGCGACCAGCGCTGCGCGCGCCAATTGCTCCATCGCGCGCACATGATGCTGCGGCACAAGCATGCGTCCACCCGGCGCATCAAAGCCCTGTCCCAGCAGATCGCTGACGCTCGCCAGATCCTGTTCAAACGCCGAATGCAGGCCCTCCAGAGCAAGCACTTCGCGGGCTTGCGCCGCGGGCAGGGAGGTGTTGGCGGCAAGACGGGTCTCGACGTTGTGGATGTAGGCCGGGCTAAGCGAAAAACTGAATTGAGCGAGCAATCCCTTGAACGTATGAAGCTTGCGCGAAAACTCCCCACGCGCGCCGTCGTGTTCGATGCCCGCAACCAGTTCGCCGAGCTCCACATCGAGAAAGCGCCTATAGTCGTTCACGAGCGCAGCGAAGGCCTCGCCTTCCGTAAAGCCTAAAACAATCATCTCGAGCCGCTTGCGCTCACGCTCCACTTCGCGGCCCAATAACGTCGCCTCGCTGGCGTCTGTGAGGATGAGCATGAGCTTGCCGGTTTGGGTCAGAAATTTGTAGCTCACTCTGACGCACTTGCCGTCGCGCTCGAACTCTTTGGGCAGCAGTCCCAGTTTCAGCTCGCGCGCGAATTCACCGGAATCCTTAAACACGCTCTCGAGAGTGACGCGCATGCCTTCGCCGGCTTCGCTCGTGGCGGAGCACAACAATTGGACAATCGATTTTCCGGCCGGCGGCTCACCCAGAATGACCCCGCAAGCAGCGCTGCAAAGGGGATCGACCAGGAGACTTGCGTCCACAGTGAGGAACCCCTCCTCAGCGTTGTCGAACAGGACGTGGATCGCCGCGCGCGCGCGCTCGGCGGCGAACGCGTCGCGGCTCAACAGAACCTCGCGCATGAGGCCCGCAAACTCACCGTTGCCACGCACCGAAATTGCGCTCTCCGCCTCCTCGGTCCCGATGGCGCGCACCATGTAGCGAAGTTTGGCCACCAGTTGCGAGATGTTGAGCCCGACGATGAGCGCAGCGAAGCCCGCAAAGAGCATAGCGGGCGTCAGTAAAATGAGCAGAAGGTCGTGAAGACGCGCTTCCTCGGCCGAGATCTGTGCGCGTGCGGCAAACGAGACGCCTGTCAGGGCGAGCGCCTCGTCCTCCAGGACAGCGTCTATGCGGATAAGCTCGCCGCGATCGAGCCCCTCAGACCGCATCGCCACGAGGTGCGCACTGGCTTCCTCTAGACGTTCGCGACTCGACGCATCTGACGCGCGTTCGATCACGATCGCCAGATTAGAGACAATGGTGTCTAAGCCTTCGCCCACGCTCGCCGTTGCGCGCGAGCGACCAGCCAGCAGCAAGTCCTTCACGCCGTTTTGAGCGGCGCGTGCGTGCGAGAGCGAGAGGAATGAAACGTCGTGCGCACGCTCGCCTTCCCCCGCCATGCGACTCGTTGCCGAGATCGCCGCATAACCGACCAAGATGACAACAAATAGCAATGCAGCGAACGCCGCCGACAGCTGAGCCCAGAGTGGGATCACGTTGCGAAACAAGCCCGGATGCTGGGCTGGAAGCATGCGCTTTAGAAGGTTCAAGCCATGCGCGCGTCTATGATAGACGACAGCGCAGAGATGGATGAGCATGAGCGCGCCCAGTGCGCCGCCGAGCAAGCGGTGAACGCCCAAGAGCGTATCGGCAAGCTCGTCTGAGGCCTCAAATGGCGCCGGTATCGAAAACGCACCGAGCGGAATTGCGTTTCCGCGCGCCCACGCGGTGGCGATGCCTGCCAAAGCAAGTGCCGCGACCAACCCTAGCATGGCCTGATGGGCCACGCGCGCGAGCCGTTGCTGCAACGGCGTGCCCACGCCTTGGGGACGCCCGTTTCGCCGCAACGTCGCGATAACCCCGGCAAGAGCCACAAGCAGAACAAGAACGCCGATTGCGAAGTGAGCGCCAAGCACGGCGCTGCCTGCTTCGAGCGAACTCATGTTTTTGAAAAGCGCGATCGCGCAAACCTGCGCGATCAACAAGGCAACGAGCGTCCAATGCAGGAATTGCCGCGCGCGCGTGTAGCGTTGTTGGGTGTCAGCCATGTGCGCCGCTCCAGGTTGAACGACTTCATGCCACGAACACCGGTAAAACCTTGCTTATGGCGCGCCCCGCGAGGCCTATGCCTTACGCCCTAAACCGCGAGACATGGTCTTGAGTTTAAGCCGGCCTTTACGCGGCTCCGAAGAATACTGACGGCGAAATAGGGTCTCCTTCGTTGAAGCCGTGGCGCCTCTTTGCAATCGGTCTGGCCGCGATTGGCCTGCTCGCCGCCTGCGTCCAGGCGGCGAGCGTGGGGTTCGTCGACGATCAAGGTCTCGCCGAAATGAAGGCGCAATACGTTCGCCCGCCTGGGCCCCCGCCCGCGCCGGAGGACAATCAGACAACGCCGGCGCGCGAGGCGCTTGGGCGCCAACTCTTCTTCGATCCGCGCCTCTCCGGCAGCGGCCTTATGTCGTGCGCCAGCTGTCATGCGCCCAATCGCGACTGGCAAGACGGCGTCGCCACCGCAATCGGCCGCGACGGACGCATCCTGGCGCGCAGGACCCCCACCCTTCTAAACGCTGCTTGGGGCTTCCCTTTCTTCTGGGACGGGCGCGCCGACACGCTCGAACAGCAAGCGGTCATGCCCATCGCGGCGCCAGGCGAAATGAACCTGCCCCACGCCCAGGCGGTCGCCCGCATCAGCGCCATTCGAAGTTACCGCGAGGCCTTTGCGCAATCCTACGATGGCGAAGGCGTCACCATCGAGACGATCGGCAAGGCAATCGCTGCCTTCGAGCGGACCATTGTGTCTGACCAGGCGCCTTTCGATCTATGGATCGAGGGCGATGATCGCGCCATTTCCCCGCAGGCACAACGCGGCTTCATCCTCTTCAACACGAGCGCGGGTTGTTCAACCTGCCATTCCGGATGGCGCTTCACCGATGACGGCTTTCACGACATCGGCGTTGGGCGCGACGATGAAGGCCGTGCGGGGGTGATGCCTGGCATCGAGGAGCTCCGATTCGCTTTTAAGACCCCAACGCTGCGCAACATCGACCAGCGCGGACCTTACATGCATGACGGCTCGCTGAGAACCATCGAGGACGTGATTGACTTCTACGCCGCGCGTCCGGTCGATCGCCCAAGTCTCTCACCTGATCTTAGACGGATCGAGCTCAGCGCCCAAGAACGCGCCGATCTCGCCGCCTATTTACGCACCCTCACCAGCGAGGACGCCCCTCACCATCGCCCTGATTTGCCGCAATGACCCTCGCTCGAAGGAGACCAACGATGAGGTTTCAGTCCAAAATCACGCTTGCCGTGATCGCGATCACCCTATTGGCGACCGGCTCGGCGCTGGCCATCGTGCGCCACCGCGTCGATCAATCTGGCCTTCGTTTTAGTGAGACGGCTCTTCGTCTCCATCGCGGCGACACCATTGCATTCACCAACAGCGACCGCAGCTCGCACAACATACTCGTCCGCGGCGGGGCCATGAATTTTAATGGCGGACTGCAACGTCCTGGCGAGATTTTGGAAGTGCCCTTCACGGCCAATGGCCGCTATCAAGTCATGTGCGGCATCCATCCTCGCATGCGCCTTGACGTCGAGGTGGAATAACGCCGACTAGGCGTGTGGCTTGGACCCAGCGATCAAAGCCCCACCGCGAATCAATGGACGCCATAAGCAGGGCGGCCGTTTTTCAGACGCAAAACGTCGCCTTGCGCCGGCCAACACAGGCCCAGGCAAGTGGGTTGCGAAGTCGTAGGTTCTGCCCACGGCCTAAACTGGAGCGCGATTTATTCGACTTATTCGATCCACTGCATCACGGCGGAGCTTCTGGGAATTTGGCCCAGCGCGCGGCCAATCACCTCGGCGAGCCGCTCCTTAACGACGGGTTTTAGGACATAACCCACCGCGCCGGCTTCGATGGCGCGCACTACCATCGCCTCCTGCCCGTGCGACGTCACCATGATGCAGCGCGCACGAGGATCGCCGGCCCGGATCGCCTTTACCGCATCGACACCGTCCATGCCCGGCATGGTTATATCCATGGTGACCAGATCCGGCTTGATCAGGGCGTAGTCGCGCACGGCCTCTTCGCCATCCTTGCACACGCGCACGACATCGTGCCCGAGTTCCGTGACCATGGTCTTCAGTTTTTGGATCATGATGAGCGAGTCATCGACAACCATAACGGTGAGACGCATCAGGAAACTCCTTCCTGGAAAGTGAAATAGCTCAACTGATCGTCGAACAGGATCTTGGGACCGACAAAGGCGACATCGAGCGCGCCGTCGGCAAACGACAGCGTCAACGCGGCGATCGTAGATTCGCTGCGGCCCTGAATGGTTCGCGCGCCGGCCATCAAGACGGGCGGCGACAGCGAGATCAACTCGCCGCGCCGAGCCAAGTCGGAGGTACTGTTGCCGACAATGATGTTGACGATGTCCGAGGCGGTCTCGCGCATGTAAAGGTCGGCTTCCTCGGGCGCGAACGAGATTCCCGCGGTATGCTTTTTGGTCATGGCGCGGATGAGCGCCTCGTCATAGCTATAGGCAATGTAGAGCCCAGCCGTCGTGCCAACGCCGACAATGGCGGTGACGCTGCGCAACAACAGCGACTTTTCGTGATGCAGCCGACAATCGACCCCAACGGGGCGCATGCCCAATTCCTCCCGGAAGAACGCGATGGTTCGTTCCGCCACCACTTCCATCACCGTCGCGATCTCGCGATCGAGCGCGCTGACTTTGGTCTGGACACTCATGCGAGCCACCCTCTCAAATTCGCCGCCATTACAAGCGAAGATTATGAAAAACGGGTTCTGTTTCCTGCTCCGCGTCAGAAAAGGGCGCTGACGGTTCGCCGAAGGCTGGCGCTCAGGCGATCATGTCGTCGCTCTGACGTCGCCGCTCTACGACCAAGGACGTAGACCATCGCAACGACGAGACATGCGTCGTCGCAAGGCGCGTACGCCTTCTCCGCCGCTGCGCATGCGGTGGACGTCCAGTCTCGACGCCAGGCTCGGGCTTCGTGTGACGCGCGCTGCATAGGCCGAGCGGCTAGTGCGCGAGCACTACAACCCATCCGTGTGAATTTTAACGCGACCCTAGCGGGGTTCGCGCTTTGATGACGCTGCGCCTTGCAAAAGGAAACGCGCGCATGATGGAAGCACCGGACATCGATCGCCTGGCCGCGCGCGTGCGCACCGCTGCGCGTGACGGCGGCCTCATCGAAACGGCCCAAGTCAAGCTGGTGGGGCTCGACGAAGTGCGCCAAGCCGCCGGAGAGCGTTGGCCACGCATGCGCGCGTTTGTGCGCGAAGGCTCGCTCAAGATCATCGCCTCGCGTGTCGGACCCGAGGATGCTGTCGTACCTTGCGGCGACGGATTTCTGGTCGTCTTCGCCGACGCCGCCAGCGCGCAATCAGAACAACGCTGCGCCGAAATTCGTGATGCGCTGCTTCGATTCTATCTCGGCGAAGACGCGCTCAAAGCATTGCGCGCCGACGTCCAGCGAGCGGCCGTCACGCCCGCTCACCTTGCTGGCATAGTCAAGGCGCCGCCTCGCCCAGAGCGCCAGTCAAGCGGCATCGAGGTTGGCCGGTTTTGGCCTGTTTGGTCGAGCCGCCAGGGCGGCGTCTCGGCCTTCTTCTGCGCGCCGGCGCTCGACATCCAAGAAACCAACCCGCGCATGGGCTACAATCGCGATTTCGCCCAAAAGGCCACCCATCGCGATGCCGATTATCTCGATCTGGACCTTTGCCTGCTTGAACAGGCAGTGGCGGCCGCCGAGCAGATTGAAGGCGGCATCGTGGGCGTCAGCGTGCACGCAACGACGCTTCAGAGCCGCAAGGCCCGGACGATATATCTCGATCACGTGGCTGCTCACGCCTTGTCGGCGCGCCAGCGCATGTACTTCGGCATCGCTGAAATCGAACCGGGCACGCCGCTCATCTCGCTCACCGAATGGATTAGCGGACTCAGACGCACGATTGATCGCGTGGCGCTTGAACTTCATCCCAGCGACCGCGCCCTAACGGCCATCGCCTCGACGGGCGCCTGGGCCGCAGGCTACCAGGTCTCCTCGATGCAGCATGCGTCGGGCGCGCAAATGCGCTCAGCGCTCGGCTCGATCCATGCTTGGTGCCAGACCCTGCGCCGTCAGCGCATCCAGCCCTTCATGCATGGGTTTATCGAACCCGTCTTCTTCGATCTCGCAAACATGAGCGACATGGCGTTTGCCACCGGACCCGGGCTTTGGCCGTCCCAAGGCTCGCTCAAAAGGGCGACCGGCCCAGACAAACCGGCGCCCGCCAAAATCACCGAGGTCGCGACGTGACCCCCGGCGGCCTCTTCCGAGGGCTCAATTTAAGCAATCGCCATGACAGCGCGATTGAGACTCGCCGCGCCGCGGACACGGAAACATCAGCGCGCGCGATCCTCTTAACCGTTAGCGAAATCAACGCGCTTACCGAACGAGGGGTTTGGTCGCGGTTGGGGTTTTCAGCGCTCGTTGCCGCCGTCGGGTGCGAGGTCATCTCCTGGCAGGCTCTCGGTCTATGGCTTGGCGGCGTTTGTATCTGGGAGTTGGGCTGCCGCCGCTCTCTTGAGCACTGGGCCGAACGGATGCGCGGCGATGACAAAAGCGAACGATCGCTGCGCAAGCTTGCGCTCGTCCACGCACTTGGCGCTACGCTCTATGCCCTGCTTCCCGCTCTTGGCTTTCTCTCGCTGACAGCGCTTGGCGCTCAACTCGCATTGGGCTGGATTGGCGGCGCTGCAATTCACAGCTTCGTCTATTTCTCCAACCGGCGCACCTTGCTGGCGGCGAACCTCTCAGTTCCGATTGCGGTCGCCCTTGCTGTGCCGACGATCGCGGCCGGCGGCTTTGACCGGCAGGCTCTTCTTACAACGATCGTGACATTGACATTGCTTGCCTCGAGCGCGCTCTTTGCAATAGATCGCAACGCATTGCTGGCGCGCTTGTCCGCTCAGATCTCTGCCCAGCGAGCGGGCGAGCAAGCAACCGCGCTCAAGTCTCAGTTCCTAGCTACTCTGACCCACGAACTGCGCATCCCCTTGAATGCCGTCATCGGTTATTCCGAGATGCTGCAGGAAGATCTCGGTGAGATGGGCGCTGAGCCCTTGCGCGCCGACGCCGCTCAAATCGGCGTCGCCGCCCAGCACCTGCTCGTGCTGATCAACAACATTCTCGACCTATCTCGTCAGCGGATAGAGGCGGAGGACTTTGATCCCGTCGACACCGGCATGCCTGCGTTGATCGATGTGATCGAAGCAAAAATGCGCCGGCTGTCGGCTACCTGAGCCGCACTACAAATGGTTCGGCCAAGCGCGTCAAATCCACAATCATCCTTGACGGGTTCGACCGCGGCGGCCCATCACTAAGGCCCAACATTCACGTGACCGATCCGGCAGCTCCCCACCACCGGGGCGCCATGTTTCATCAAATCAAGGGCAATACGTCGAAGAAGGCTCTGGCTTCATCGAACGGGCGCACGCCATGAGCGAGACCGCCAAGAAACCGGACAACTTTCGCAGGCCGCATGTCGGCTTTTCGCCGGGAGCGGAAGTTCGCTTACTCACGCGCAACTTCGACTACGGGCTTCGTCGAAAGTTTGATCTCCAAGGGAGACTCAATAGTCTCGTGTGACCCATCAGGCTTCCGCATCTTGTACTCCTTGAAGATGGTGACGATCTCGACCCTATGCCCCGGGCGATACAGACCTTTGTGGCTGCTGTTCTCGGGGACCATTCCCCAAGAAAACTCGCGCCCATCGTCGGTCCTCATTCGAAAAGAGTTGTGGCGTCGATCCGTGTCCATACCGGCATAAAACGTCTCGGTGATCGTGCCGAAGTACGTCGCGCGCGGGACCACGCCTTGATCGACGTTGCGCCACCACTCTTGGGTGCCGTACAGCCCGAAGCGTGTTGTGATACCCGCGTATTGAATCGCGGAGTCGAGGCTCACTTTCTGCGCCCGTTTGAGGGCGTCCGGGTCCTTCTCAAGCTCGTCCCGCAACGAATAGACCGTCAGCATCTTTGTCATAACGACGCCTCGGGCCGATCTTGCAGCGAAGTTGCGAATATCTCAATTGGGCCAATCTCAGCCGTCGCGACAACATCTTACCAATGGCGCGATAGCAGGACCATTCCAGTCGTTCGCCGCTTTCGCAAACGGGCCAATCTCTGCCCGACCGGCAAATCATTACGAGCGACAGCCGAACGGCGAAGATGAGCCGCTGGCACCACGCGAGCATCCGGCAGTCTGACCCGCGATCGAGACAGGTTGCGACGCGATGGCGCGAAGCGAGCCGATCGCACGACGCTCGCTGAATCCTTGGGCGACTCGTGCCGCGTGGTATCGCGGTGGTATCGCGTCTCGTTTTGTGTGAGAATGCACCTGCGTAAGTGCTTGAAAAATGGTGGACCCTAGCGGGATCGAACCGCTGACCTCCTGCATGCCA
>Ga0068862_100000882_pt1 | contig 29221 bp, 29 predicted proteins | sample KBSSwiS52_FD_66598 | JGI IMG/M metagenome (GOLD analysis project Ga0068862, IMG submission 66598) | Switchgrass rhizosphere microbial communities from Kellogg Biological Station, Michigan, USA - KBS Switchgrass S5-2 | ecosystem: Host-associated > Plants > Roots > Rhizosphere > Soil ... | reverse complement strand
GCGCTGGCGCGGGGTGGTTGCGGCAAGGCCGGGGCTCGACCGCTTCCTCGATGCGGAGCTGGCCCGCTACGGCCTCGGCGACGACCGGCTCGTGCTCGTGGGCTTCAGCCAGGGCACCATGCTGGGGCTGCACGCCGGGCTGCGACGCAGGGTGACGCCGGCGGCCATCGTCGGCTACTCGGGGCTGCTGGCCGGGCCGGAGCACTTGGGCGAGATCACGGTCCGCCCACCCGTGCTGCTCGTCCACGGCGCCGAGGATGATCTGATCCCCGTCGATGCCCTCCACATCGCCCGCGAGCAATTGGCCCAGGCCGGCGTGCGGGTCGAGTGGCACGTGCGCGAGGGCCTGGGCCACGGCATCGACCCTGTCGGCCAGCACCTCGCCGGGCACTTCATGGCGCCGCGCATTGGCGGACTAGGCGCTGCGCGCTGACGGCGCCCCACGGCCCGCATATGGCGGGAATTCCCTTGACGGCCCGCAGCCTGGCCGCGGCTTCACATCGGCGACACACGCGGCTAGTATGTGCCTCACGAGGCAGCCTGCAAACGCCGATGCTGGACGGAGTGCGAACGGACAGAGGAAGACAACCGGCCGTGAGATGAACAGGAGCGAGCCGTGAACCCCTGCGTCGCCACCCCCGAGAGCTTCCCCGCGCTCGTCCTCAACGCCGATTTCCGCCCCCTCAGCTACTACCCGCTGTCGCTCTGGAGCTGGCAGGAGACGGTCAAGGCTGTGTTCCTGGACCGGGTCAACATCGTTGCCCAGTACGACCGCTTCGTGCGCAGCCCGTCGCTGGAGATCCGGCTGCCCAGCGTGGTCTCGCTCAAGACCTACGTGAAGCCCGCGCTCTACCCGGCCTTCACCCGGTTCAACGTGTTTCTGCGCGACCGCTTCATGTGCCAGTACTGCGGCGACAAGGACGACCTCACATTCGACCATCTGGTCCCGCGCTCGCGCGGTGGTCAGACCCGGTGGGACAACGTCGTGGCGGCCTGCGCCCCGTGCAACCTGCGCAAGGGCGGCGACCTCGCCGATCACGCCGGCATGCGGCCCAGGCAGCTGCCGTACCGACCGACGGTGTTCGAGCTGCATCGCAACGGCCGGCTATTCCCGCCCAACTACCTGCACGAGAGCTGGGTGGACTACCTGTACTGGGATACCGAGCTGGAGCCTTGAGCTGGGGCCTCGCGGGGCTGCAACGGGGCCGCTTCGGCGGCTTGGCCCGCGCTCAGTGCGGGTCGGTCAGGAACGGCGCCAGGATGCGCCGCAGCTCCTCCGTCTCTCGGGCGCCGATGCGTGCCACGATGTTGCGCTCGTGGGCCTTCAGCGGCACGTGCGTCCGTTCCGCCAGCGCCGCGCCCGCCTCCGTCAGGCGCAACGCGTGGGAACGGCGGTCGGTGGCCGAGCGGGTGCGCTCCACGTGGCCCCCCGTCTCCAGGTTGTCGATCATCTGGACGAGCCGCGCCCGTTCGATGGCCAGAGCCTCGGCCACCCGGATCTGGGAGATGCCGGGGTTGGCAGCGATCACCCGCAGCACCGAGAATTGCGCTGGAGTGATGCCGAGCCCCTTCAGGACGCGCCGGAAGTCCTGCACCATCCACAGCTGGGCACGGCGCACGACATAGCCGACCTGCTCGTCAAGGCCGCCGAGGTCGGCCGGCGCCGAGCGCTGACGGCGGCGCCCGGGTGGCGCGGATTCCTCCGCGAGTTTTCGCTCGGAGCCGGCCGCACGTGGCCCCGGTTTCCCCGATTGGTCGTTTCGATCTGCGGTCACGCGAGGCTCTCTCCAGGTGGCGCCGACAGGTTGCACGATTGCAATATTAAGTCAGCTGAGTTGCAGGTTCACACGGGCGTTAACCATTGTCACGTGGCATGGATGTGGATGTCTTCGCATGCTTTATGCGCGCGCTCGGAAAGGGCGATGACCTGCAACCGAGCCGGGGCAGATTGGAAAGTGCCCCTTGCACTGCACGATTTTCGCGCATTTGCGGCACCCCGATCTTGACGTAGGCTCGTTACAGCCCCACAATTAACAGTAGGCGCAACGCTTCTGGAGGAACGCATATGCAGGAATGGCACAAGCCGGAAGTGACCGAGCAGGACGTCGGGCTTGAGGTGACGAGCTATCTGCCGGCCGAGCTCTGAGGCACTCCGGGGTGGCGCCCCGGACGCGTAGACACATCGATTGGCGGCGGCCCGGCGGTTTTCCCGCGTGTATGGGCCGCCGCTGACGTTTTGACAGCCCTCGGCCTGACGGCCCTCGGTCTGACGGCACTCGGCTATACGTGTCCGGCGCCAGGGTGAGACCCGATGCTGATCAAGGTTCTGGGCTCCGCGGCGGGCGGCGGCTTCCCACAGATCAACTGCAACTGCCGAAACTGCGCAGACCTGCGGCGCGGCAGGCCCGGGCTGTCGGCGCGCACGCAATCGTCGCTGGCGGTCACTCGCGACGGGGAGAACTGGGTGCTCCTCAACGCCTCGCCCGATTTACGCCAGCAGGTCGCCGCCACGCCCGAGCTGGGGCCGCCGGCATCGGCGGGCGCCCGCGCGAGCCCCATCAAGGCGGTGGTGCTGACCAACGGCGACGTCGACCATATCGCCGGGTTGCTCAGCCTCCGCGAGGGCTTTGCCCTCTCCGTCTATGCAGCCGAGCGGGTGCTCCAGACCCTGGCCGCCAACAACGTCTTCGACGTGCTCGACGTCCGGCTGGTGGAGCGGGTGGCGCTCACCATCGGCAGGCCGATGGAGCTGACCGGCGGCGGCGCGGGCCTTGGCCTTCGGCTGGAGGCTTTCCCGGTGCCGGGCAAGGTGGCCCTTTACCTGGAGGACCCGGGCGCCGGCCCGGGCTTCGGCACCCGTGAGGGCGACACCATCGGGCTCAAGGTGGCGGATGCCGCCACGGGCGCCGCGTTCTTCTACATTCCGGGCTGCGCGGCCGTCGATGCGGCCCTTGCCGAGCGGCTGCGGGGCGCATCGCTGGTCTTGTTCGACGGCACGCTCTACAGTGATGGGGAGATGATCGCCCAGGGGCTATCGAGCAAGACCGGCAGCCGCATGGGCCACATCAGCATGTCTGGGCCGGAGGGCTCTCTCGCGGCGTTCGCGGGCCTCGGCGTGAAGCGGCGCATCTTCGTGCATCTCAACAACTCCAACCCGGTCCTGCGCGAGGACAGCCCCGAGCGGGCGCAGGTAGAGAATGCGGGCTGGGAGGTGGCGTTCGACGGCATGGAGATCCGCCCATGAGTCCGGGGACGACTGCCAGCATGAGCCCCGACGAGCTTGAGGCGGCGATCCGCCAGGTCGGCGCCGAGCGCTACCACGACAAGCACCCGTTCCATCGCCTGCTGCACGGCGGCAAGCTCGACAAGGGGCAGGTGCAGGCCTGGGCGCTCAACCGCTACTGCTACCAGGCCGGCGTGCCGCGCAAGGATGCGGCCCTGATGAGCCGCGCACTGGACCGCGAGCTGAGGCGCGAGTGGGTTCACCGCATCCTGGATCACGACGGCAGCGGCGGCGAGGAGGGCGGCATCGAGCGCTGGCTGGTCCTCACCGATGCCCTGGGGTTGGATCGCGACTATGTCGTCTCCATGGAGGGCGCGCTGCCGGCCACTCGCTTTGCCGTGGAGGCCTATGTGAATTTCGTGCGCGAGCGCACCCTGATCGAGGCCGTCGCCTCGTCGCTGACCGAGCTGTTCGCGCCGTCGATCCACCGGGAGCGGATCTCGGGCATGCTGGAGAACTACGAGTTCGTGGGCGAGCGGGCGATGCAGTATTTCCGCCGCCGGCTCGACCAGGCCAACCGCGATGCCGACTTCGCGCTCGCCTTCGTCAAGGCGCACGCGCGGACGCCCCAGGAGCAGGCTGCCGCCGTGGGCGCGGTTCGCTTCAAGTGCAACGTGCTCTGGGCGCAGCTCGACGCGCTCCACCACGCCTATGTCACGCCGGGGCTCGTTCCGCCCGGCGCTTTCCGGCCGGGCGCGGCCCCGCCGAGGGTGGCCCCGCCGAGCGTCGCATGAGTGGCAGTCCCGACAGCGCCGGTCGACGGCAGCGCCCCATCGTCTCGGCGGCGTCCAGGCCCGCCCTGGCCCGGGGGCGGCGGCTGTATCACGACGAGACCCGCGACAGATGGGTCGTCCAGGCTCCCGAGCGGGTCTTCAGCCCGGACCCGATTGCGGTCGAGGTGCTCAAGCTTTGCGACGGCAGCCGCACCGTCGCGGAGGTCGCGGAAAATCTGTCGTTGCGGTACGACGCGCCCAAGGAGAAAATACTGGGGGACATCACCTCGATGCTCCAGGACCTCGCCGACAAGGGCGTGGTGAGTTGCACGAGCGCTTTTTTGCGCTAGATTCTAATGTCCCAAGCGGGGCACACCCCCAAGCCAAGCATCCACCGGTAGCGAAGGACGCGGATGGCGAACCTCGACATGGCGCGCGGTCAGACGCGCGAGAACAAGATCAGGCTGCACGGAACCGACGCGTTCGAAGGCATGCGCAGGGCGGGCCAGCTCGCCGCCGCGGCGCTCGACATGCTGGTGGAGCACGTCAAGCCGGGCGTCACCACCGAGCGGCTCGACGACCTCATCATGGAGTTCGCCGTCGCCCACGACGCCATCCCCGCCCCGCTCAACTACCGCGGCTTCCCGAAGGCGATCTGCACCTCCGTCAACCATGTCGTCTGCCACGGCATCCCCAATTCCAAGCCGCTCAAGGACGGCGACATCATCAACATCGATGTGACTCTCATCGTCGACGGTTGGCACGGCGACACCAGCCGCATGTACGCGGTGGGCAACATCTCCCGCCGAGCCGAGCGGCTGATCGATGTCACCTACGAGGCGCTGATGCGCGGCGTGTCGGCGGTGAAGCCCGGACACACCACCGGCCACATCGGCGCAGCGATCCAGACCTTTGCGGAGGGCGAGCGCTGCAGCGTGGTGCGCGACTTCTGCGGCCACGGGCTCGGCCGCGTGTTCCACGACCGCCCCAATATCCTGCACTACGGGGAGCCCGGCGAGGGCGTGGTGCTGGAGCCCGGGATGCTGTTCACCATCGAGCCCATGATCAATCTGGGCAAGCCGCACGTGAAGGTTCTCGCCGACGGCTGGACCGCGGTGACGCGCGATCGCGAGCTGTCGGCGCAGTTCGAGCATACCGTGGGGGTTACGGAGACGGGCTGCGAGGTGTTCACCTACTCCCCGCAAGGCCTGCTGCGACCGCCATACCGAACGTCCTGAGCGATACCAGACGGGGGTGTCCATGGGCCGCGGATTGAGGGATGCCAACGTTGCCGCGGACCTCTTCGAGCACGAGAAACCGCGGCCGGCGCCGGACCACGAAGGGCACCGGCAGCGGCTGAAGGACCGTTTCGCCAAGGCCGGACCGGGAGCGTTGCACGACTACGAGCTGCTGGAGCTCATTCTCTTCAGCGCCATTCCACGCCAGGACACCAAGCCGATCGCCAAGGCGCTGCTCCGGCGCTTCAACAACTCCTTCGCCGAGGTCATCGGTGCGCCCCCGGCGCTCCTCAAGGAGGTGAAGGGGGTGGGCGACGCTGTCGTCCATCAACTCAGGCTCGTGCGCGAGGCCGCGCTGCGGCTTGCGCGCGTCGAGCTCGACAACCGCGACGTCATCTCGTCCTGGCAAGCGGTTCTTGCCTATTGCCGCGCCCGGATGGGCCCCGAGGCGGTCGAGCAGCTCCGCATCCTGTTCCTCGACAAGAAGAACCACCTCATCGCCGACGAGGTGCAGCAGAGCGGCACCGTGGACCAGACGCCGGCCTACCCGCGCGAGGTCGTCAAGCGGGCGCTGGAGCTGTCGGCCAGCGCCGTCATCCTGGTCCACAACCACCCCACTCGACCTACTTCGATCACGTTAGATCACACTACGACCTATTGAATCATTTTAATTTTCCGGCTTGCCGTAGCTCAGGGCACCGTGGCATATTGGGGTCGGTTTTGAGGGGGATCAGTCGCCCTTGTGACCCCAGTCGCCGACCCCTACTAGCCGTCTGGCGACCCCACTTGAGAGCCGATGGGAGAGCCCAGTGCCGAGCCTTACCGACGGGGAGATACGCCGCGCTCTGAAGCAGGTGGAGCAGGCCGGGAAGCAGCTAAGCCTCGTTGACGGCGAGGGGCATGGGACCGGGCGCCTCGTCTTGGTCATGAAGCCCATGCCAACTCGCATCACCGCGGACTGGATGGCGCAACAGTGGCGTGATCGAAAGCGCCTCAAGAAGAAACTCGGCTCCTACCCGTCGATGTCACTCAGCAAGGCTCGAGAGGTTTTCACCCGCGACTTCGCTGACATGATTCAGAAGGGTCGCAGCATCAAAATAGCCGGTGACACGCGGCCAGGCACCGTGGCCGGTCTCTTCGAGGCCTATGTCGCTGATCTGAAAGCGTCTGGAAAGTCGTCCTGGAAGGAAGCTGAGAAAGGCCTCAACAAGATCGCCGACACGCTCGGCCGCAACCGACCGGCTCGCGACATCGAGCCCGACGAAATTACGGATCTCATTCGACCGATCTATGACCGCGGCAAGCGCTCGATGGCGGATCACGTCCGCAGCTACATCCGATCGGCCTATAGCTGGGGCATGAAATCGGAGCACGATTACCGCAGCACGTCGCAGCGGCGTTTCCGCCTCCTCTACAACCCCGCAGCCGGCATTCCCACCGAGCCCAAAAAGGTCGGAACCCGCTGGCTCGATGAGGAGGAGTTCCTGCGCCTCTACCGCTGGCTCGAATGTCCTGACACGCCGGTTCACCCGCCCTACACGCAGGCGGTCCGCATTCTCATGCTCACCGGGCAGCGCGTCGAGGAAATCGCCCGTCTCCATGTCGACCAGTGGGACGCTAAGGAGCGGATCATCGACTGGTCGAAGACCAAGAACGGCAAGCCGCACGCCATTCCCGTCCCCGAGATCGCGGCCGAACTAATCGAGTCGATCAAGCCGAATGCGCACGGCTGGTTCTTCCCCTCCGCCATGGACCCGACCAAGCCGGTCAGCCACGGCACGCTCTATTCCTTCATGTGGCGTCAGCGCGAGCGCGAGGTGATTCCAGTCGTGACCAACCGCGATCTGCGCAGAACCTGGAAGACGCTTACGGGCCAGGCTGGCCTGTCGAAAGAAATTCGTGATCGCATACAAAACCACACTCTCCAGGACGTCAGCTCGAAGAGCTACGATCGTTGGAACTACATGCCCGAAAAGCGGGGCGCGATGAAAAAGTGGAATACGTTCGTCCAGGCGATGCTGAACAAGAAGCGTCCCAAGCCGGCAAGAGAGAAGCACGCACCGAGCATCCATACCGCCGCTGAGGATGCCGCCCAGCGTGCCGCCTGACCGTGGTCCGCAAACCTTCCCGGACTGCGCCTTCGAAAAGCAGCGATGGCCGTCAACTGAAGACGCATTGAGAGCGTTCTTACCGGACCAGGACATCTGGGCGCGCAGCATCGCAACGGTGGCAACAGCGGGACCGACAAGGATCGACAACGTCCAATGGGGTTTATTTGTGAACGGTGACCGCAATCTCGCAGTCTTCTGCGACTTCGAGAATATCGCCCTGGGTGCGCGAGACGCAAAACAGGCGACCTTCGACGTCCAGCTCGTCCTGCAAAAGCTTCTCCTCAAGGGCAGCATCGTGGTGAAGAAGGCGTATTGCGACTGGGAGCGCTACAAGGAGTTCAAAGCCACGATGCATGAGGCCGCTTTCGAACTGATCGAAATCCCGCACGTGCGGCAGTCTGGAAAGAACTCGGCAGACATTCGGATGGTCGTTGACGCTTTGGACCTCTGCTACACGAAGGAGCACATCAACACGTTTGCGATCATCTCCGGAGACTCCGATTTTTCGCCATTGGTGAGCAAGCTTCGGGAGAACGCCAAGATGGTGATCGGCGTCGGAGTGAAGAGCTCCACATCGGATCTGCTGATAAGAAATTGCGACGAGTTCATCTTCTATGACGACCTGGTCGTGAAGCGTGACCGATCACCCCCGCGTCGACGACGTGAAGCAGGGACCAAGGCAGAGACAGCCGCGAAGTCAGACGGCAAGGCGGCGAAGACACCGGAGGATCGGGCACAGGAGGCCATAGATCTCGTGCGCGAGACGATCGACGCGCTTTATGCGGAGAAAGGCGATACGGCAAAGCTCTGGGGATCGATGGTTAAGCAGACGCTGAAACGGCGCCAGCCAAGCTTCAATGAGTCCTTCTACGGATTTGCATCGTTCAACGAGCTGCTCGAAGAGGCTCAAACGCGCGGTCAATTGGAGCTTGAGATGGACAAGAGATCTGGAGGCTATGTGATTCGAAGCGTCACACAGCCCTCCTAGACTAGCAGGCGGGCAGGGCCCATCCGGACGCAGCGCAATTCGTGACAACGACGCCGCTCTCTGGAGCCCACTGTCGGACCAGCCGCACCATCAGGTGCCCCGTCAACCGGCAATGTCTGGCCCAGGGCTGCTCAGTGAAGCCTCAGTCGCTAAGCTACCATCCAGCCAACCCGTTGAGCGAAGATGAAGTCATTGAAAGAGCCAAAGGCGCGTTCACTAAACAGACAGAGCGATCCTCTTTGTTTATCCGTCTCGGTGGTTGCGGGGGCTGGATTTGGGCGATGCCATACCGCAATCGAGTTTCTGGTGGCGGGCTAGCAATCGGGGGCCATCTCACGGCATCTCAACTCCCGCGGGCCGTAGCCTCTCGGAGGGAACTGGCCCAGGCATCGGTCCGTTGTCCGGCCGATGGTGTCCCCCGCACGCATAACGCACGGCCGCCCGGTTTTCGCGATTGCGTACGCTTGGGCCGGGGTGGCGGTCATGTGGGCGTTCTGGGTGAGCTTCGTCATCTTTCTCGCCGAGCGGCCCCAGGTTCTTGCGTGGTGGCCCTTGCCGACGATCGACCGCGTTGTTTCGCCTCAGCAACCCGCCCTTGCCGCCTGCATCGACCTCGCGCTCGTGGCGGTGTTCGGCCTTCAGCACTCGGTGATGGCCCGCCCCTGGTTCAAGCGGCGCGTCATGAGTTGGATTCCCGAGGGTTTGGAGAGAGCGACCTACGTGCACATGGCCAACGCGGCGCTCTTCATGCTCATCCTGCTCTGGCAGCCCGTTCCCGCAGAGGTCTGGAACGTCGAGCACAGTGCAGCGCGGGATGTGCTTTGGCTCCTGTTTGGAGCCGGTTGGGCCATTCTATTCCTCGGCGCATGGTCCTTCGGACTGCCGGAGCTGCTCGGCCTCGAACAGTTTCGGGCCTGGACCGAAGGCCGGCCCCACGCTTCGCGCCTCAGGACCGGCCTTCTCTACCGGTCGCTGCGCCATCCCATGTATGTGGGCGTCCTGCTGGGCGTCTGGGCCACGCCGCGGATGAGTTGCGGCCATTTGCTGCTGGCCTTGGCGCTTACGGCATACGTCCTGATTGCCATGCGGTACGAGGAGCGCGACCTGCTGCACAGGTTCGGCCGCCGCTACGCTGATTGGCGCGGCGTCCCTTGACCGGGACCTCCAGCCTCGATGCGCCGCACCGGGACCAGGTGCTTCCTCCCGTTGCAAGCTTCATTGTCCTCTACGCGCTGCTCTATGGCGCGTTCGGCGCGGCATCACCCTTCCTGCCGGCCTTCATCGAGGAACGTGGCATCCCTCCGGAGCTGATCGGCGTCCTGTTCGGAGCCGGAACGGCGATCCGGTTGGTTTCGGCGCCGGTGGCGGGACGCATCGCCGACCGCACGCAGGCCCTTCGCCTGACCCTGGCGGTGTGCGCGGTCGGCACAGCCCTCGCGGTGATGAGCTATCTGCCGGCAGCCTCGTTCTGGCTGCTCCTGCTGGTGAGCCTCCTGCACGCAGCCGCGCTGGCGCCGACGACCAATCTGGCCGATGCCCTCGCCTTGGTCGCCTCACGACGGGGCCGGCCAGTCGGGTTCGAGTACGGCTGGGTCCGGGGTGCCGGTTCGGCCACCTTCATCGTTGCCTCGATCATCGCTGGATGGGCCATCGCGTCGCACGGCCTGAGTGTGGTCATCTGGTTGCAGGCCCTGCTGATGCTGGCGGTGCCTTTCGCGGCGGCGCGGGTGCCCCCGGTCGATGCAAAGGCCGAGACGGCGGCGGTTACCCGCGCCGGGATCGCGGCTCTCCTTCGCCTGCCTGTATTCCGGCGCGTGGTGCTGGTCGCGGCGCTCATCCTTGGCAGTCACGCCATGCACGACACGTTCTCGGTGATCCGTTGGAGGGCTGCCGGCATTTCGCCGCAAGCCATCAGCGTGCTCTGGTCGCTCTCCGTGGCGGCCGAGGTGGTGGTGTTCTTTGTGCTCGGCCCCTGGCTGCTGCGGAAGCTGACCCCGGCCGGGGCGGTTGCGCTGGCCGCCATGGCGGGCGCGGCGCGATGGCTGGTCGCGGCGTTCACCACAGACATTGTCGCGTTGTCGCTGATTCAGCCGCTCCACGGCGTGACCTTTGCCCTGCTGCATCTCGCCTGCATGCGCATGCTGGCGCAGAGCGTTCCGGACGCCCTTGCCGCCACGGCTCAGGCCATCTACGGCACGGTCGGCGTCGGCGCGGCGACTGCCCTCCTTACGCTTGTCTCCGGATGGCTCTATGCCCGCCTGGGAGCGGCAGCCTTTGGCATCATGAGTGCGCTGTGCCTCGCGGCCTTGCCGATCGCGCGCTCATTGAGACCGGCGCCAGATGTCACATCCCGCTAACACGCCCCGCCAGCCGTTGACCTGCAACCGGCCCGATCTGAGACCCGTCCGACCGGCAATGGGAATGTGGATTTAAGGGGGACACGGCTACGGCTGACTCCCTTTTGCTTCGACGGGAAAAAATTTGGCACTCCAGTCTTGACAGTGCCAACCGCCCACCTAAATCGCTGGCCGAAGCGGGAGCTTGTCAAAGGCCTGCTTCAGTGGTTAGGGCACCGAAGAGGTCGAAGATGCTGTCTCGCCCTCTGCATGACCGCATTGCCGCCAACAGCCTTGCAGCCCATGTAGGGATTAAGGCGCCCAGCGCCATTTCCTCCGCTGTGGCTGTTGCCTGGTCCTCTTCCCTGAAGTGCCCGCCCTTTCGCAGTCACCAGAGGAGATGTGATCATGGTTGGACGCTACGACGCCCTTGATGCGCTCTTCAATTTTCAACGCGCGCTCGAAGCCCGACTAGAAAGCGACTGGTTGCGAGGTGGAACTACGGGCGGAGGAGCGTTCCCGCCCATCAACGTCTTTCAGCAAGGCGACAGCCTGGTGGCGATCCTGGAAGTGCCAGGGGTCGAGAAGAGCGACCTGGACATCCAGGCCAAAGGCAACACCGTCCGCATTTCCGGCAAGAAGGCCATCGGCCACCCGGATGGCGTCAGCGTGCACCGGCGCGAACGCCTGTCGGGCGTGTTCGATCGCACGTTGACAGTGCCCATGCAAATTAATGTCGACGGGATAAAGGCTGAGTACCGCGACGGTGTTCTCGTCCTCTTCATCCCACGAGCAGAGAGCGACAAGCCGCGCTCCGTCTCGATCAACTGATGGTCAACGACCCAGTCAGCGGAGGAAAGCCATGTCACCGCAGGAGCTGCAGGTTCAAGAAAAGCGCGAAGTCGAGAGACAGCAGGAGGCGACCGTTCCGGCCCGCGCCTTCCTACCCCCAACGGACATCTTTGAAAGTGACGACGTATTGACGATCGTCATGGAGATGCCCGGCGTTGACAGGGAGGACGTCGACGTGAACGTTGAAAACGGCGTTCTCCGCGTGGAGGGCCGGCTCGACTTCTCGAAGTACGAAGGGATGCAACCGGTTTACACCGAGTACAACATCGGCCACTACCGACGCAGCTTCTCGCTGTCGAGCAAGATCGAGCAGGACCGGATCAGCGCGCAGATGCAGGATGGCGTGCTGACGCTCCTTCTGCCCAAGGCGGAAGAGGCCAAGCCGCGCAGGATCTCGGTCGGCTGATCCAGGAATCGGCACGCCTGCAGGATGCCGCCCGGCGCTGCGCTGCGGGGCCGCATCCTGCCCCATGAACTTCAGCGATTGCGTGCTGTTCGCTCGAATCCAACGAGCAGCCATGGAGAAGGGAGATGAAGGCTCAGGCACTCATCGGTGGCGCGACCTATGGTCCCGATGCCCTCAAGGTGATCTGGAAGGCGTTCGACGACGCCTGGGCGCACATCCAGCATCACTTCGATGGCGACGTTCATCAGGCCGAGGAAGTTCGTCTAAGGCTGGCGCACGCAATCTTGGCGGTCGCCACCGATACCAGCAGAGACCCGGAAGAGCTCAAGAACCAGGCGTTGGAGGCCCTCGCCATGAACTACCACGAGCTAACAGCTCCCACTGGTCTCGCGCGGTAGTCGCGCTGACCTGCGCAGCGACCGCAACACCAAAGCAAGGTCGAGCCGTCGCCGCCGTGGCAGAGGTTGTGTCAGTTTGCAGAGCCACTTGCACTGGACGCGGCCCCCCGCGCGAGCGACAGGGTGGTGCGCTGCGGAGCCCCTTACTGCCGCTTACCCCGTTGGACGCGGGCTACTGCGGGGAGCACCGACGGTCCATCCCATTGGCGGATTAACGGAAACGCAAACGCGCCGCCACGGCTCATGGCTTGGAACTTTTGGAGACCAAGGTGCGTTATGTCGGGTTATTGCGTGCATGGGGAACCAGGGGGCGTGGCCGGCAACGTATCGCGTGACAGAGCCGACCTACCATCACCTTCCGCCGACTGGTTGGCCGGCGGCGGTGAGATGGCCCGGCTCGTGCGGGCCCTGGACTGGGCGAGCACGCCTTTGGGGCCTTTTGCAAGTTGGCCGCAGAGCCTGCGCAGCGCTCTCAGCATTTGCCTGGGGTCACGCTTTCCCATCGTTATTTACTGGGGACCCGACCTCGTAGTCCTTTACAACGACGCTTATGCCGAAATCCTCGGCCAGAAACATCCATGGGCGCTCGGCCGCCCATGCCGGGAGGTTTGGTCCGAAATCTGGGATGTGATCGCGCCAATGCTCGATCGCGTGCTCACCCGCGGTGACGCCACGTGGTCCGAAGATCAATTACTCTTGCTCGAACGCCGAGGCTACCCCGAGGAGTGCTTTTTTTCCTTCTCATTCAGTCCCGTCCACGGTGCGAATGGCGGCGTTGATGGCATTTTCACTGCGGTCATCGAGAACACAGGACGCGTGCTCGGCGAGCGGCGGCTGCGTACGCTGCGCGATCTTGGGTCGTCGCTGACAGAAGCCAAATCCGCCGAGGAGGCGTGCCGCGTCGCAGCCAACATCCTCGCCGGCAACCCTGCCGACGTGCCTTTCGCTCTATTCTACCTCGTCAATCCGCAGTCAAGACGATGCACCCTCATTGCGAGCACCGGACTCGATAACCGGATTGCTCCCGCTCCCACTTCGTTCGAGCTCGAGGACATTGGCGAGGCCAGTGCGTGGCCTCTTGCGAGCGTCTACCGCTCCGGTGACACGCCGGACGTCAGCACGTCGTCCTCATCGGCACTCCTCTTGCCGATGACGACGGCAGGGGAGCCTCATTGCACGGGCGTCATCGCTGTCGGCGTCAGCCCGCACCGTAAGCTGGATCAAGAATACAAAGGCTTCTTCCAGCTGATCGCGCGCCGCGTCGCGGCTGCCATCGCAGAGGCACGTGCCTACGAGGCTGAATGCCGGCGCGCCCAGGCGCTGGCAGAAATCGACCGGGCCAAGACTGCATTCTTTTCCAATGTCAGCCACGAGTTCCGCACGCCGCTCACCCTGATGCTCGGGCCGCTGGAGGAGCTGAAGGGTGAGCTCGCCCGATCTACCGCATCGCTCTCGGCAGCTCATTACCAGCAGATCGACTTCGCCCACCGCAATGGGCTGAGGCTCCTGAAGCTCGTCAACACTCTCCTTGATTTCTCACGCATCGAGGCCGGGCGCGTGCAAGCCGTCTACGAGCCGACGGACCTCGCTGGCACCACAGCGGAGCTCGCCAGCGTCTTTCGCTCCGCCATCGAGAAAGCGGGCCTGCGGCTTAGCGTCGATTGCCCGGCCCTTTCTGACCTCGCCTATGTCGATCGCGAGATGTGGGAAAAGATCGTCCTCAATCTCGTCTCCAACGCGTTCAAATTCACCTTCGAAGGCGATATCGAGGTGAAGCTGCGCCAAGCCGATGACCGATTCGAGCTAACCGTGCGCGATACCGGTACCGGCATCCCAGCGCACGAGTTGCCGAAGCTGTTCGAACGCTTCCATCGTGTGGCAGGAGCACACGGCCGCACGCACGAGGGCTCGGGCATCGGTCTCGCCCTGGTCCAAGAGCTGGTCAAGCTGCACGGCGGCTCCGTATCGGTCGAAAGCCGGTACGGCGAAGGCAGCACCTTCCGGGTAGTGGTCCCCCTTGGCCACGATCACCTGCCCGCCGGGCAGATCGGTGCCGCGCGCAACCTCGCATCGACGGCGCTTGGAGCGACGCCCTTTGTCGAGGAGGCGCTGCGCTGGCTGCCCAATAAGGGGCGGATGGACGACCAGATCATCGAGGATGTTGGCGCTACTCAGCACGCCGAGGCAACCCCCGGCGAGCGTGCCCGCATCCTCCTTGCGGACGACAATGCAGACATGCGGGACTACGTGCGCCGGCTGCTCGCCTCGCGCTACGAGGTCGACGTGGCCGCGGATGGAGAGGCGGCGCTGGCCGCGATCGCGCACCGAAAGCCGGATCTCCTGCTGGCCGACGTCATGATGCCGCGTCTCGATGGCTTAGGGCTGCTTGCGCGACTGCGCGCCGATCCGCGCACGAAGACCTTGCCGATCATCCTGGTATCGGCCAGAGCCGGCGAGGAGGCCAGAGTGCAAGGCCTGGCGGCCGGCGCGGACGACTACCTGGTAAAACCATTTAGTGCCCGCGAAATGCTGGCGAAGGTCGCGGCGACAATCAATATCTCGACGCTGCGCCGTGAGGCCGAGCAGGTTCTGCAGGAGAGTGAGCGACGCGTTCGGGAGATGATCGACCATTTGCCAGTCGGTACCGCTCTCATCGATCGCGACGGCCAGGTCGTCCACGACAATCCCGTCTTTCGGAACTACTTGCCTCGGCGGATCGTACCGTCGGGTGAACCGCCCGATCGTGCCCGCCAATGGCCCTGGTATCACCCCGACGGCACCATCATCGAACCCCATGGCTTTCCCGGCGCACGCGCCCTGCGTGGCGAGGTCGTGCACAATCAGGAATTCGTTTGTCTCCCGGACGACGGGCCGGAACGTTACGCCCTGGTGAGCGCCGTTCCGGTCGGTCACGACCGCGGCGAGGTCCGCGCCCTTGTCACCATCATCGACAACGACGCGGCCAAGCGGGCGGAAATGGCAGCGCAGCGGCTGGCTGCGGTCGTCGATTCCTCCAACGACGCGATCGTCAGCAAGGACGTGAACGGGATCATCACGGGCTGGAATGGCGGTGCCGAGCAATTATTCGGCTACACAGCAGCCGACGCGATTGGTAAGCCGGTCACGATCCTCATTCCGCCTGATCGCCAGAACGAGGAACTCGCGATACTCGAGCGCATCCGAAGGGGCGAGCGCGTCAACCACTACGAGACGATGCGTCAGCGCAAGGACGGCTCTCTCATCGACATCTCGCTGACCGTTTCCCCCGTGAAGGATGCCCACGGCAAGGTGATCGGTGCCTCCAAGATCGCCCGCGACATCACGGATCGCAAGCGTGCGGAGGAGACCCAGAAGCTACTGCTGAGGGAACTCGATCATCGCGTGAAGAACACTCTCGCCAACGTGCAAGCGATCGTGCAGCACACACTGCGCCGCACGAATGATCCGGCCACGTTCGCGGAGAGCTTCGCGGGTCGCATCCAGTCGCTCTCGCGTGTGCACTCGCTGTTGACCGCTCAGACATGGAAAGGCGCCGAACTGCACGATCTCATCCGCGACCAGCTTCTGCATGGGGCGGTGGACGAGGCCAGGATTACGGCCTGGGGCCCCTCGGTCAGCCTGGAGCCGCAGATGACCGTGCACGTTGCGTTGATGCTTCACGAGCTTGGCACGAATGCCGTGAAGTATGGCGCGTTGTCGGTGGCTGGCGGCTGGGTAACGATCGGTTGGCGGGTTGAGGATCGCGATCTCCATCTGCGCTGGGAGGAGCGCGGTGGACCGCCACCCAAAGTGCCGGGGACACGCGGTTTCGGCACCACGCTCATCGAGCAGAGCGCCACAGGCGAGGGTGGCCAGGCGCGCATGCTGACGACAGCCGATGGCGTAATCTGGGAAATCACGCTTCAGCTCCCGCCGCCTCTTGCACAGACTGCAATCTCACAGTCAGCGCCTGAATTGGTCGACGCGATGTTGCATCAGCAGATGCAGGTCACGGACAAGACGTGCGGCAAACTTGCGGGAAAACGCTTCCTGGTGGTCGAGGATGCGATGCTCGTCGCCCTCGCGCTATCAGCTGGTCTACAGGACGCGGGCGCCAAAGTGGTTGCTTCGACCGGCTTGGCGAGCGAGGCCCTCGCCATCATTGAAAGCCAGCCATTGGACGGGGCCCTGCTCGACGCAAATCTGAAAGGGCGGCCCGTGGACGACATTGCGGCCGCATTGACGCGGCGCAAGGTCCCGTTCGTTTTCGTGACCGGGTACGGACGCGAAAGCCTGCCGCAAGCGTTTGCAACGGCGCCTCTGCTGGCCAAGCCCTTCAGCCAGGCGCAGCTGCTGGAAGTCGCGACGCTACTGGTCGAGCGCGGCGGAAAAGTGGTTCGATTGAGGGAAAAATAGCACCTGTGTGCCCTTGGGCCAGGGCCCCGCTGTGTGATCCTCGAGGATTCTGTCACGCGGTCAGCCCGCGTCATCACTTCCCATTGAAACCGAGCGTCTCAGACGGGACGGGTCATGGAGGTGGCTCTTCGTGGCCCGCGCGCCACCGAGTTGGCTGCGAACGCGGCTTTACGGAGCCGCGCGACCTGGCCGACCAGCAACTCCGCGCGCCTCTTCTCCTTGGACTGTCTGGCAAAGCGCTGCTTTCACCGGCCCCTGACTTTGTCCGGACGGAGTCTGCAAGTCGCGTTGCGACCGGCCCACACATTCTGGGCCCGAGCAACCCAGGTCACCGCCTTCTACACACGCAGCAAAACATGATGCTCAACCATGGTCGCGTCTCTGTGCCAGTCCAGACCATGCCACGACGCTTGCCAATGCCTGAGCGCTGCCGGTAGGCGTAGCTCTCACGCGAATGCGATGGGCGTCTCCTCCAGGGGAGGTTTGCGCAGCTCGACGATGTTTGTGTCCGTTTGCGTCTTTGGCGACCGCGCCTGGCCATCGAGCTGATGTCCCGCTGGTACGAGAACACGCAGTCACGCGGACGCGGCCGCTTGCGCACGACGGTGAGCGACAAGGCCACGCCCTGCCCGCTCGATCACGTCAATCGCCGGTTCAGGGCACCACGGCCGAACCAGCTTTGGGTCTCGGACTTCACCTACGTCGCGACCTGGACCGGCTTCGTCTACGTCGCATTCGTCATCGACACTTACGCCCGCCGCATTGTCGACTGGCGCGTGTCACGGTCGGCGCACGCCGGCTTCGTGCTGGACGCGCTGGAGCAGGCACTGCACGATCGAAAGCCCGTCTCCGGCGACCTCGTCCATCACTCCGATCGCGGGGTCCAGTACGTCTCGATCAAGTACACGGCGCGATTGGCCGAGGCCGGCCTTGTGCCATCCGTCGGCAGCGTCGGCGACAGCTACGACAACGCGCTCGCCGAGACGATCAACGGGCTCTACAAGGCCGAGGTGATCCATCGGCGCGGGCCATGGCGATCGCTGGAGGCTGTCGAGTACGCCACGCTCGAATGGGTCGACTGGTTCAACAACCGCAGGCTTCTCGAGCCGATCGGCCATGTGCCGCCGGCCGAAGCCGAAGCCGCCTACTACGCAGCCCTGGAGGAACCTGCAGCACTCGCAGCCTGACTCAAACCAACCAGCCTCCGAGGAACTCGGGACAGTTCACGTCACGGCCTAGGCGTTCCTGCGTCATGTCCAAGAGCGCACCGGGTTAGCGAGGCCCTCCACTTTCGTTGACAGTCGAACCAACTTTCACTGTGGCGTTCTGCCTTTGATCACCCAAAGGAGAACCGCATGGCCCGGCAAGACGCTGGCGAGAGCGCCGAGGAGACGGCAAGCAAGGTCACCGAGCAAGCGCGCGTGTGCGGGGAGAAGGCACAAGAGGGCCGCCAGGCAGGTTAAGCCCCTTGTGCAAAAGTCCATCAGTGAGCAGCCCTGACCACCCTGGCGAGCGCGGCCGCGATTGGTTTCCTGCTCGGGGTCCTGTGGCCGCCTTACGCTTGACCCCGGGGCGCGCAGTCCCATCACGAACTCGTCTTTGAAGCGCGACGGGTCAAAGTGGCCGGCATTGGTGTTGAGGATGTGGGAGGCGAGGCTCAACCTCTCCTTGGGGCCTTTCGGGCAGTGCGCAGCTCTGCCGACCTCAACGAGCGCGCTCGTTGCTGCCACCAAGCGCACCGATCAATCCTGATCGGCTTCCTAATGCAACGGTTCGCGTCGCGTTGGCATCAGGCTTGGGGATGTGAGGGTCGGATCGACCGCGCCGAGTCGGCCACCAAACCATGCCGCAACAGCGCCCAGAATAAGGGCGAAAGCGCCGAAGAGTGCCCCGCGTGAAGTCGCGGTCGCGGCCGCCTCTGCTGCGCTCGCTGCTCGTTGTTTGGTTTCGTCGACAGCCTGCCGGAACTGTTGCTCATATCGTGCCACTTGGGCGCGAGCCTCATCGATCGCTACGTTTTGCGATTTCGCGATTGCCTGGGCAGCGCGCTCGCGCGCGTCTTGCGTCTGCTTAGGGTCGCCCGTCAGCGCAGCTCGCAGCGCGGAGGCAGCAGCATCCCGAAGTGCCGCCGGATCGGTGCCGCCGGTCGCATTCCGAAGCGATCGTTCGATGTTAGAGAACGGGTCCGCTGTGCGGGACAGTGCTGGGGCGGTCGCTTGAACCGCAGTCTGCGCTATCGAACCAAGCGTCTGAGTGGTCCCAGAGGCGGCTGTGCCCAATGTTTGGAAGGCACCACCTATGATACCGCCGATCGTCGTGGTTAGCAGATAGAACACGACTAGGGTGCTTAGAGCCCAGGCCGTGAAGCCATGCCAGGCTCCTGAAGACTCTTTCGGCTGACCTGACAGTCGGCCAGCGGTGTAACCGCCGGCTAGGGCAGCGACGATGCTGGATACGGCCCACCATATCCCCGCGCCCACAGAAAAGGCCGTCGGGGAGGGGCTATCACCTGTCGCGGGTGAAAGCGTCGAGGCGCCTACGCCGATGCCGAGCAAATTGAGGATCAATTGAACAACCAATGCCACCATGGCACCGGCGAAAACGGCGCCCCAGCTCACACGGTTGATCATGATCGTGCGCACATCTTCTTCAGGCGTTACAGGGGTCGTATGGGGCGCGTCTCTTACTCCTCGCTCGCGAGGAGTGTCAGTGCCGATAGAAGCCATGGAAGTTCTCCGTGGGTGGGCCTATCGCCATTCGGTTAGACGAGAGGTGTTGGCCACTTGATCAGGCAATTCCACTCGCGCCGGCAAGTTCCCGCCCGACAACGAAAATTCCGTTGGTGGCGCATATGCTGTCGGGGCTGCGGTCCCGTATTTACCGTCTCTGCCCTCAGAACCCTTACTTCCCGGGGAACCCTGGAGCGCGACATATGCGAACCCGACGCCCGTCGCAGCTGAGACGACAAAGCCCCGGCCGAGCTAACGACCAGGGCTGACTGGAAGGCTTCGGACCAACATCGCTTTCGGCACAACCGTCGCCCTCGGTCTGTTCGACACTTCTCCCATGCTCGTGGAGATCGTCGACAACCCATCATGCTGGCAATTCCAGGTGCGATGGATGCGGGCCTCGCATTGCCCCGTTCTGGGGAAGCCTGGCGTCTCCACCGCTCGTAGCAGGCGTGGCGGCATTCTCCGCTTAACTGCTGGCGCATATCGCGCTGACTCGGTCATGCGGTAGTGCATCAAGATAATTGATGCTTGCCCGGCCAGCCGACGAGGCAAATTGCGGGAAGCGCTACCCCCTTCGATTGGAAGATGGAGAACAGCGTTCGCTGAGCCTTCCTCAGACATTAACGACATAGACTGCGACAATTTGCGTTAACGAGTATTTTCCAAGTCGCGCCTATTCGGAATGGACGGCAATGCCCCTGACAAACGAGGTGATCGAAGTGGTTAGAGCAGTGCGTTCCATTGTCAGTTCCTTCGAGAGGCTGTCCTTCGAGGAGCAGAAAGAGGCGCTGAAGCAGCTAGAGGGCGCGCACGAACTTTCACGCTCAGAGAAGAGAGCTGAGCTTGAACGACAGTTAGCCGAACTGGGCCATGGCGCACCGATTAAGCCCCCCCGAGCCAAGCCACTGAAGATGGCCAATGGCCTGGCAAAGGAAAAGGAAAGGACAAAGCGTGCGACTAGAAAGAACGGCAAGGCAGCTTCCGTAAAGGCCAAGTACCGCGACGGCAAGACCGGCGAGACGTGGTCAGGCCGCGGTCGCATGGCGAGCTGGCTCAAGGCCAAGCAGGACGCCGGCGAGAATATCGAAAAGTACCTGCTCAACTAGATTGAGATTGGGGTTCGAGCCCGCTACCTCATTGCTCTTACAGAGAAGCCATCGGCCCGCCTAGCGGGGAGCTAGGCGGGCCGGTTGCTGGGACAGGGGTAGGAGGGCTTTCGTTGCCGCGCTTCCTTGAGGCCGTCGTGTCGCGCTTCGCGCTCAGGTGCGCGACGCTCGCCCAATAGCGGCACAAGGTGAGAACCGCTCCCGATCCGCTGGGCGCGTCGCCTCCAGGTCTGCGGCCGCCAATGAACCGGCAGGCAAGGCGCGCGGAGGCGGACTATCCGCCACGGGGGCGGTTCGTAACGAGCAGGGGAGTGGCCGACCCGACATCAAAGAGAAGGCGGCCGAGCAATTCGGTAGGGCCGGCGAGCGCGCCGAGGACATCACCAACAAAATGGCGGAGAGGGTCGGGAAGCCGGCCAGCGCATGCAGGAGGTTGCGGCCAATTTCAAGGGCGCTCTGGACAAGTCTGTCCGGGATCAGCCGATGGCAACTATGGCCGCCGCGGCGATGATCGGCTTCGTGCTCGGTGCTCTCTGGAAATCATGAGCCAAGGGAGCGCGCGGTGTTTGCGGGCCTAGTACCTCGTCACAGTGATTTTGACTCTTTGGATGGGAGTTGGGGGTAGGACCGGCCCATTTTGTCGCGTGCTTTCTCAGTGGTGAACATCCATTTTATGCGGGAGCGTGACGTGTTGCGCCGGCGCTCCCAGGCAGCGATTTCGGACACGAGGCATTCCTTGCTGTCGATGCGCCGATCCAGGCATTGACTGCGCAGCACGCCAATCTCGATCTCGACCATGTTCAACCAGCTGGCGTGCTTGGGGACGTAGTGGAACTCCAGGCGGTGCAGAAGGCGACGCGCTTCGACAGGCGGGAAGGCTTGGTAAAGTGCGCCGGCCGTGTGGGTCAATGGATTATCCAGCACGACGCGGATGCGCTCCGCTTTGGGAAAGTGAACGTCCACGAGCTCCCGCATGCAGGTCGCGAAGTCGATAGCGGTGCGGCTGTCGGTAACTTTGACCTTGCGCCAGGGCCGATGCACGTCAAGGAAGATGAACAGGTTGGCGGTGCCATTGCGCTATACTCACAGTCGTAGCGCTCCAGCTGCCCCGGCTTGGCCTTGATGGGCTGGCGAACCTCGCCGATGAGCTGGGGGCTTTCATCGAAACAGACCACCGGACGCTTCCGATCGGGTTCCGCAGCATAGAGGTCGAGCACATCTTCCATGCGGGCGACGAACTCGCCATCGACCTGCGGGATGCACCACATGTCCTTGCGCCAGGGCTTGAGCTCGTTTTCCGCCAAGCGCCGGCGCACAGTCTCGCGACAGACGTTGTCATGCTCGGTGAGCCTGACCAGTTCATCGGCCAGCAGTTCCAGCGTCCAGCGGGCGCGGCCTTCGGGCGGGTTCGAACAGGCCGTTGCGACCAGCAGGGCCTCCTCTTTGCCGGAGAGCTTGCGGTCCGCTCCAGGGCGCGGCTCTTCACTGCGCCGCCTCCAGGTTGCCAATCACGAAGCGGCGCTTGGTCCGATAGACGGTCGAGCCGCCTACCCCGACGCTCCTCGCGATCTCCTCGTCGCTGACGCCGGCATCCGAAGCCAGCAAAATCTGTGCACGCGTCAGCTTGCGCGCCGCGTGCCGGCCGCCGCTGAGGTGCGCCTGAGTTCATCGCGTCAGTTTGGCTGAGTTCGACCCGATAGCGTACATTCATCCGTGCCGCCCCGATCGCTGGAGGCACGGATGAGCAACTGAATCGGATGGCCGCCGTGAGTCCTTCCGCAAAAACCTTCACGCCCAAGCAGGGCCAGTACCTGGCGTATATCCACCTTTACACGCGCCTGCATCGCCGGCCGCCGGCGGAAGCCGACATCCAACACTATTTTCGCGTCACACCGCCTTCCGTTCACCAGATGGTGTTGACGCTCGAACGTGCAGGCTTCATCAGACGGCAACCGGGTGCCGCTCGCAGTATCGAAATCCTCGTCGATCCGAAACTCCTCCCGGAGCTACTGTGACCGCGGATTCAACACGTCATAATCACTGTGACCAGGTACTAGTTAGGGAAGCGAAGGCGGCCGCGAGCGGCTAGGTCCTGAAGTACGTGGCGCGGGCGTCGGTGGTGGTACCGTTCGCCATCGCACTCGGTTTCGCGCTAGCGGCGACCACGGTGATGCTCGTGCAGTGGCTCGGGCAGGTGACCGCCTATTGGACCATGGCGGCCGGCCTGGCTGCCGTAGGGCTGATCGCAGCCGTCGCGGTCTCCATCAAGGAGGAGCAAGAGGAAAGGCCGAGGAGCTGGCCGAGCAGACAGACACGCAGGACGTGGTGTCCGAGGCGACAGCGCAGGCCCTGGGGCAGGCTCCTTTCGCGCTGCTAGGCACATTGGCAACGGCGCCTGGCGGAGCGACGACCCTGCTTCCGGTCATCCGGCTTCTCGCACGCAACCTTCCGCTGGTATTGTTGTTGGTGATGATCGGCGCGCTGTTCTGGCCGAGCCAATCTCAATCCCAGCAGCGGCTCCGCGAGGCGGGGGAAGTCGAAGAGGAGGAGGACCTTAGCGGTCCAATTCCGTTGAGGCCCGTTGCCTGATCAACAGTCAGGTCTCCCCGGAAGAACCGATCCTCGGATTCCCGGTCGGGCCATAGTCGTTCGCTTCTGGGACGCGCGCTCGCGTGGGGCAGTGGCAGCCTTTTGAGCCGTCGCCGAAGATCATCCGCATTGCGAGGCGAACGGGCGCGAAGGGCCTCACAGATAATCGGCCTGGAGTGAGTGAACGCCTGTGCGGCTAGCGCCAGCGCTCCGGCAGCAGGCTGTCCCGCCCGGGTAGCTCCGGCAGGTGGGCGCGTAAGGCCTCAAGCCGTGTCTGCGGGCGCTGCTCCCCAAGCTTCCAGAGCGCGCCGACCGCGAACGCCAGCCCCGCGGCAACTGCCAGGGCCGTAAACGGCCGCTCCCTGACCGCGTCGGCGATGTCCTCGGTGAAACTGACGGCGCGGCGGCCAGCTTCCCGCGCTGCCTCGCTCACCTGTTCCATTGTCGCCTGGGTCTGATCGGTTGTAGGAAATCCGTCGGTGCCATGTCGCGAACCTTTGAAAAGCCTCGTTGAAGCATCAACGTCAGGGGGCAAATGCTGTTCCGACAACAACTCGCGTGCCCACGTTGAGGGCGGGGCCTCGCACGCCCGTTCATCGGTGGCGGTCAGGCTTTTGAGCCTCCCCCCTTGGCGCACAGTCGACAGGAGCTCAGGCGTGACCGGAGCTCTTTTACACCGGCGGCCAGGAGCACAAATCGACTCGCCGGCGACCGGAAAATCGGAGGGCGTGCGTCGGTTATTCGCTCGATGCACCGACCATGTGGTCACCTGCGCGCATTCCCCGTGCATGTCGCTTGGCCATCTGCTGCTGCTGGCACTGGGTCTCACGGGATGAGGAGCGCGATCTCATCGCACGCTAAGGCAGCCGCTATCTCGCGTGGAGGACGGGTCGATCGTAGCGAAAGGTCAAGACGCCGAATACATGTGGTCACTTCTTGCAACAGCGGCAAGCAACTGGTCGCGCCGAACGGGTTCCACCGTGCGGTCTCCTCCTGGAACTGTGGCATTTCGTGACGCGGTGGTCGAAATCAATCTCCATGACTGCGGTTGCTCAACGGCTTGTGAGCAACTATCGCGGATGCGCGGGCCGACATCTTGCTCAAGTGGCCGCAGGCAACGGTCCTGACTAAGCTCGTGGACATGGACCGCATCTGGGAGGTTGCGCGCGCATCCTGCGTTGAATGTCACAGTAGGCGCTCTATCAGGTGGTACCTCCGTGAGTCCGCTCCGTGCCGAACGCGGAGGAAGGCGCCGCGCTTATGGGCTCCGAGATCGAAGGTTCGACCGCTTGCGCGACTACGTCGCGCCTCGTGTGCCGCGTGAGTTTGCAATAGTGGCGCAAATAGTCATGGGCCATGCGCCTCGCGGTGAACCTCTCCTCAAACACAGCCCTTATGAAACGCCGGTTTAGTTCATTGATCCGGGCGACCGCGAGTACCGCCTCGTCTTCGTTCTCAACAACGAAGCCAGTGACGCCATTGTCGACCACTTCTGGAACTGATCCGCGCCTGAAGGCGATGATCGGTGCGCCGCACGCCATGGCTTCGATCATCACCAACCCGAACGGCTCCGGCCAGTCGATGGGAAAAAGCAGAGCCGCCGCGCCCTGCAGGAAGCCTTCTTTATTGCGATCGTTGACCTCACCGACGAATTCGGTGCAGGAGCCTTCAATCAACGGCAGCAACTGCTCCTTGAAATAACGGCTGTGCACCCGCGGCAGCTTGGCCGCGATGCGCAAGGGCATATTCGCTTGCCTGGCGATCCGGATGGCGACGTCGGGTCCCTTCTCGGGCGACAATCGGCCCAGGAACGCTAGGTAGCTTCCGCGCTCGTACGATGGCTTCAAAGACTCCTTTGGAAGTCCGTGGTAGACGGTGCCGAGCCAGCGCAAGTCTGGCAAGCCGACGCGCTGGTTGTCGGAAATTGAGATAAATGGAGCCGTCGGAAAGCGTCGCAACACCTGGTCGAGGCCGGGCAGATCCAATCGTCCATGCAGAGTCGTAAGAAAAGGCACCTCAAGGCGCTGCAACAGTGGCAGATGGATCCAATCAATGTGGGCATGAATGACATCGAAATGTGATGCCCTCTCCGCCACATCAGCGAGCAGAGCAGCGCAAGCCGCGGAAGGGTCTTGCTTCTGCCGGCCCAGTCTCAGCGCATAGGGGATGGAGGGTACGAGCGCCCCGCTCGTGATCGAATCACCGCTCGCGAACAACGTGATCTGGTGGCCCTGGGCGATCAGCTCTTCGGTCAGCCAGTGGACCACGCGTTCGGTCCCGCCGTAGAGCTTGGGCGGCACGCTCTCCGCCATGGGGGCGATTTGCGCAATGCGCATGGTCAATACCTGCACGTGCTTGCCTAGCTTGAACGAAGACGTGGGGCGGGCGGTTCCTGCGATCCCCTTAGTCCTGCAGCCGCAGGCAATGCTAGTACCTGGTCACAGTGATTTTGACGTGTTGAATCCGCGGTCACAGTAGCTCCGGGAGGAGTTTCGGATCGACGAGGATTTCGACACGAGCTATCTCATCTGGGAAGCGCGTCAGCTCGGCGCCCCCCCGATGGCTGATCGCGCGCTGATGCCGCTGACGAAGTCCACCGGGCGTTCGGTAGCGATGCGCACGTCGTCGGCGATGCGGTACTCAGGGTTGGCATGATCGCCTTTGACCAGGTTGAGTTGATAGTATCGGCCATTGGTGAGCCAGCGATCAACCAGGTGATCGTTGAGCCAGGCGCGCCAGCGGCGCTGGATTGCCATACGAAAGTGGACCTGCGCGACGCCGAAGAGGACGCTGACAGCCAGGATCACGAAATAGAGCAGGGATAATCGGGCAACGGCTGGAGCGTCGCGATTCTGCAGGGCGTCGAAGATGGCGCGGTTCCACGCATTCATGCCGCGCCCACCACGAGGGGAGTTACGAGCAGCTAACAGGCGCATAGCATCCACGCGGCGTAGCGCTGCTGGCCGGTCCAAAACCCTGCTGCCGAGCGCCACAACCGGCGCAGCAAGAACCGCCGGAGCAACGCGTCGTTCGACGTGTCGGGAGCGGTTTTTTCTGCGTTCATGGCTGAGAACCTTGTTTACTTGCGGCTATGTTCAGTCGAAAACGGTGGACCCTTTGAGCGGCTCCTCGCGGGCGCACCGGACCTTCACCACCAGGCACGAAGGACATCTCTGGATCAGTGATGTCGTGGTTCGGCGGTACGCAGCAGCGGCAGCTGGTGGCTGATCGACCAGAACCGTGATCTCGCGAAGCTCAGGGGGTGCGCACTTGGGGCCTGGTCTCGCTTGGATGGGCACCGCTGCTCTCGCGGTGATCCAAGTTCCCGGCATGGCCGAGAACGCGAACGCCACGAGCCGTGTGGTCCAGGACGACATCCAAGGCGTCATGGCCGGCATCAGCTTCATCGGCGCCGGGTGGTTCGAGCGCCTTTCCGAACGGCGGAAAAGCAATCCGGAAGGCGGTTCGCCTCATGAATGAACCGGCGTCCGGGATGCAGCCCTGGCTGCAGCGAGGATTTGCTCGGCCGCCGATCGCAAAGACGCGGCAGCCAGGTCAGCTCCAACGGCCTTGCGCCATGCCTCCAGCTTGTCGGGATCGTCGCCGAGCATCCAGAAGCAAGCGAGAATTTGTGCGCGCGGCATTAGCCGCCGTACCCTGCAGGCAATGATGCGCACGTGGGCAGGCTGAGTGGCCGCCCCGAAATACGAAAGGCACACGAGCGGAGCATCGCGGGCCTCGGCGCCGACCGCGACCGACCGCACGTCGGAGAACGGCTCCACGTGGGCTGGAAGTCCGTGACTCGTGAGGAGCTGTCCGAGCATGATGGCCGCCGCTTGGTCGAGGGGGCTGCGGGTTCCAATGCAAACGACCGGTTGTTGCGCGCGCCATGGTGGCGGCAACGCGGTTTGTGATAATACCGCTAGGGATGCTTCGCCGCTGGCGAACGCCTGCGCTTCTTCGGCCAGGTCCTCCACCACGTCGGCAACGCCGTCGCGCAGTTGAGCTTGCTTCTCGAGTGACAGTTTCCCTGAAGCGGCATCAACTTGGGCGAGTCCAAGCGCTCGCATCGGCACTGCCTCGTAGAACACAAGCAGCGACTGTTCCTTCAGTTGATCCTCGGCCTCCGCAGCTGCCTCGATGGCATTGCCGGCAAGCAGGCGCTGATAGAACTGCTCTTCGGGTTTGAGTGCCGGTTCATCTCCGAGCGCGACCGCGATGAACTCGAGCGCCTCGATGTGTTTGCCCAGCACCACCAGGCAGACGGTGAGGGGCGTCGCCAGGAGGAGGCCGATGGGTCCCCATAGCAGTGTCCAGAACAGCGCGGCGACGACGATGGCGACCGGAGATAGGCCCGTATGCTGACCATAGAGGAGGGGCTCGACAATGTGGCCCGCCACGGGCTCGGCGATGAGAAACAGTGCTGCGGTCCCGAGCACCATGCTCCAGCCAGGGTCGACGGCGGCCGCCAGGGCGATCGGAAAGAAAGCCGCGATGAACCCTCCGATGAACGGGACGAACCGCATGAGCCCCGCGAGGATGCCCCACAGAACGGCATTGGGAACGCCGATAACCCAGAGCCCACCGGCGATGACGACACCGAAGGCCGTATTGAGAAGTGTCTGAGCCAGGAAGAAGCGGCTCAGTCGGCTCGCGGCATCGTCCAGGGCGGCCGTGGTGCGCTGTAGGTCTGATGTACCGGCCAGCCGCAGAAAGCGGTCTCGAAGGTCTTCGCGCTGCAGGAGGATGAACACCAGGAACAGCACGACGAGCGCGCTGGTCGCGAGCGGAGTGAGGAGCGGCCGCACCAGTTGGGCGATCGCCTCGAGTCCCCTGGGCTCGGGCTGTCGCACCTCGACCAGCAGCGGCTTTGCCTCGCCTGATGATGGGCGCGTCTTGGCCAGCTCGTCCTGCAGGTCGCGCAGCGTATCCGTGGCGCGATCGAGCGTACGCGAGGTCCACGGCCCAGCGCCAAGCCCGCGAATCTTGCTGCGCAGGTTGGACTCGTACTGCGGGAGGTCTTGCGCCAGGTCGGCGACTTGAAGCGCGACTGTGCCCCCGATGCCGGCTAGGAGCGCAATGGCGAGGATGACGGTGAGCAGCACTGACGGGACGCGCGGAGTCCCCCAGACGCGCAGGTGCCGAATGAGAGGTGCGAGAATAAACGCGAGCAGCGCGGCAACGACCAGAGGCTTGAGAATTTCACCGCCGAGATAGAGAACGGCGATGACTGCCGCTGCGAGGACGATGCCGCTGGCGATGATCGGCAATCTAGCTGCCGAGAGCTGTGCAGAGGACGGGACCAGGGATGCCACGCCGATCTCCTAACGCTGTGGCTGCTGGTGAACGCTGACGCTCAAGCCCAGTTCCCACACGGGTTCGTAGCTGCTTGCCACACGAGATGATGTGCGGATCACGTGCGCAACGTGTTCCCAATCACCCCTAGCATCCGCGCCAAAGCGCGACATCACGGTGCGCAGCACCGCTGCCAGGTGCATCTCACCGATAGCTACGTGCAGCCCCGATCCCGAACAGCGCGGCCGCAGCTCGAGCAGCTGCGGCGCGAGCATAGCGTGCCGATCCTCCCCGACCTTGCCCTGCTCGACCCGGATCAGCACCTTGGAGTCGATATTCGCGCAGCATCGCCACCTCGCGCGCGCAGGCCTAGCGTAGGCGGTGCTCGAGTCCTGCACGGCAGGGGCGTTTGCCCATCTGTTCTCACAGACGGAAGGCGCACGCAAAACGCTGCCCTTAAAGGATTGACGCACGGCGATCTCCTTCCCCCACCTATCAACGCGCTTGACGCACGGATCGCTCCGAAGCGAGGGAACCCGGCTGATGCCGAAGCGTTGCCGACCATCAACCCTCAAGCTTAGAGCGCCGGATGGAAGCGTTCAGGAAGCCGTTCAAAGGAAGACGACCGACGAGACGTCGCCGAGCTTGCCAGCTCCGAAACAACGTCGATCTGACAGATGGGGACCAGGAGATAGCGGAGCAACCAAGCGCGGAGGGGCGGGCTGCCGCGAGGCCAAGCGAGACGAACGAAGAATGTTCCCTGAGCCTGCTACATCGGA
>Ga0068862_100000880_pt1 | contig 29236 bp, 31 predicted proteins | sample KBSSwiS52_FD_66598 | JGI IMG/M metagenome (GOLD analysis project Ga0068862, IMG submission 66598) | Switchgrass rhizosphere microbial communities from Kellogg Biological Station, Michigan, USA - KBS Switchgrass S5-2 | ecosystem: Host-associated > Plants > Roots > Rhizosphere > Soil ... | reverse complement strand
GTTGACATCACTGTCGAATGTGAAACTCACGTTGATCACAAAATGGTCCATCATCTTGAGAGCGGTTTGCATGCCGATGTCACCCTCAAATGCGCGGATGGAACCGATATCAAGGCTCACAAAGTGATATTATCCTCTCGATCTCTTTTTTTTTTCAAGGCATTTTCAGGAGCATTTGCCGAAAATAAAACCAACGACATAAAAATAGGATTCAATGCAGAAACCGTCCATACCATGCTATTGTGGATGTATGGAAGGGATATCAAGATATTTGAAACCATCAAAGACGTTTTTGGAGCTATGAATCTGATTGAATGTGCATTGTTCCACGACATGCCGGAAATGGCAACAAGCACGCTTCCCGTGTTGCTACGTTCGATGACAATAAAAGCGGTGACCCACGGATTGAACTTGTACGAAAAATTACATGCTATGGAACCTGAAAGCGAGTGGTTCAAAATTGGTGAAGAAATTCTGGATTCATTGGTACCTTATTGTGAATTGAAAACAAAAGAAGTGTTGCGCTTGTTGGCCAAGCGCCCAGTTTTGGATATCTACGTGGAAAATGATGATCCACATGATTCTCATGTAACCAAAAAACGCAAAGTCGATCTTGGAGATCTTTCCTCTCCTTCTTCCGTCAAAAAATAATGTCCACTTTTAAAAGATTCTCGAGATTCAGATAGATGCGCGAGTGATAGTAAATTTGAATCTTGTATTTTGTAAAGACACATTGAAAATTGGCAATTCGCTCGAGCAAACTCACGATTCCTCGTAAAAATTCATATGTTTTCCCGCCCACCACCAAAAAACAGCTTTGGTGAAATTTATGGGAATGTTGCATCACCGACATGTCGAGATCCAAATACATTGCAAAATGCGGTTGTCGAGTGCAAATTTCCAGAGCGTCTTTTTTAGAGTCGCATTGAAAAACAGGTAAATTGGATTTGAGATCAACAGTCGAAATATTGTTTTTCAAGAGAGGTTTATAGGGAAGCGGAATGTAAGCATCAAGAGCTAAATAATCCACGAGTCGGAAATATCCTTTCCACCAGTTGCGCGAGTAAGAACATGGTAGGATGTCATTCATCCGAGGCACCCTCATGAAATAGGTGCGCCTCTTGAAAGATTGATATTGACACACAAGATTGGAAAGAACGGGCAATAAATAAACATTGAGCGTTTGAGTTTGTTGTTGAATAAAAACTAGATATTCAGGGGATGATAGATCATCTTCAAAGATAAACAATTGTTTTTGATCGATAAGAGTTTGTAACAACATTAAACTTTGTGGACAGGCTTGCGCGAATCGATTCCAATGTTTACGCCGTAAAATGTTGGGTTTTTTGATATGGTTGGGTAACTTGTAAAACACATAGTGAAGAAAAGCGTGAGTGGGATCATTTCCAAGACCCGGTTTTAATTTTCGTGTCAAGGCCAAGAAAAGCCATGTTGATAATGGTTCATCCAATATGGCATCACCACCCTGTTCAATCAACGCTCGAAAACACTTGAAATTATGGGCTAAACATGTTTGACCCAAGAGTTTTCCGATGATGGAACGATCACAACCAAATGTTGACATCAAATGCTTGACGATTTTATCATAGTCGACATCACGAACGTTGGATGGAATTAAATGTTCTAGAAATCGATGTGCTTTGCCCGAATCTTTTATCGCGAAAATATCGGGCCAATTCATTTCATCTGAAACAAGGCAAATGGGGAGTCTTCTGAAAGGGAGCATATGTCATCTAAAAAAAAAAGAAATGTCAAATATCTGGAATCCACTCTGGATCAGGTGTGGGTGGGTCATCGCTTTCTGGGAATCCTTCTAGGGGATAAATAACGCCCGGTATTGGCTTGGTCAAAGCCGGCCATTTTACATTGTTGATACACATCGGTGGATGATTGTCTATCCGAAAATTTGTCACGTAAGCGATATCCGTTACGCGATAGACTGCCCCACTCTGTTTTGCACAACTTTCACAAATCAATTCTTCCTTGGTCATATTCAACATCAACGAATGTTGCAAAAACTCTTCTGGAATAACCATCTCGTGGACGGTGCACAAATTCGAACAAAAAGCTGACGGTTGCCAATGAAAATAATTTATCCGATCAAGTTTCTTGTCGATGGTTCGGACCAAATCCGTATAATCATATTGTAAAATTATGTCAATGAGATGCTCGTTAAATGTCAAAATTTCACTTATGAGCGTCCAAGTGCTATGCAAAACAACCACCCATCTGGGATGAGGTTCTTTTAAGAAGGTTTCTTCGCACAAAGATACAGATGTCTTTAAAATTACGCCACAAATGGGCGCGCTGGCCATCTTTTCAAAAAAAAACAAGAAAAAATTCAAAAAAAATCAAGGCATGTGACATAGGACCAGACCAACCGCAAAAAACAAGGAGAAAGAACAGATTTCACAATGGGAAACAAAGAGGCAAGACGTTGGACAATGACAAGCCAGTTTTGAATGGGAAATTCGACTTGTACGTTGGCTTGTGTGAAATAGAGATAGTCCGACACGAAATAAAAATTGCAATGTTTCCCAATAGAAAAAGTTTGGTGTTGAGTTTGAAAGTGGGTGTTTTCTTCTTCGGGTACGACCGATATCTCGCACATGGAAGGATCGAGGATCCATTCGTGATTCCACAATGAAAATGTCGGGATAATCGCACGTGCTCCCAACACCATTTCGCTTTTTGAAAAAGAGCCAAGTTGGACAGGCATTGAAAATTCCAGATTGTGCTCATAGAGACGTTTGTTCATTTTCCAAGTCAAGGTCAAACAGCAATTTTCCATGTCGTTTTGGAATTCAGTGGGTCGGATAGCGTGTTTTGAAAAATGCTTAAAAAAATCAGGCAATTCTGCTAAAACGTTGTGAAGCGGCAATGGCGCGTTCATCCTCCGCGTCGGTTTCTCTTTCATGCAGAGTTTGTCTTGCAACAAATCAAGAATCAACAAGTTTTGTTGAGCGATTTCTTTAAACGATTGCATCCAACATCGATAATATCGCACGCGATAGATCCAATCATGCAAATCGTGCAATTGTTGTCTCCGAGAATGGATTCTTTTTAGTTTGCGTTGCAAGAGAGCCTGTAAAATATTTCGAGTTGTAATGGCTGGAAAAGGCGTTGTAGTCTTGAAATTGATCATATCGAGAAAATCGCAGTGGAGGGGACCTTGTTCAGAAACCGGCTTTTCTAACCAGTCGAGGTTAGCTTGTCGTATTTCTTCTTGAACTGGATCATCTTCGAGTTCTTCTTCTTCTTCTTCTTGCACAGGTGCGAGTTGAATCCATTTTCTTTTTCGATGATGCTGATGATTATGATGATTGACACTCATTTTTGAGGAATGATTTGACTTGGAAAAAAATATATAGGTGGAAGGAAAGTTAAAAAAAAAATACACCCAGTTTATAAACACCCAGTTTATAAACACACAGTTTAAAAACACATAGAAACACGAAAAAAGACGCCGGGAGCATTGTCGAAACAAAAAAGCGAGCCTTGAAGTGTCGTACAGGCATGACACAAATCGGTCAAGTCTTTAAATTGTAGTAATAAATCAAAATATGATTCTGTAAGTTCAACAAATGCATATTTTGACACGGAAACTTTCGACAAGGTTTGTAATTTCGACAATACTTGCACGTCTGTGAGTTTGAGGCGTATTTCGGGCTTGCAATATCCATGAAACACAGAACGTTGTTGGCTTTGTATAACGACTGGAGTTTTCGTACAAGTGAGTCCTTTGTCAGAAGTCATAAAAATACGAAAGAGCACCATATTGTTTTCCAAGAAAAATGCAAATGTTGTTTTTTCTTTTTCTTCCTTTTCAAGAACCCATTTTTGTATATGTTGGAGCTGATGTTGGGGGCCTTTCATGATGATCAAGGATTCGGGTGCGGGTGGCCATGAGATTTTTGGCGGCAATGCAGACAGTCCACAAAGAGATAAACTCGGCGCACAAGGAGATAAACTATAGAAAAACACTTGATCCCATTTGATGCGGACATCGTGGTATTTTAAAAAGATAATTTCTTGATAGACGACGTTGTTGTTGGGCCACGTGCAAAAAATCATCAGCGTACCATCTTTTTCCTGTTCCTTTTCTTTGCTCATCTGTAAAAAAGTACAATTAGCGTGATCAAATCACAGCGCGATCAGATCACAAAAAAAGATTTCATGGGTTCGAAAAAATTCAAAACGTGACATGCAATTCAGAAATGGAACGCAAATCAGGGGCAAAACGAATCTGGATCGGCCAATAGCTCCCCTTGTTTTCATTCAACCAATAATGGTGAGCCCACGCCGTTGTCTTGACATTTAATTCAAACCAATACGGAGAACGAAACGAAAAATCCATTCGCCGAATGTGTTGATGTGGGTCAAATTGAGTATTGGGCAAATAATAGGCCACAATCAATGTTGTTGTTTTTTCCGTAATGGAATGCATGTCGGCCTCCAAACAAACATCGATCGATTTTTCATTTTTATTATTGTACGGAGCCATAACCACAGACTTGTGGGTTTCATTGTTGGCATTCACCGTGAAAACAATGGTACAAATTTCATTTTTTTTGGAACCCACACATGATTTGGGGAACGACCAAGCATAAAGATTGGGCGTCAGGAGTGAGGCCATCCAATATTCATCCGCCGTTTCGGCAAATTTGACGTTGCTCATCGATTGTCCAGTTTGGTGAATATATTCGCCATCCAATTGACACAACCAAAAAATTGGAATACCAATGGCCAAGAAAGCAATCGCGAAAAGGAGAATAGTTCCACCAATGGCTTGAGCGGCATAAATCATATTTTCAAACAAGTATTGAAGTGAACATGGACGCGAAACCCTCCAATAACCATTGTTGCGACCGGAATGAAATTTGGCGCCATTTTTGTAAAAGACATCTTTTTTGCCCAGATGGATGTTGAAGAACCCGTTCCAGCAGGTTTCCACCAGAAAGCCCGTTTGGTGCACGCTAATATGCTCCACCTGTTCGGCCAGTAAGATTTTGTTGTTGTTTCCAGTAAAAATATCGTTCCATTCTTGATTGGTCGTCGAGCCCCATGCCCAAAGTTTGTAATCTTCAGTCAGTCCCAAATGGGCATTTTCAAATGTGCATGTTTCTTGATATTCTTTTTCCTCTTTTTCTACGGTTTCAACGTCTTGATTTTCCTTGTTTTCACCCTCTTTCACGGTTCCCTTCATAGTTTCTTTGGTTTCATCCAGGAGTTCATCCTTGGCAGTCATTTTGATTGTGCGAGATCTGAAAAAAACGAAATCAAAATCAAAAATCGGACGTTTCATTTTTGGGATTTCGAGCACAGTATCGGGGATCTAATTTTCTCTTTTAAGTTTGAGAATTCTGCGGGCTCGATTCAAACATGTTGACCATGCTTGACCACAGTCTGGCGCGTCGGCTACATATTTCGCACTTTCCCATCGAATCTTTTTTTATCGAGCAATAAAAGTCCCAAGGCAATGTGGATGGGTTCATCGCGCCTCATGAGGATGAAAACATTCAATGATTATCCATGTAATTTCAGGGGGAAAGTATCGAGCCAAAACTTGGCCCACCGGAGAGTCCAACTCGGTCATCTGATATGATAGAGAGAGAGATTGGTGTTAATAATGGGGATAGAAATAAAAAAAAAGAGCTGTGTTTTGTTTGTTATGAAGAAACAGAACGAGAATGGGGATCGCCCGACCAGCCGGGATTGTACCACTCTCCGTCTTTGGTCATGCCCGTCACGAATCCATTTTGAATCGTGACGCGAAAGGGAGTGGACGATGCACCCGTATAAACATCACCACAATCTACCGTATCGGGGCGAACTTTGCCGCTGGCATGCACCAGGCCTCGACAGTCACAAAATTGACTAGGCCCACGTTCTTCGGTCCAACGCTTTAATGATCCACAAGGCTCGTTTTCCAAACGATTGGCCCACCATGTTCCAAAGGCCCAAGAAGATTCTTTCCAGCTTTTGATTTCGGCTTTTTTGGCTTCATGATGAGGGGCGATTTGAACACTGGCCCAAGACATGAAATGGGCGTGGTGTTTGGGGTTGTAAAACACCGGCACTTGCGTCGGGAAAAATTGGGCCTTGTATTGCTTCTCACCTTCGTCGTCTTCTTTCTTTTCAAAGACATAACACCATTTTGGGTTTTGCAACGACGGTCGATCTTGTGGCTGAGTAAGTTGTTTGTATCGGGCCTGCATTTGATCATACTGCGCTTTTTTGGTGTTGATCAACTGTTGCGAATCTTCCAGGCTCTTGATTTCACCCGAGAGCGTCTTGATTTGTTCGGTCAAGCATTGAGTTTGCCCGGCGGCTGTCGGAGGAGCATAACACACTTGGTTTCCCATTTTTATCACCACCACAAAAAAAACACAGTGGTCTCCCTACCTAGAAAATAATGAAGAGCCAAGAACTCAGTCTACCATACACCGAGTTGGGACTCTGGTTTATCACATATATGGCGTTGTTGTCGGCTCATGCTACGGGAGAAACAAAAGAATTCTTATACGCCTGGCAAACCAAATTTTGGCCCGAGTTGAACGCCTGGCCGTTGTATATGTTTCGTTTGTGTCTTGGTGGGCTGTGCCTTCCATTGCTTGTTTTCGTGATTCTCAATCTTGTTTATCCACAAGCATATGGATTGAAAGGTGCACCCGTTGGCTGTCCTGTTTGCTGGATATCAATTGTTTGATTTTATGAGACGACGACGACAATACGAAATAAGTACCCTCGAATCGAACCTCGAACCTTTTTCTTTATTGTGAAACCCCCCTTTCTAAAGATGGACAATACAAAAGAAGAAATTCCAATGACAGTCGCCATACAGGACGATGTTGCTGAACGCGCTGCGCACCATTATTTAAATGTTGTCGCCGAAAACAACCAAACCCACAACCATGAAAACCTTGACGTTCAACAAGATCCGCTATGGAAGACTCTGTGTCCATGTATCGGTTTTACTTTATTGATGGGTGTCATTGGAGTGGTTTTCAAATGCTGGATAGGCAATCATTGTTGACATGAAAAGAAAAAAAACTTATATTTTTTATTATTTGCCAAACAACCAACAACCAAGACCCGTTATGACGCCAACGGTCAATGCGCCCGCAACAAAAGAAGAAATAGAAAAATTTTGCTGGACTGGGGCTGGGGTTGGGGTGATGGATGAAATACGAGCAAGTTCGGCCAAGCCATTCTTCATGTTGTTGTTGGCGCTCGCGATGTTTTCTCCTATCAATTTGATATCCCTGTTGAGCGTTTCCAGGTTTTTTTCCAAAAGGTCAATGCGTTGGTTGGTCGTTTGATGCATTCCATCGACTTGGGCCGAAAACATTTCCATTTCTGGTCTTAAATCTTTTGCCATCATATCGATTCTCTTTTGCATTGATTCTATCTTTTTTTCGAAAAGCATCATATGTTCAGCGGACCCACCCCCATTGAGATGGGATTTCATTTCTGCGCCCTTTCGGCAACGTGTTTGACAGCCATGAATCACAAAAGGACATTCTTGCCATTTGCATTCCTTGAGTAAATGAGTGTCCAAAAACTCGAGCCGTTCTTGCCACAGACATCCAAGGTCATGAAATTTGCACTTGGTTTTGAGGTTTTTGATTTCTTCACGCAACTTGAGATCGATCGACCAAGGATATTGTTCTTTTCCAGGATCTTCGTCTTCTCTTTGTAGATTCACACGGCATAATGGACACTTGGGTTCGGCTTGGACGGCATATTGGAGACACACGCTGCAGAAAAAATGTTGGCATGGCAAGATCAAAACATCTTTGGCGACTTGCAGACAAATGACACATTTATATTTTTCAGCCGCCTTGGGATCCAAGATCAAGCCAGAATCAAATCCGCTGGAATGACGTTCGATATAACCAGTGTTGGTGCTCGCCGTCAGTTTGAGCATGGGGTGCGATCGGAGATGTTTCGTCGATTGTTGGAGTGCTCCGGGTTCGCACTTTTCACACAGATCAAAGTTGGGACACACGGTGCATTGATAACGAATACCGCGCACCGGCATGGTTTGGCATCCATCGCATTTGATTCCAGGATGAGTTGCTGCCATATCTAGCGGAAAAAAATCATTTCAACTTTCAACTCTGTAATTCTCAAAAAAACAGTCAAGTACGGAGATTATTTATCAATTATCGGGTATAAAGTTCAATGCATTAGGAACAAAAACTGGAATTACGACGGATTGATTTCGTTGAAAATCAAACACCGCCTTTTCGTGAAAATCAATGTCTTGGCCCCTATAGAAAATGCCGAATGCCAAGTCAGGGTTAAAACATATCGGGTTTTTTTGTGATTATGATATATAAATAAAAGCTAAGGTCACTGGAGCAAGAAAGGTCATTCACTTGCTCAATTCTGCCAATAATTTAGCCGCAAGTTCCACCAACTTGGGCGCACTCAGCGGGGCAAGACCCGACGTCTTGGCCGGCGTTGAGTCCTTGAGAGCGGCGTCGTGGAGCCACATGGCGGTGATGGAAGATTGGTGCATGGCCACAAAGCTGATCGCGGCCAGCGCCTTTTCGGCCACAGGATCGTTGGGCGACAACAGGCCGACCTCGTAAGCTCGGTCGGCGAGGATATCGTTGGCGTGCTTTTCCACCTCGGTGCGTGCGTGCAGGCAGATGCTGTTCAATTGATCCAGGTTCTTGACCGACCTGTTGTTCGCGATCAGACTTTCGAGAATGCTCGCCGCCGTGGCCACAAACACCTCTCTGTGTTGGCGCAGCTGGGTCAATTTGGCCTCGTGGGTTTTGGTGAGCTTGGTGAGCTTGGCCTCATCTTTTTCGCTCTTGGCCGCCGTCGCACTCTCGGGTTCTTTGGGAACAGCAGCCGACATCTTACAGGGAATGATGAATTTGTGTGTTTTGAGTGCTCTTATGACAGATCGATTGCACAAACTCGGGCTTGGGCCTTTTTTTTTCAAAACATCATGGCGACCAAGGCCCAAGCCCGAGTGAATAAGGGACACGTCCCGCTTGCACTGATTCATATTTCATTTTTTCAAAGCGTTTGTTCTCTGCTCACTCACCTTCCCTCAAGATGACCTGGTTTTCCATCATGCTGCTGCTCGCCCTGGCGAGCATGGCGAGAAGCACCCATATGCCTGCCGCTATGACGACTCTTCGAACCAGCGACACCTGTTGGTGTTGGTGCTGCGACCAATCCGTGGGTGTGTGCAACAACATTCACCAACAAGCTCCTGTCGGCTCGACTCCATCTCCCAACGGTATCTTGTCTGCTTCCCGCTCCTGCGCTCTTGTTCGGTCCTCATCTCTCTCCTTGGTCTAGTGCCATGTCATGTGGGTGATTGTTGGCATGCTTGCACGACGGCGTTTCCCACGCAATGCACACCCGCCCGAACGCACACGGTTGTGGTCGATTGTTATCCCAACACACCGCCACCACCCACGCCTCCGCAGCCGCCGGCAGAAGCGAGCTCCACGGGTGTCGATATCGACGGATCTTCTGGCAGTGGAGCGGTGACCATCCCTGAACCCTCGGCCGCAGCCGTCAAGTGGTGGATTCCAGTCATGGGTGTGGTCATTGTCTTGGGGGCTCTGCTATTTTTCAGAGTGGTGTATGGACATTGTCGGCAGGCCAAACCGTCGCAGACGCACATGGTCGAAGAAGGCGGCCCCCCTTACGTTGACTTGCAAACCGTTGCCGTTCAAAAACCCCCATCGCCTGCGGCTCCCCAGTCGTTGTTGTCGTAATCATGCATTCATTTTTTTTTCGCATTCACGTGTAAAACTCTCGCATTCACGACAATTTAGCCTTTTTGGGTTGTGGATCTGCCAAAAGAAGGGAGAGGGAGGGAGGTCGACGTGCAAGAATGGGAGAAGGACAGCGAATCGGGAGAGGGGGAATGGGGAGAGGAGACCTTGGTCGTCGTCGTCCTCGTCCGCGGGATTGTCGATGAGAAAGCTGTGGACGGGTTCTAGCCACTCCATTTGAGACAACCGTATCAGGTTGTCGTTGTTCGATTCTTGAGGATGGTCCATAAATTTGCAGGTTGAACGGTGTCCTGGGTGGCCAGGCATCAGCTCCTTGGGATCCAACAGCGTTTGGGTCAAGAGGTCGTAGGTTTCGCCTTCCAACACCATCCCTTGCCATTGGTGGGGAGCGCCGCTTTTTGTGAATTGGCCCACAGCGCACATCCAACAGATCTCGGCGGTTTTGATCAGACAAGTCGGGCACACGCACTTTTCCGAGCGCCACCGGCATGGCTTTAAGAATGCCCATCCAATAGCGTCGCGGATGGCGTGCACATGATCGCGTTGGAAGCGGTAGGGAGGACGTTGACGTTTTTTGCTTTCTACAGAGGCAGAAGCCGAGGCAGATGCCGAGGTAGAAGCCGAGGCAGATGCCGAGGTTGACGCGGCGCTTTTAGAATGGTTGTTCTCCTCTTTGCTGGTTCCAATGCTTGTGGGGCCTTGCACCAACGGAGGAGAAGGAGAATGTCCTTGAGCAAACGCATATTGCGGGTCTTCCGTCTCTTCTCCGCTCATCCGATAATCTGAGAAAAAGAAAATGTGTAAATAGCTAGTTTCCTTTATTCGCACACATAGAGAAATAAATGAGGAGAAAAAAAAATGATGGAGATGCCTCCATTTTTTGCTTACAAGAAAAGCAAGGGATAGCGACGCGTCAGTCGAATGGTGGCGATTTGAGGCGTGTTGACATAGAGCTCATCGTAGGAGAGAAGCGGGTAGAACTTGACGACGACACCGCTGGGAGGGAGCACTTGATTGCTTGGTTCTTGCTCCCAAAAATCTCCGGCCTGCTGGATGGTCACGATTTTGATGACTAGCGTATCACCAGCATCCAGTTGGCGGCTGAAACCGATGTTGGTTCCAGCCATCACACCGAGTTGATCGCTGACCGGTTTTACCTCGAGAAACTCACTCACAGAACCGCCGATGTGCTTATGGACAGCCACGCCAAACCCGGCCGTTGGCAGAGCGCGATCGATCATGGTCGCACCAGCAAGCGTCACATCGATATTGTAGCTTCCGGCCACGCCCACCGTGACGCCACCTTCGGCTGACATGGTGTAAAACGATGGGTAGCCCAAAAGCCAATACAGCCAGGGAACAAGATCCCAGTGCGAAGGGTTCTGCAGGTACACGATGCTTCCAGCGGTATAGTTGGGCGCGTTGGTCCATGCACGGCCTTCGGCGGTCATGGCCTCTCCAAGATAAATCATCGTGGAGTTGCAAGTGCCATTAAAGGTTCCATTCCAGTGTCCGCTCACGTCGAAGCGAATGCGACCACCCATGAAGGCACCCATCACGTGGTCCATCTCGCCACCACCGCCCTGATTCGGCGGGAAAATAGCGCGGTAGGATGCGAGCATAGTGATTGCTCCCAACGAAAAGGTCAAAACTCCCCACAGAATGCGACTGCGGGTGGTGTTGGCTTTTCCTTTCTCGGGAGCCATTTTTGCAGCGGGAACGGCAGCAGGTGCGACGACAATGTCTGTCATTTTTCTCTATTGGAAAGCAAAGAAAATGTGAACACCCACCACCACACACCACGAAAAAAAAAGTGACTTCAGTCTTAGCAACTATTTTTTTTTGTGGCTGGCTGGGCGACGGGCGGTGACACCAATGAATTTCCAACACGAGTTTCATTACGATTAGGATTCTCATCTTGGCCATGAATTCGAGATACCATGATGTCAAAATGTTTAATACAATGAATGAGCTTCCACCCCAAAAAGCTCCAGAATGGGAACTTGTTCTACGTGGCCGCCAAATGGAAACAAGTGGATATTTTGGGTGGCGAGAGTTGAAAGTTGTGAAAGAATGGAATTATTGTTTGCTCCAAGACAAGGAAATATTACCTCCATCCGATCTTCCCGAGCCATTGGAAACGGTCCGTAAACCGTCACGGAAATTCTTACCCAATTTGTGTTCCAACCCGGCTTGCCCTGTGGGTTATTGCACCAAACAATGTGGCAAATGTCGAACCACCTTTTATTGTTCTCGCCCATGTCAAGTCGCTCATTGGAAAATACACAAACCTTTGTGTGCGCAAGAAGAAATCATGACTGTTTCGAAAATGGGATTATTTTGGGATTGGGAAACGAACTTTGCCGAAGTAAAGGATATGTTAAAAAAGGGCACTGTCCATCCCAATAACATATTTATCAAGCCTTATAGTTTCACGCCTGAGAAACGAATCTTGCAATCCATTTGTTTGATTGGGTGTGACTCATCACTCTCTTGTGATTTCCGATTTAAATTTGCACAACTGTTGGTGGAGTATGGCGCCAACACATTGGGTTTCTTTTCTCCAACACATGGTCTTTTCCGTTCTTTGAACGAATCTGAGGTTATTCCAATGTTGGAACTCTTGTTTGCGGCTGGTGTCGAAATACCATTTGGTTTGGTTTTTGATTCTTTGGAAACCACTGAGGGTCATAATGAATTGATTCTGCGCTGGTTTTTACCTCGCATTAAAGATCCATTTTTGGTTATGCGCCATGTGTTTGAACCCATCTTTGTTGAGAAGGAAAATATGAATCAAGAACCTGACCTGACGAATGCCTTTGATCGACGTACCAAAAAAAGAAATTTGGAACGTTTAATACAATATGCGCAGGAAAGAAAAAGCGACTTGATTGAATTTATGATATTTTATGGCCTCTTTGATCCTACATCGTCTGTATCTTTTTATGAAAGATTAATATGTTGGCCTCAGTATGCTCGGCCTCTTCAAAATCGTTATACGCGCAAAAAAGGCTTATTGGCAATTGTTTTACCACTCGAGTTTTTATTACCCGAATTGTGGCATCTTGTGTGGATTCTCTTTCTGGCAAACGAGTTTCCTTGATTAACGCTGATCGCTAGTTTGGCATCTTTAGATGGACCGAAAACAAGAGGTCTATCTGTCTCATCCCGTTTATCCAAGTCGGGATACCGTCGTGTTAAAGCATTACTACAAAGATGACTCCAACCCCAATCAAATTCGATCGATACCCGTCTTGCACGACGAAGCCAGCTTTTCATTGGATGAATTATTGGAAATCTTGCGTTTTTTCCTCGGCGGAGTCGTGGGCTACCACATCAAATGGACATCCATGGATCTTGTCCAATGCGGTTTCACGGGCAAGACGGTCTATGTTTACAATTCCGTGGTGGAAATCGTGCCTCTCAATGAAACCGGTCAACGTGACGAAAAATCCAAAATTTTAATTTCGAGGACACAAACCGATACACCCCTGCATCCTCGATTTGTCAAGCAGCCTTTGGATGATTATCACTATCTGGAAGGAGAATGGGATGGCGCGTCACGCTATGATCATTATGACAATGAATATGTTCCTCGAGTCACTACAGAAAAACCCACATCGATGCATGGCGCAAGAACGTTTATGCTTCAATGCGGAAAACGTCAATCTCTCTATGGTTTTAAGGATTGTCTTTTAACAGAACTCTTTCAAATTGCGCTTCATGTGCCAATTTGGCAATATAAATTGGCCAACAAGCGTTCCCCCGTGGTACCTTGCTTTCGACAACTTACCCGTGGATTTACTGTGGAACGGATTGGAGGAGAAAGCGTATCCGATGACTTTAAAAACATTGAAAATATTCTCAATGTAGAAGTCGAAAACTATATCGAAAAAGCATTGAGGAAATCGTTTGACCACAATGTTGGTTTGTGGAAGCACATCTATGATATGCTGCAATCATGCAATTTCTCCAAAGAGCTCATATTTTTGATTTGGGAGTTGGGCCAAAATCTTGCTCCACCCATCATAGAAACCACAACCGAAATCGATGGCACGAAAAAAACAAGAATTGTGCCGGACGGATTAGTCTTTTTTTCTGACGACAAGCACAAATATGATCAAGCGGTGTGTCATCATTTGTTGCAACCCAGAGCCTGTCAATCCAGTGCCAATATTCCTTGGGAACGGCGTTTTATTCATCGCAATTTTCACAATGTTGGCAAGGAGGACTTGCTTTCGGGTATGAATGATGCAGCCGCTGATGAATGGATACACTGGCTGTATCCTCATCTGGACGAGGATGAGTTTTAAAGAGCATACATATTTCCAAAGAGGCATGTCCAACAAGATTCGCACCAGCGGATGATAGTTTCGACAATGTTGACCATTTTGACATGGTTTGACTCGACACGTAGCCAACGTTGATATTGATAAGAAATTGCTTGTTTCTCAATCATGTCGAGTTCCGTTTGCACGGCAGAGACGAAAACACATTCAAACACGGGGGGAATCGCTGGAAAAAATGTATCACTTTTGCGATCTTCCAAGAGTTGCGTGACTAGCAATTCTGTGCACATTTTATGTTTGAGCGCTTGTGCATAAATTTCACCCCCGCCGATCACAAAGATTTTATCCACTTTTTTTTTCGACAAGAACTCGAGAGCGGTGTCCAACGATCCAAATGCATGACAGTTTTCTTTTAGTTGTACAAATGTCGGTTGGCGAGTGATAATGATATTGATGCGCGAGGGTAAGGCGCGTCCTTGTAAGCTCTCCCATGTTTTGCGACCCATGATAACGGCATTTTGTTTCGTTGGATGGGTTGTCGTCGAGGTGGTGATTTTAAATTGTTGCATTTCTTGTTTTAATCGCCAACCCATTTGACCTTGGATTCCAATTCCCCTATTTTTAGTTATGGCCACGATGACTGAAAATGCTTTTAGATATTGCATTTTTTGTTCTCTTTTACAGGGGCCGTGATGAGAGGCGACCACTAAATCAGATTGCTACTTCTATGTCTTGATCTAAAGGAAAATCAGATCCATATTCTTTCTTAGAATTGACAATCTAATTTAATGGTCTTATCTCATATTGGCCCTTATAGATGTCCAAAACGAATGAAAAGGATGAGCAAAAAATAGTGCTCTCGGAAGAAGATCAAGAATTGATGCAATTTATGATTCGGAATGAAAAGAAATATCATTGTTTATCAAGCACAAAAGACAAAGAAAAAACCAAGGGGTGTTATACGGATTCAAATCGGATCGTAACATTGAATTGGTTGACAACTGTGTGTGAAGAATTTAAATTAGGTCGTGAAGCGTTTTATTTGGCGGCGAGTTACTTGGACAGTTATTTTTTCATTCGATCCCAAACCCCAACACAAAAACCATTTGTGGATATCAATAATTTACAATTATTGGCCATTGCATGTATATTGATTGCTAGCAAATTTGAAGAACAAATGAATGTCTCTCTAGCCCACTTTGCTGCTCTGGCGGGTGAAGAAAAACCATGTACCATCCCCGATTTGAAAACCATGGAAATGCATGTTTTGAAAACATTGAATTTCGGGCTCCATATCACTACTCCTTATGCATGGTTTATGTTTTTCAGTGAACGCCTCCAACTCGAATCCATCCGCGAATCAGCGTTTGTGGTGTTGGACTTGTGTATGTTGGATCCCAAGTTTCGTCAATTTTATCCTTCGCAACTGGCGGCTACGCTGATCGCCAGCTGCCACCTCCCAGGGACAAACATACCCCCTATTCTTTCTTGGGCATATTCTCATGAATGCGGTAAATTGATTTGTTGGTTACTCAAACAAATCAATACCATCAAATGGACGAGATCGATCTCGGATCCTTTAGAGAAAGATGTGCAACCCGAGATTCCGCCCATATTTTTATCCACGCTTTATCCCAAGATCGTCACTTGATAATTTTTTCGTTATAAAACAAACAAATCGGGGCTACTATTCTACGCAACAATACTTTCAAAGGACATCGTAGCATGGGAAAATGGTGGGTATGAACCAACAAATCATCCAGAATCCACGCACGAAACTTTTCTTCCTCCTCATTTGTTTTAAAAGAGAGCAAAATTAAAAGGGTCGGTTTGGAAAGTAATTGAAACGGTAGTAAATGAGCCACATCCAACACCCACATCGCAATGTTTTTCGCAGCGAGTTTGCGTAGGATGGCCGACAAAATCGAAGTCATCAAAAAAGTGTAAACATCCAGATGCCAGAAAAATGGAAATTTGCCGGAGCGCTTGAGAAACTTTAAAGATTTCTGATTTTCATCCGCGTCGTCTCGAAGAACATATTCCAAAACATCTTCTTGTGTTTTGGTTTGGGTCAAGAGGATGTTTTTGGTCACGAAATCGCGCAATTCTTGCAGAAATAATTGACAATCCTTCACTGTTTTGAGAGCCAATAACTTGGAAGTGTGGTCGTACAAAAACACAGAACTTTCCAAACGGCAGGTTTCGCAGGGTAAAAAATCAGGCAAGTTCATCATACATAATTTCCATGTGGTGACATCAAAGAGAGGTACCGATGTCAATCCAAACAACGTTGACCAATATGGAAAGCCCCAATCGAGCGGATTTGTTCTCAATATCAAAACATCGTTTTTTTTAGTTTCCTTGTCTTTTTCCATTTTTGAGAGGGAAACTTACTTTCTTTTTGTTAGATGAGTGGTTACAAACGCAAAAGTCATGACCATGAAACTTACCCACGCACCGAGATGAATCGTTGCGATCAAGAGTGGTTTTCTTCGGATTTCAAAGGAGCTCACCAATTTATTAGCCATTATCAAGAACCACACCCTCCTCATCAGAAAGAACCAACTAAAAAAACACGAGATGAAGAATATCAATACTTGTCGACCTGTAAAAAATCCTACACCTACTTGAAATTAATGCTTGACCCGCTGATTGCACCATTTTTACCTACCGTAATGAGTGATTTGATTATCGAGTATGCACGAGAGACATTGGTTTTGGCCCCGCCTCGAACCCCGATTAATGGACATTTTATCTTGTCACTTGATTCGACTACTTCGACTGAACTCTATGTTTACCTTAAACACATTGTCGATTTTTTCCAAAAAGAATGTTGTTGCATTTTCTATAATGATCGATTCGCTCCTTCTTCGTCGATCAAACGTCCAAATGTCTATCGACACATTTATCTGATACGGGTTCGCCATTGTCAAGAAGCACAAACCAATAATCATAATCTCATATTTTTATATGACGATTTGGGCTTATTGGACCCGCCTTCCATTGTGAAACGTTACAGCGCTCAAATGTTGGGAGATTACTTGGCCACCCGCCTACACGCAAATGATGGGTATTCTACAATCTATTGGAACAACGACAATCGTCGCCATCCCGAAGCGATTCGAATCAATATTGTAAATGATGATGAATTTAATTCAATGTGGAGCACAAGTCATGTTTCGTATGGAATGGGTTCAACCCATTTTAGAAATGCGGAATGTTGGCCCAACGATCCAGACAAGAGAATCTTGATTTCGAAAACACGAGATCCTTGCATCGACGAAAATTTTAACTTTGTCCCTGTAGCGTCTTATGTATCGGTTGTCGATTCTCGCCTCAAGAAAGCCAAATATAATTAAAATTTTTTGATTTTTTTAATTTTTTGAAATAGATGCAACATCCAGATGTCGCGGAAATGTTGCGACCGTTGTTGAGTATTTATTTGGATAATGATGCTATGAGCTTAGTCTTGGCATATCATCCTCTGATATGTCTCGAAAACTTGATTGTAAAAAAAGTTCTAGAACCGATTTATAAAGAACACCCGATAAACCGAACATGGTTTCAATCCATTTTGGACCAAGATTGGTATGCATGGATGCACACTTTTACACAAAGAATGTTACCGAAACGATTTTAGATTTGCATTTTGTGAATTTTGTAAACGCCCAATCAACACAATGGATAACTGTGGCTACATGGAGTTATATTTCTATGGCTATGAAAGTGTGAAATTAGCATTGCCTGTTTCGATTCCATTGGGTGGGAGAGTGGATTACGACGATGACTATCAGCTTTGTAACTCATGTGAAGAAAAATGTCCTTGCAATTATTCACCGCAAGAAAAACAAGAAGCTTTGCAAAAACACTATAAAAGTGCTCACTGTCAATTATGTATGGCCTGGCTCTGTAGCCAACATGATTTTCGTGCGCCCAACCATATCATTTGCAAAAATTGTCAATCTGATTTCCAGATTTTTGTAGCCTCCTCTAAAAAACAAAAAATTTAAAAGTGCCTGGGCTTGTTGTTTGTTGGACCAAGGCTCCCTGTTTTTTTTTACTCCGACAACCCCATCAAAGCCTCTGTTTTTTCTCTTTTTTAGATGCAACTAAATTTTTTCTTTTAAATAGATGCAAGATGTGGTGGAAATGTTGTGGCCCTTGTTGAGTATTTATTTGGACAAGGACGCTTTGGGGTTGGTACTTGATTACCAAGGATTAGTCCATTCACAAGAATTTGTTGCTGAATTGTTTAAAAAATGTGCGGATGACCCCAATTCTCAAATTTGGTTACGATCCATTGTGAATCAAGATTGGTATTATTGGATGGTCACAATAACCGAGCATGGATCTTATTATGATGTACACGATAAGAAAATACACAATGATGGTTATTATTATGAGAACAAGAAATTGTTTGTTGGCAGCTCTCGTCGATCGTTTGATTGTGGAAATCTTTACTGGGCATATAATTTTAAAATTTGCAGTTTTTGTCAACGCAGCGTCATACATAACATCAATGCTTCGGTGCCCGTTCATGGATATACCGGTGTATACCCATATATTCCTTTACCATCAACTTTGGCAATATACACACCATACACAGCCAAAAGAAAGTCCGATGGAAAATGGATCCATTATGAAATTTGTAAAACCTGTGGGAATAAATGTCCATGCGACTATCAGTCCCATGAGTTACAAATGGTGCAAGAAACCAATTTTAAAGAAAATGCGAAACGATGTACGTTGTGTCGTCAATGGCAATGTCTCGCACATTGCTTTACAAATCACGACGATGATTTAATCTGTGATTTATGTTTCAAACATTGGATTCAATTATTTCCTTTTCCTTTGAAAAAGCAAAAAATTGCCTAACTCTTTTTTCTTTTGAATAGATGCAAGATGTGGTGGAAATGTTGAAACCTCTATTGAGTATTTATTTGGACAAGGACGCTTTGGGTTTGATCCTCGAATACCACGCCCTTAGCCACATTCAAAATTTTATATTGTACTTGTTTAAACAATTGTCTTTGTCTTTAAATGATTACCATTCGACAAGTCAACTCTGGTTACAATCTATAGCGAACCAGATTGGAATGAATGGGTGGTATGATTGGATGGTTTTATTGGAACAACAAAATATTAACGATTGGATGCAACTTTCATTTAAACTCCGTAAAAGCTATCCAACCAACTTATCAAAATGGTTTTGTAATGTCTGTGAGATTGCTATTGGAGAAAGAGCCACACTTTTTGAAATTTATGACGAAGAGCGTAATACCTTTGCCCTCTCCTTGCCCAAAACACTACCAAACATGCACACAATATCGTCAGTGGGAATGGTGCCTCGCTATGTGTATCATTTTTGTTCGAGTTGCCATCAAACATGTGCATGCCATAATCCAAAAATGACAGAGAAAAAAATTCTGACACGCAAATGTCAATTATGCCGCGAACAAAAATGCATCTTCCATCAATTTCAAGATGATAGGAACGAGGATGTGATTTGCAATGAATGTGTAGCGGATTTTCAACAATTCAAAAAGTCTATTCGGGGATGAAGCAAACCCAAAAAGCATCAGAAACAAAACGACAGGGATGCCAAACCAAAACAGGTCCGGTGAGATACTCTTCGACCAAGTGATTAATTTGGGGAATGGGTAAATATCGAGTGGATTCCAACCACGCCGAAAAATGCAGCCAGATTTTTCTGGGTGCCGCCTGCGGATAAGGAGGAGTGTGTGACGGTCGCATCCAATTGACAAACTTGGAAATCAATCGTTCTGAATCGGATCGATTGGATGAAGATGAATTGAATCCAAGTCGAACTTCGATTTCGGAATAATGCAACGCGATGGCATGACGAACCGAAAAACTATAGGTTGTTGTTGTTGTTGCTTCCAAGTGTTTGGCTACACATTCGTAAATTTGCGGAGAAATAAAACTGATGATTGTATAATAGTTTGTTGTTGAAAATTGTTGAAACATAACGGGTACATAGACGGTAAAAGCATCCTCCAAGTAAAAATAAAACTTGTGAGTTAAATGTTCAAGGGCATGTGTTTCAAAGGTGAAAATAATGGAATCGTGGTCTTTTGGTATACTCGGTACGTTTTTTTGGATATATGTTATGATTTTTTGATTCAACGGGTGGGAAATTTGCCATGAATTGGATTCATAATAGTTGTTTACCCATTGTGAAATGTCTTTTTTTTCCTCGATCCGAGTGAAACAATTTCCCATCTGTGATGGAATTTGAGAATTATAAAAAAAATCGAATTTATCGAATAGAAATGACAAAAATCGACATATTATCCGACGATTCGAGAGCATAGGCTGTTTCTAAACAAGTTTGAGCGGCAATCGAAACAGAAGACGAAGAAATGAGAGAAATGTTAAAAAGGTCATTGGAGGAAAGAACGTCCCAAATGCCGTCGCATGCCAAGACAATATCCAACGTGTTACAACTCGATGTGTTGAAAACAAAAACATCGGGAATGGCCGACACGCATCCGCGAACAGGATCATAAGGAAGCTGGCGATAGGTTTTGAGCGAAAAATCGCCCAAGGCACGAGCCACCGCCAAAACACCATTCACTCTGCCCATGGACACACAGCCGTGTGCCAAGGAAATGCGTTTTTGTTCTATTGCAGAAGCAGGCTTCTGATCAATGGTTTGATGGATTTCTTTTTGGTTGCAAAGAACCGCAGAACGTGAATCACCCAGATTGATCAATATCAAAGTTTGAGTTTGGGTATTGTATAACACACAATTGAATGTACATCCACTTTCTTTTTTCTTGTCTTGATCATAGAGGTACCGATCATATTTGGCAAACAATTTGCGAATTTCTTGTCTCCATTGCCCAGATTTTTTTTCTTCCAAAGAAGCAACAATGGGTGTCAACAAGTGTTGTTTAAGAGTTGAAGCCACCAAATCGACGATGCCGCGGCCGCCATGCCCATCACAAATGCAAAAAATGTGCCAGTTGCCTATATTTTCAATGACATGGATATCTTCCATTTCGGAACGTTTACCTTGATGTTCGGCAAACCCATACTCTATTTTTTTTTCTTTTTGCTTTCCTTGGCTTGTCATGGCTTATTTTTTCCATTGAACAAAACGTTATTTAAGTTCTATTTTACAACGTTCACATTGACATTTAAAACGAAGTTGTTTTAGAATTTTTTGACGGTATTGGACATTCTCTTCATTTTCAATACCAACGATATAAGACAACGTACATTGTTGATCGGACTGAATGTGGGACAATGTTCGAATAACAATGGTTTCTGTTTTTGAATCCAATTCCCAACAACAATTAGGTTGGCAAGAATGGTTAAATTTGCTAGCGGTTTGAAATAAAAAACGACGACGGGTTTCAGACTGATCAGACTGAAAATGGTTAAAGATTGTCCACATTACAATCAAATGTTCCGGTTGCGTTAAACATGATTCAGCAATTTCAGAAGAAACATGATACGTTTCTTCTATTTTTTCTTGCATGCATGGACTCGGCCACAAGTCAATTAATTTTTTAGTAATTTCATCAATCGTTTTCCCGTCTAATAAATTCAAGGCTGCGAGTAATCCTTCACTTGATTCTTTTTCGTGTCGAGTATAGGATAAAATTGAAGTTCCTTTATAAATTACTGTGTTTTTTGGTATAGGTTTTACGGCGATAATTTGAGTACCATCATTTTTCAATGAAGAGAACACAAAATCAACGTTTTTTAAATTGCATTTCAATTGTGCATTTTGGGCGAGTTTCTCTTTTTCAGTGGTGGCTTTGAGTTTAGCAGTTCGCTCCTTTTCTTTCGACATCTTTAAAAAAATTCTTACCATCAAAGTCGGAGCAAAAATTACAAAAAATAGAGCAAACATAGTAATATTCAGACAAAAAAAATCAATGAATCGCATATTCAACAACATTATGCACATGCCAACCCAAGGGAACATCCTCCCATATATGGGTTGAATACGGTGAGAGAATCACATCCACATCGATAAACGGGATATTATTTGCTGCTGGACACCAGATATAGACCTTTTTCTCTTGTTCAATGGCTTGTTTGATCTCGGAATCGGCTGAAAGGTTCTTGGTCAGATTCTTGAGAATCTGATGAACCAACGAAAACTTGGGACATGAAAGTCGCTTGGGAAATTTCTCATCTGTGGGTCCGACTTGCGGATTTCCGATATTGACACATGTCCAACCTTCATTGTCGTTGTCGAGCTTGGTAGGTCGCACTTTTACTTTAATCGATGTTTCGATTAACAATTCTTGGGTTCCATCCATGAGACCTTTTTTGAGATTGTCGTCTGAAAGCTTGACCAAGACTTTTTCGATTTCCCACTTGGTTGTATTATCATGCAAAAAAGAGTTGCAATGTTTGTGAATCACTTGGGTCAATGCTTGTATGTCGCTTTCCTCCTTTTCATTGGTTGTTGAAGAGGACGCCGTGGATGATTGCGGCGATTCAACCGATTTTTTGTTTTTGGAATCATCCGTGCGTTTGACCGGTGGCAGAGACATCTTTAAAAGGTCAAATGGCGATACCGGGCAAGGTCAATCTTCATCTCCCCAAAAACAAGGAGGTGGAGGAGGGGGCAGCAACGATGAATCTAGTTTTTTATTTTTGGCTTGTTGCTGCAATTCTGGCCATTCTTTTTGTAACGGTGGGGGTGGTGGTGTTGGTGTGGATAAAGATGGTTTTGAAGGAGATCGTAACGCCAGAAAAATTGCAATGGTCATGATCAAAAACACAATTAAAAGAATATAGACATAGAGAGTCTTGGCCAATATCGGATTTACTGCCCATTTCTTCATGGTTTCAGAAGAAAGGAGCCTTATTCTTTGTTAAGCAGCTCAATTGCGAATAATTTTAAAGGATTGTCATCTGAAAGCGCAGAAGAAAAAAATATGAGACAAATATAATGCGAGGTATTGCATGATTCACACACAATCACTTATGCATCCGGATTCATATCCGGATTCATGAAAAAGTCCCACGTAAAATGGTCGGCATTATATTTGTCTCCAAAATAGTTTTTATTGACGGCATCAAGTTCCACTATGCCGCTGTAGCCGATAGTCCCACCAAAGTAGCGTTGGTTGGTTTGAATCAGAAAATTGACCGATTCACCACTACCAACGACCGATTGGGCTTGTTCGACCTTTTCCTTTTCATTCAAAACAAACTGAGTGGGGACTTGACCTTTCTCATCACCGTATGCTCCATCCACGTGGTAAACGGTTCGGTCCACTTGAATGATCAAACCATTACCAATCGTCCAGTTTGGGCATATGTTTTCGCCATCGGCGGACAAGCCTCGTCCCACCCAAAGATGTGACCATTCTTGAAGTTTGAGGTTGGGTTCTTTGGAATACTCGTAATCCGAATGAAAGTCGCGGTCCTCACCGACGACGGTTGCCGGAAAAAATTCAATCTCTTTGCTCGTGACGATAGCCTTGTTCCAATTCTCACAATTGCAACATGTGTAATACGTCATTGGCATCATCACATCCTCTGGAACATAATAGAGACTTTCGTTCCAGCGAAGGGATGGTGGCTTGGCCTTGGCCTTGTTTGCCCGATGGGTTTTTTCTTTTTTGCCTTCTTTACTCGGAGGATCTTGTTTTGACACTGACGACATATCTACAAGGGGCCGTGATGGGAGACGACTACTAAATCAGATTGCTGCTGCTCCGTTTTGATCAGTATAACTGGAAATCGGATCCATAGTCTGAGAGTTAAAAATCTAATTTAGTGGTCATCTCTCATCTTGGCCATATAACGAAACGAGAACATGAGATCAAACGCTCAACTTTTGAATGGTTCGTCTCTTTTCCTCACGGCCCCTGTGATATAAACAAAAAATTAAGCCGGCTCAAAATAGGGTGTTTTAAAAGTAGGAAAGGCTTCAATAACTCAGTTGGTAGAGTGTGAGACTTTTAATCTCAAAGTCCCGGGTTCGAGCCCCGGTTGAGGCTTTCTTTTTCTTCTTTCAGCGGTTTTTTGGCTTATGTAGGTTCTAAAAAGCTGGACAACATTCAAAAAAATATCTAAAAACTTTAACGAATGCTACCAGAAACGGTGCTCACTTTTCCTAAAATAGAAGAGGCCCGAACACTACCGCTGACCGTTTCAACGTTTCCACCCACGTTTTTTTCAACGGTAACGCTACCGCTTGTGGAATCGACGTTTCCAGAAACGTCTCCGTTTATACGAATGGATCCGCTGGTCGATTCAAACGACTTCGCATTGCCATGGACAACAACCGATCCGGCATGCGTGTCCAAACTGCCCGCCTCTTTCATGGTCACATAAAGTTCAATTTTTTGTGCGATTTGTAAATCTTTTTTTAGATTTTGATCTTCTTTTTCGTTTTCGGTCCAAACTTTACCATCAACATAGATGGTTTCACCAACAATCGAAATGCTGGACCCGCTGGGAAGATTATATTTTTTACCATTGATCATTGCAACATTGCTCGACATGGTAGCTCCCGAGCGACACTTGGCAATCGTCGTGTTGTTGGAACCGCTCGATGTAGTGATTGTGGTGTTGCCCAAAAAACTGGAATAGCTTACGTTTCCCACCTAGAAAAGAGATAAAGCATCAATGTTAGGGTAATTGAACAATTCGTTACAATAATCCATTTGGGTCCAAAATAATCGACCCAGAAAGATGATTTGTCGTAATCGTGATAAAGACATATACCCATGGCCGCAGCCACCAACCCCCAACTTGCTACCAAAAGAAATCCACTCACTAAAAGTAGATTTCTTGACATTTTGATTCCTCTCTGCATGCCATCCTCAAACAAAAAAAAATATCTTTTATTTTTTCTTTTTTAAAATGGAACGGCGAGCTCCCCCTGTGGAAGAAGAAAAAACCGAAGGGGTTTTCTTCTTTTGTTTTTGTTCCTTCATGAGTTGGTGATATTGCCGTTCATGCCACAATAAACTCTCCTTTTCGTCCAAGTCATTTTGTCGTGACATTTGGTCGAGTTTCCCACCAATCGTTTCGGGCTCTGGAAACTTGAATTTTTTCCATGTCCAAGGATCAGGTTGGGGCAACAACTGCGTGTCGGACTCTTTGCATACGGATCGTGCAAATTCTTCCCACGTTTTCAAGTGAGCCTTGTCTGCCCAAGGATCACCCATTTCTTTTGTAATAAACGACGCACGCACACCAATTCCCGGCAATTCTTTTCGAAACACGACATTATCAATGAAACTGAGTTGAGTGATCTTGACATTGTCACCCGTTTTGCAGGCTTTGCAAAAACGATACCCGGCTTCCGCACAATACACCGGTTCTTCGGCACATGTACCACAAATGGGCACGGTAAATTGATCATAACTACCATTGCGATCAGAATTGAAAAAAGCCATTCCGTTGGCACATGCCGCATCGATTTCCATCGCGCCCCACCGCAGTCCGCCTAAATTGACTCGTCCTTCCACGGCTTGGCGTGTCGCCAATGTCACAGGCCCGATGGCGCGCGCATGCATTTTGAACGAAACCAAATGGATGAGCGCAGAGACATACACCTGTGCCGTTAAAAGCGGCTCCGTAATTTCTCCGGTTTCACCATTCAGGTGTGGTTCATAACAAATTTTATCCACGCCGCAGGCATACAAGAATTCAGCAATTTTGCGGTCTTGGTCCATACGCTCTCGGTTATAGCAAGTACCATCCATGTACTTGGCCATGAGCGCCGCCGCTTGCGCGCGATGTTGCTCTTTCACAATCCCAAAGGTTTGTCGCGCAATGTATCCAATTGGATTCATAATCATGTCGGCATATCGGCCCGTCGCAAGCGAGATCAATGCGTTGCGACCGCGTATAATTTCACCAGCCGTACCTTTCTGGCCACCCCGCAAACTGAATTTGTTGCCCAATTCCACAGGACATGGAATTTGAATGGTCACTTTTTTGGTGATGCAATACGAGGCAAATTGTGTGCTGGTCACTTCAATCACAATACCAATCGGATCTTTCATGAGGATCGATTCGTCTTTTTTATAAACGATTTTTGGATCATTTCGGGCGACCTCATACGAGACTTTGCCAATAATGACATCACCTGCCTGTAGGATGGTTCCAATTTTGGGCAGACCGTCCGCTTCCAATTTGCTATAGTTGGCATCATGTTTGCCCAAACATCGGTCGTCCGGCACTTCAAACGATTCTCGTCGATGAGAAATATGCTGAAACATATTATTCAACGATTTGCCGACTTTGGTGTTGCTGGATTGAGATGCCAATACAAAACTTAAAAATAAATTGGGTTTGGCGGTTGTCATGTACTGTTTGTGAATTTCTGAATTCAGCATACCAAAGGCCAAAGAATCCGCATTGAAGATTTTCGTATCTTCTTCACCAAATGCGCGCGTGGTCACACACATCGTCACGTTCTGTCCATTGGCCGCAGCTTCTCTCGCGTCTAAATCGCGCAAAGCACGCGTTTCCACCAGTGGGTATTGCGGAGATTTGAGAATATGTTGTTGTTGGTACATTCTCAAAGAATTGATATTGGCGGAAAATGCTTGATTGAGCATATTCGAACCAATCACGGCTCGTGTGGCTTGATTGTGATGGGAAAACGGTAAACATCCAGCCGTGATGCCATGCAACCAACTCGGTTCAATTTCCATATGAGAAAAACAATCCCCGAATACTTCTTTGCGATAGATCCAGTGATGTGGATCGGTTTCAATCGATAAAGATCGCAATTCATCTGGACGAATCCATTCGACCGGCTGGTAGCCAAGTTTGCTTTCGAGTGTAAACAATGGACTCGGATGTTTTATTTTGGTTTCCTCCTCTTCAGAAAGAATATGTTTTAAAAAAGGTGTAATGGATTCAAGAGACAACAAAGCGCGAACGGCTTGTCCGGGTGCTACATTGACATACAAGATTCGATCTTGCAAGTAAATGGAAATGTGAGGCGAAATCAATCCGATGCGTCTCCAGCTTTCTAATTTTTTGAGAATGACTTTGCCGTCGGCAAGATCCCATTCAAACTTGCCATCCACCATCAAACGATCGGGCCATTTGCTTTTTTCTTGTTGGGTGTGCCTCTGGAAACTCTTGAAATTGTCAAATGTGATTTTTTTATAATCGCGATTCTCTTCCAACGCATGCATTAAAAGTGAAACGACGACCGATCGCGAGGATGTTGTCGCAATGGATGACCCTTGGGCTTGGAAACGTGAAATACCAAACGAAGTGCCTTCCGGGGTCTGATCCGCACAGACATATCCGCCTTGTGTCGCTTCCAATTGTCGTGCGCTGTTGTTTCTTCGTTGTTGTTTGTTGGCCGTGTTATTTTGTCGTGCGCGAGATCCTTGCGAAGAAAACCAATTGCGAAAGCCAATGGCCACGGTCACGCTTTGACGTGCCGCACCTGGTTTGGGTGAAATTGACCAGGGAGTGCCTCGGCAAATAACACTTGCAATTTTTTCATTAATTTTCGCCTGATTTAAAATCAAAGACCAATTAAAATAGGGCAATTGCCACCCATCTTTTTCTTGCCATTGCGGCTGATGCTGCATTCCATTCCTAACAGCTGGAAGAATCTCTTTTTTATGTTTACCCTCTTTATTATCTTTATGGAGTTGAACGCTGTGATGGATGGTCATATTCAACAAATTGCGTTCACCCATGGATTGAAGCACGCCCAAAATATTGCGAATTAACGTTGAAAACATTTGCGCGTTTGTATCATATCGCTGACGTGAATAGGTGTCTTTATCATCAAAAAACACAAAATTCAAAGAAGCCATCAATTGTCTCCAAATAATATGTGAGTGCAGCAATATCTTTTGGGCATTGCAATTCATATTGAGACCGACATTGGGGTAAATATCCTCTTGGATAATCTTTTGTGCATGAGCCAATTTCTTTTCTCGAGAAGCTTCTTTGAGATTCCGACCGGCAACATCGGAAATGGCGATCCATGCGTCTTCTTGTGTTTTGATATGTAATGGGTGGCGGGCCAACATTTTTTCCAAAATGGGAACAAAGGTTTCCGGATACCAATGCAATGGATCCGCAGCATATTCCACCCATTTCGGAATATTGGCCAGATTTGTTTCTCCCAAGGCAAAGAAAATGACAGTGGGGGACACAAACTCGTCTAAAAACTGCATTCGCACCACGAAATTCTGAAGATTTTGCGCAAATGGAGATTTGGCCCCGGACAACACATGTTTGATGGTGGATGTGGATTTGCATCGCAGTGTTGGATGTGTACAACGAATTTCAAGATGGACACTTTGTGGACGTTTGCTCGCAATTTGAACCTTGCGCGCACGTTCTTCCCATGTTAGCGATTGCTCGTCCAATGTTTCTTGATTTCCACCTCCGCTGCTTCCCCCACCCCCACCTCCACCCCCGCTTCCACCTCCTCCTCCGCCACCGCCGCCTTGCATGGTTTCACTTTTGCTTCGATGTTTGGTGACGGGAAAGGTGTGGATGGTATTGTGTGTGAGAGTTTCATTTTGAGGCATGGTCACGGCTGTGTTGTGGCATTGCAAATATCCACCCTGATCCGATGGTTCTTCATAAATCCAATAGTCTGGATGTAATGTACCATGTGTTCGTTTGTCAATAAACGACATGGTGGGGCAAGCAAATTTATGCCAGGGTTGGCGCAAACCCACCAGTTGTTTTTTCACCAACATCCAATTCTTTTGCCAGTTGAGAGGTACCGTTTTTTTCTTTTTCAGAGCAGCAATTTCGGCTTTTAACGCAGCCGCCGAGACCGCCACCGGCGCGGGGGGGAAGGTTTCCGCTTGTTTGGGAACATACACAAATCGGACAATATCGACCAAAAATTGTAAATCATACGCGGTATTGCTGATGCGCGCGTCGTTGGGTCGCAAAAACATTTTTTGTTGTTGTTGTGCGGATTGTGTAGATTGTATGGATGGGTGGGTCTGCGTTTTGTGAAGTTGAGGGATGGCAAAGCCGGATTCGGTAAATAACAATCCCTCTTTTTCTTCTTTTTCCCCCTTTTCTCCAGGTCTGGCCGCAGTTTGAATTTTGCTGGTAATGTTGGGCAAGGTGGGCGGAACTTGATAGACTCGTACGATGCGGTAAACATGAATTTGGTTTCCGACGTGGATACACCATGGT
>Ga0068862_100000878_pt1 | contig 29297 bp, 30 predicted proteins | sample KBSSwiS52_FD_66598 | JGI IMG/M metagenome (GOLD analysis project Ga0068862, IMG submission 66598) | Switchgrass rhizosphere microbial communities from Kellogg Biological Station, Michigan, USA - KBS Switchgrass S5-2 | ecosystem: Host-associated > Plants > Roots > Rhizosphere > Soil ... | reverse complement strand
CGGCTTCTTCATCAAGCGCGCCCGCGCGGCCGGCGAGACTTTCGGCGACTACTACTACCACGCCGACCGTTTCGCGCAACTCGCGGGCTACTGAATTTCCTGCGGTTTTCCGGCTCTCTTTACCTGCCGGCGCCGGACTGTATATAAATACAACCCTGGACCCCAGCCAGGGATCGACCATGTATCTGACCGGCGCCGACCTGATCGACATGACCGTCAAACAGCTCGAGATGCTCGACGAAATTCTTCGCGCCGAGGCGCGCTCGTTCGCCGAGGAGCGCGACGCTGCGGGCCGCGACGCACGGCGCTGTCGAGAAGCCACCGACGCCATCCGCGTGCTGATTCCGAAACTGGTCGCCGCGCGTGCCACCCAGCAGCCGAAGGGTCAAATGCAGATTCCAGGGTGCGCGAACGACGACGAAATGTAGCGCCTTTGTAACGCCGGAACTTCGTCACACGTCAGGACGTTGAGCCCCGAAGCGTGATCCACGTCCTCACCGGCTGCGCCCGGCCGCGGGTACGGTGGGCGCGCAGTGGGAAGAGGCGATGGAGTTATGACAACAGAGCGCGATTCGGACGAACCGACGGTCGAGATCAAACGGCCGGTCGTGCAGCCCCCCGCGACGGAGATCGAAGAGGCCGATCAGGACTTCGACCCGGAGCGGACGCTGGTGCGCGAGGACTGGGAAAGCACGGCGATTCGTCGCGTCGCGCCGCATGTCGCGGCCGTGCAGGACGAACTGGCCGCGGATTCCGACGAGGAGCCGTTCGGCTGGGAAAGCGAAGCCGTGCGCCGCCTGTCGCGCGTGGTCCAGAACAACCAGGTCTAGTCCACCAGGATTAATCGACGTGTGGCGCAGGCGTCAGTTCCTGCCCGACTTGCAGTTGCGCGCCGACCCCTTCGATCAGAATCATGTTCTGACCGAACACCACTCCCTTCAATTCGCGATCGAAACGAAACTGCCGCAGCGCCTGCAGCGGCTCGGTGCCGTCGCGCTTGCCGGTCGCCTGGTCGGTGGTCGTGACGATGCAGCGGGTGCAGGGCTTCGCGCGGCGTAGTCGCACCGGGCCTGCCGTGAGGTCGTGCAGACGATCTTCGCCGAACGGCGGCAGGCCGCTGACGACGATGTTCGGACGAAAGCGGTTCATCGGGAGCTTGCGCTGCAGGCGGCTGTTCAGATCCTCCAAGGAAGCCTCGGAAGCCAGCAGCCACGCAAAGCCGTCCGAGAATTGATTCAAGGCTTCGACGCCCGGCGTCCAGTCCGGATTGCTCGGGCGCTTGCGGCGTGCATCGAAGCGCACCAGCCGCACCGGCGAGCCGAGATAGGCCGTCAGGAATCCCGCAGCTCGATCGCCGGCGTCGAACGCCGCGCAGCGGTCCTTCCATACCGTGACTTCGACTTCGCGCCCGGACGCGGCGGGCGCTACGTTTAATTCGGTGCCGTCCGGAACGCGCAGCCGCAGCGTTTCGTCGCCGGGCAGTTGCCCGTCGAGCAGGGCCGTCTCGATCAGCGCGAGCCGCGGCTCTTCGCGCTGGGTCATGAAGCGTCCGTCCGGCCGTGTGATCAACCACTCGCGGTCGTGCTCGAAGCCGGTCGTCGCGACGCGCGCGCTTTCGACGGCGATGCCGCGGCAGCCTTTGACCGGATAAATGTTCAGGGCGGTGATGCGGATCATGAGAGGTGCTAGTCTGCCAGCCTCCGGTGCCCGGTCACCAGTCGCACAAGAAGAAATGACTCACGCTGGTCCGCTCGATTCGCGCCCCGCGCGACTGTTCGTCGTGCTCGCGTCGTTCCTGGCGGTGAACGCGATGATCGCCGAGTTCGTCGGCGTCAAGATTTTCGCGCTCGAGCCGTCGCTCGGGCTCTCGACCCTCGACTGGAATCTGTTCGGGCAGAACGGCTCGCTGTCCTTCACCAGCGGCGTGCTGCTGTGGCCATTCGTCTTCCTGATGACGGACGTCATCAACGAATACTTCGGGCGCCGCGGCGTGCAGTTCATTTCGTGGCTGACTGTGGTGCTGATCAGCTACGGATTTCTCGCCGCGTACCTCGCGATCTCGCTGACGCCGGCGCAGTGGTGGGTGACGGTGAATCAGCGCAACGGCGTGCCGGACATGCAGGCCGCGTTCGCGAGCATCTTCGGGCAGGGGATGTGGACGATCGGCGGCTCGATCACCGCGTTCCTGATCGGGCAGCTGATCGACGTCGCCGTGTTCCACCGTATCCGCATGCTGACGGGCGAGCGCTGGGTGTGGCTGCGCGCTACCGGTTCGACTGCCGTTTCGCAGCTCATCGACAGCTTCGTCGTGCTCTACATCGCGTTCGTGATCGGCCCGCAACACTGGCCGATGGGGCTGTTCCTGGCGGTCGGAACCGTCAACTACTGCTACAAGCTGCTGATGGCGTTCCTGCTCATTCCGCTGATCTACCTCGTGCGCCGCATGATCCGCGGGTACTTGGGCGCGCCGGCCGCGCTTGCGCTCGAGGAAGCCGCTCGGCAGGTCTAAAACAGCATCCTCGCCATCGCCCGGCGGGTCTGGCTGACGATCGGATCCGCTTCGCCGATCAGTTCGAATGCCATCACGAGGCTGCGACGCGCCAGATCTTCCTTGTACGCGCGGTGGTCGCGCAGCATCTCCAGCCACGCCAGCAGCGCCGGTTCGACGTCGCCGCCGAGCAACTGGTGTACAGCCAGAGCGTGCCTGAGATCGAGGTCCGCGGGGTTCGCGCCCGCGCGCTCGCGCAACGAGCGAACATCAGGGTATGCAGCCACCACGTCGCTGAACGCAAGCAGCGCCGCGAGCCGCTTCACGGCGGGATGCGACGGGTTCGCGCCCTGCAGACGTTCCAGCTCTTTGCGCGCGCCGTCGACATCGCCGTCGAGCGCCTGCAGCTCAGCGAGGCTGGTCTGCAGATCGATGTTCTCGCGATCGCGCGCGAGCTCGTTCTCCACGATCGTGCGCGCACCCGCGAAATCGCCAGCCGCTTTCAGTTGCTGCGCACGCTGCAGCGGGCTGTCGACCGTCTTCGGCAAGTGCTTGTCGAGCATTTCGCGGATCTGCGACTCGGGTACGACGCCGATGAAGTGATCCACGACGGTGCGATCCTTGAACAGCACCACGGTCGGCAGGCTGCGGACGCCGATCTGCTGCGACAGCTCCTGCTGTTCGTCGGTGTTCACCTTGGCGAGCTTGAAGCGCCCGGCGTACTGCTCGACCAGGCGGTCGAGGATCGGCATGAGCTGCTTGCACGGGCCGCACCACGGCGCCCAGAAGTCCACGAGCACGGGCGTCTGGCCCGACGCTTCGACGACGTCGGTCATGAAGGTGGCGGCAGTCACCGTCAGCGGCGCAGCAGCTTCAGTCACGCGGATCTCCGGTCTATCTACCAAGGCGGTTGGAAGCCCACGATGGCGACTTCAGCGCGGAAATCAAGCCTGCGGTCTGCGGCGTAGAATCGGCGCCCTGACCTGTGTAGGCTTCCGCGCCCACCCGCCGTCCATTTACGTTGTATACGACGCCACCGCCATGAATCAGCCTGCCGCCGCCGTTGCCGTGCCCGAGCGACCCGTCGCGACCGCGATCAACCGCAACTATCTCGGCGATGAAGAGCAGATCGTGCGGGAGCTGGCCGACGCGGCCCGGCTGCCCGAGGCCGCGCGCGAACGCGTCGCGGCGCGTGCCGCGCAGTTGGTCGAAGGCGTACGCACGACGCGTGTGAAGCGAACCGGCCTGGACGCGTTCCTGCGGCAATACGATCTGTCCTCGCAGGAAGGCGTGATTCTGATGTGTCTCGCCGAAGCGCTGCTGCGCATTCCGGACGATGCGACGGCCGACAAGCTGATCGCGGACAAGATTTCCGCCGGCGACTGGGCTTCGCATCTCGGCGACGCCGAATCGCTGTTCGTCAATGCCTCGACCTGGGGCTTGATGCTCACCGGGCAGATCGTGCGCCCGAGCGATACGGACATGCACGACCCGCGCGGCGTGATTGCGCGCATCGCCGGCCGCATCGGCGAGCCGGTGCTGCGCACCGCATTCCGGCAAGCCATGCGCATCATGGGCCATCAGTTCGTGATGGGCCGGACCATCGAGGAAGCCCTGGAGCGCTCGGTCTCGGGCGAGAACCGTGCCTATCGCTATTCGTTCGACATGCTCGGCGAGGCAGCGCTGACGGACGCGGACGCCAAGCGTTATCTCGCGGCGTATCACAAGGCGATCGGCGGCGTAGCGCGCTCGATCAAGCCGGGCACAGCGATCGAAGCCGCGCCGAGCATTTCGGTCAAGCTGTCTGCGCTGTTCGCGCGCTATGAGTTCACGCAGCGGCGGCGCGTGTTGACCGAGCTCGCCCCGCGCCTGCACGAGCTTGCGATCGCTGCCCGCGACGGCGGCATCGCGCTCACAGTCGATGCAGAAGAGGCCGAGCGGTTGGAGTTGTCGCTGGAGCTCATCGAGCACGTCATGCGCTCGCCGCAGCTCAAGGGGTGGAACGGTTTCGGCCTGGCAGTACAGGCCTATCAGAAGCGGACGCGCGAACTCATCCGCTGGCTGCGCGACCTCGCCGGCTCGACCAACGCACGATTGAACGTGCGGCTCGTGAAAGGTGCGTATTGGGACAGCGAGATCAAGCGAGCGCAGGAGCGCGGGCTCGCCGGTTATCCGGTGTTCACGCGCAAGGTCAACACAGACGTGTCGTATATCGCCTGCGCGCGCGAGCTGATCGGCGCGGGCCCGAACATCTATCCGCAGTTCGCGACTCACAATGCGCAAACCGTCGCGACCATCACGGAGCTTGCCGCGCAGGCCAAGCGTTCGTTCGAGTTCCAGCGGCTGCACGGCATGGGCGAGGAGCTGTATGCGCAGATCGTCGGCGCGGACAAACTCAATCTGCCGTGCCGCGTGTATGCGCCAGTCGGCTCGCATGAAGATCTGCTGCCGTACCTGGTGCGCCGCCTGCTGGAGAACGGCGCCAACACGTCGTTCGTGAATCGCATCGTCGATGAGCAGACTGCGATCGCCGACATCGTGCGCGATCCGGTCGCTGAAGTGGACGCGCTGCCGCAGAAAGCACATCCGCGCATTCCGCAGCCGCGCATGCTGTACGGCTCGTCGCGATTGAATTCGAACGGCGTGAATCTGCCCGATCCGTTCGAGTGCGACCCGTTCGTAGCGAGCGTCGCGCGCGCGGCGCGCGAGCGCTGGACCGGCGGTGCGATCGTTTCCGGCAAGCTGCGTCAGGGCCGCGCGATCGAGGTCCGCAATCCTGCGAATCGCAGCGAGGTCATCGGCAGCGTGACCGACGCGGACGAAGCCGCGATCGAGGCAGCTTTCGCTGCGTCCGTGCGCGCACAGCCGCAGTGGGATTCGACGCCTGCGACCGAGCGCGCTGAGGTGCTCGAGCGCGCCGCCGACCTGTTCGAGTCGCGCATGCCGGAGCTGGTTGCGTTCTGCGGGCGCGAAGGCGGCCGCACGATTCCGGACAGCATCTCCGAGGTGCGCGAGGCAGTCGACTTCCTGCGCTACTACGCCGATCGCGCGCGCGCAGAGTTCGGCCCAGGCCTGCGTCTGCCGGGCCCCACCGGCGAGAGCAATGAGCTGCGGCTGCGCGGCCGCGGCGTATTCGTGTGCATCAGCCCGTGGAATTTCCCGCTGGCGATCTTCACGGGGCAGATCGCGGCGGCGCTCGCAGCCGGCAACGCAGTGCTCGCGAAGCCGGCGGAACAAACGCCGCTCATCGCGACGCGCGCCATTCAGTATTTGCTGGAAGCGGGCGTGCCGCCGGAGGTGCTGCATCTGCTGCCCGGTGACGGCGCGAGCGTCGGAGCGCGCATCGTTGCGGATCCGCGGGTTGCCGGCGTGGCGTTCACCGGCTCGACGGAAACCGCGAAGGCCATCAATCGCTCGCTGGCGAATCGCGAAGGATCGATCCCAGTGCTCATCGCCGAGACCGGCGGGCAGAACGCGATGATCGTCGACAGCTCGGCTTTGCCGGAGCAGGTGGTACTCGATGCCGTGCAATCGGGGTTCAACAGCGCGGGTCAGCGGTGCTCGGCGCTGCGCGCGTTGTTCGTGCAGGAGGACATTGCGCCGCGCATTTGCAGTCTGCTGGCGGGGTACATGGACGAGCTGGTCATCGGCGATCCGCTGCAGCTCGCAACCGATGTCGGGCCAGTCATCGATGAAGCTTCCCGCGACATGTTGCGCGCGCATGCCGCGCGTATCGTGAAATCGTCACGCTGGCATCACGCCTGCAAGCTCGGGCCGGAGCACGAGCGCGGACTGTTCTTTGCGCCGGTCGCTGTGGAAATCGAATCGCTCTCGCAGTTGACGCGTGAAGTCTTCGGACCGGCGGTGCATGTGATTCGCTACTCCGCGCACAAGCTCGATGCAGTGATCGACGCGGTGAATGCGACCGGCTACGGACTGACGCTCGGTGTGCATACTCGCGTCGACGCGACGGCGCGCTACATCGGCTCGCGCGTGCGTGCGGGGAACGTCTACGTCAATCGCAACATGATCGGTGCAGTGGTCGGCGTGCAGCCGTTCGGCGGCCGAGGTCTGTCGGGCACTGGGCCGAAGGCGGGCGGGCCGTATTACCTGCATCGGTTCGCGACGGAGCAGACGGTGACGATCAATACGGCCGCGGTCGGTGGAAACGCGAGCCTGCTGACGATGGAAGGATGAAGAGTTGTCGGGCTTTAGCCCGACTGCGCTAGCCGCTTCTCTTCGGATAGTCCAAGTCGGCGTCGATGCCGGTTTCCCAGTCCAGCTCGCTCCACGCCGCGATCGCGAACTGCAGCGTGTAGACAGCGCAGGTCGGCATGTTGTCGACGTCGCGCTCGCTGGAGATGCGGTCGGCGAACTCAGTCATGCCGGGATTGTGGCCCACGACCATCAAGTGACGCGAGCGCTCGCCCAGCTCACGAATCACCGCGAGCATGACTTTCGGCGAAGCCAGATACAGCCGCTCATCCTGTTGCACCTTCTGCGCCGCGACGCCGAGCTCGCGCGCCATGATCGTCGCCGTCGTGATCGCGCGCACGGCCGGGCTCGACAGAATGCGCTCGGGCTTCGGGCTCAGCTGTTTCAGGCGCCGCGCCATCTCCGGTGCATCGCGCTGACCGCGCGGCTCCAGCACGCGATCCCAGTCTTCCTGGCCGGGCCGGCCCGGCTCGGTCTTCGCGTGGCGCACGAGCGTCAGTCGCAGTAATGAGCGTGCAGGCATTGGGATTGCTCAGTCCGGAACTTCGATTTCCACCGTGCCGTCGACGACGCGCGTCGGGTACGTGCGAACCGGCTCGTACGCGGGCGGGGTCATAGCCGCGCCGGTGCGCAGGCAGAAGCGGGCGCCGTGGCGCGGACAAATGACGACGTCGCCTTCGACTGCGCCGCCCGCCAGCTCGCCGCCGTCGTGCGTGCAGATATCGTCGATCGCGTAGAACTCGCCGCCGACATTGAACACGGCGACCAGCACTGCGTCCACTTCGATCTGCGCATAGTCGCCGGGCGGGATGGCGGCTGCGGCCGCGACGCGTTGCCAGGACATCTTGGGAAGCTGCTCGGCCGTGACTTACATCATGCCGGTCTGCAGTCGTGCAGCGTCCGACATCATGCTCTGGTTCCACGGCGGGTCGAACACCAGCTCGACGTCCGCGCGCTTGATCGTCGGAATGACTTCGACCTTGTCCTTCACGTCCTGTACCAGCACTTCGCCCATGCCGCAGCCGGGCGCGGTCAGCGTCATCTTGATCTCCACGATGCGCCCGCCGTCCTCTTCGCGCCTGACCTCGCACGAGTACACGAGACCCAGATCGACGATGTTGATCGGTATCTCCGGGTCGTAGCAGGCGCGCATCTGGTCCCACACCAGTTGCTTGATGTCCTCGTCGGTTGCGTCGGGCGGCACTTCCGGGCCGACCAACGCTTCCTTGCCGAGCGCGGCCGCATCCTTGCCGGCGATGCGGAACAGGTTGCCCTCGACGTAAACGGTGAAGCTGCCGCCGAGCGCCTGAGTGATGAAGCCGGTCTTGCCTTCGCGCAGCGTCACCGGAATGCCGGCCGGAACCATGATGGCTTCGACGTCGCGAGTCAGGGTGACGGGTTCGTGTTCGTGACGGTACACGGTGGGTCTTCGCAGTTATTCAGTGGTGACAGGCGCCGTGGCGCGATCGAGCGCGGCGTTCAACGTGTGCCAGCACAGGCTCGCGCATTTGACGCGCGCCGGAAACTCGCGCACGCCCGAGAGGGCAGCGAGCTTGCCGAGGCGCGAGACATCGACGTTCGCATCGTGCTGCGTCAACACTGCATGCACTTCGTCGAACAACTCCCGCACCTGCGCGCGCGACTTGCCTTTGACCGCTTCGGTGAGCAACGAAGCCGAAGCGACCGAGATCGCGCAGCCGTTGCCTTCGAACTTCGCCTCGCTGATGCGCTCGCCGTCGAGGTTCACGTAGACCGTCAAGCGGTCGCCGCATAGCGGATTGTGGCCGTCCGCGTGCGCATCGGCGGGATCGAGCCGGCCGAAGTTCCGCGGGTGGCGGTTGTGGTCGACGATGACGTCGCGATAGAGGTCTTTCAGATCCATACGAATCAACCGGGACGAATCAACCGAGGAGCTGCCGCGCGTGCTCGAGCGCCGCGACCAGCCGATCGATCTCCTCGAACGTGTTGTAGAACGACAGCGAAGCGCGCGCGGTTGCAGGCACCTCGAAGAAGTCCATTACCGGCATCGCGCAGTGATGACCGGTGCGCACCGCAACGCCCTCGGTGTCCAGGATCGTGCCGATGTCGTGCGGGTGAATACCCGCCATCGTGAAGGACACGACCGCAGCCTTCTGCGGCGCCGTCCCGATGATGCGCAGGCCCGGGATGCACGCGAGGCGCGCCGTCGCGTATTCGAGCAGCTCGTGCCCGTACGCCGCGATGCGCTCCATGCCGATCCCCTGCAGATAACGAATTGCCGCACCCAGGCCGATGGCGCCGGCGATGTGCGGCGTGCCAGCCTCGAACTTCCACGGCAGCTGGTTGTACGTCGTCTTCTCGAACGTCACCGTCAGGATCATGTCGCCGCCGCCTTGCCATGGCGGCATCGCTTCGAGCAGCGACTCGCGGCCATACAGCACGCCGATGCCGGTCGGGCCGAGCATCTTGTGACCGGAGAAGCAGTAGAAATCGCAATCGAGCGCCTGCACGTCGACGACGCTGTGCGGCACAGCCTGCGCACCGTCGAGCAGCACGGGGACCTTGTGCTCCTTGGCGCGCGCGATGAAGCGCTCCACCGGCACGATCGTACCCAGGGCATTGGAGACGTGCGCCAGTGCGAGCAGCCGCGTGCGCGGGCCGATGAGGCGCTCGAAGGCGGCGAAATCCACTTCGCCGGTCTGCGAGATCGGAATCACCTTGAGCTGCGCGCCGGTCTGCTCGCACACCAGCTGCCAGGGCACGATGTTGGCGTGATGCTCCAGAGCCGAGATCAGTATCTCGTCGCCGGGACGCAGCTTCGGGCGCGCATAGCTCTGCGCGACCAGGTTGATCGCTTCCGTCGTGCCGCGAACGTAAATGATCTCGCGCGTCGAGCGTGCATTGATGAAGCCGCGGATCGTCTCGCGCGCGCCTTCATACGCGTCGGTGGCGCGTTGGCTCAGAGTGTAGACGCCGCGGTGAACGTTGGCGTGGTCGTGCTCGTAGTAGTGGTCGATCGCTTCGATCACCGTGCGGGGCCGCTGGCTCGATGCTGCGCTGTCGAGAAAGACCAGCGGTTTGCCGTTGACCTGCTGGTCGAGGATGGGGAAGTCGCGGCGAATGCGCGCGACGTCGAAGTCCACACTGCGTGGGCGGCTCGAGACGATGGCAGCGCTCATGAAATCACCTTGTAACGCTCCTCGAGCAGCTGCTCGAGGTAAGTCCGGACCGCCGGCAGACTCATCGACGTCACGATCGACTCGGCGAATGCACGGATCAGGAGCGCGCGCGCCGCGGCTTCGTCGAGGCCGCGCGAGCGCAGGTAAAAGAGGGCGGCAGCATCGAGCTGTCCGGTCGTCGCGCCGTGGCTGCACTTCACGTCGTCGGCGTAGATCTCCAGCTCCGGCTTGGTGTCGATCTCGGCGCCGGCGTTGAGCAGCAGGTTGCGGCTCGACTGGCGCGCATCGGTCTTCTGCGCACCCGGCCGCACGATGACTTTGCCGTTGAACACGCCGCGGCCGCGCTCGCTGGCGATGCCGCGATAGTTCTCGTCGCTGGTCGTGTGCGGGGCCGCGTGATCGATCGAGGTGTGCGCATCGAGATGCTGCGTCCCAAGCGGCGCAATCAGGCCGTTGAGCGCAACGTGCGCGCCGGGAGCTTGCAGAGTCGTCGACAGATTCACGCGCGCGAGGCTCGCCCCCAATGCGATGTCGTGCGACGCATAGCGGGCGTCGCGTTGCAGACGAACGTTGACGTGGCCGATATGGAAGCTGCGCACCGACTCCTGCTGGATTCGATAGTGCTCGACGCTCGCGCCTGCCGCGACCTCGATCTCGCAGACCGCATTCGTGAAACATTCGCCGGCATTTGCGCCGACGAAGTGCTCGATCACTACGCAACGACTATTGGTGCCGGCGCGCACGACGACGCGCGGGTTGCTCATGACCTGTGTGGAGCCGTCGCTCCATTGGTGGACGATGTAGATCGGTTGATCCGGCGTCGCATTGGCGGCGAGATCGAGCACCACGCCGTCCTCGAAGAATGCGAGATTCAGATCTTCCAGCGCGCCCGGCCGAGCGCGCGACGTTTGCGCGGTGAACGAGGCTACTGCGGCAGGGTCGTGCGCGGACCATTGCTTCAGTGTAAGCAGCGTCATTCCGGGAAGCTGCGCTTCAATCGAGGACAGCGCCGGCATCCAGTGACCATTGACCAGCACAATTCGGGTGCCGGCATTCGCGATCCAGCCACCGACTGCTACCGCTGCGCTCGTCGCCGGTGCGAAGGTGCGGGCTTCGAGCCGGCGCAGGTTCGTGTACTTCCACTCTTCCTGGCGCGGCGTCGGGAATCCGGCCGCTACGAAGCGTTCGAGCGCGGCGCGGCGCAGCTCGACCAATGCGTCGGGCGCAGGCCAGCGCGCGTCGAATGCGGCGCGATAGCGCTCGCTCGAAGAACGCGATTCCTGCAGCGTGACGACGCTCATGCGACCGCGGCCTCCTGCCGGACCCAATCGTAGCCGCGCTTCTCCAGCTCGAGCGCGAGCGACTTGTCGCCGCTCTTGAGAATGCGGCCGCTGGAAAGCACGTGCACGCGGTCCGGCTCGATGTAGTCCAGCAGGCGCTGGTAATGCGTGACCATGACGATGGCGCGATCCGCGCGACGCAGGCTGTTTACGCCGCTGGCGACCACGCGCAGCGCGTCGATGTCGAGTCCGGAATCGGTTTCGTCGAGCAGCGCGAGCTTCGGCTCGAGCACTGCCATCTGCAGGATCTCGTTGCGCTTCTTCTCGCCGCCGGAGAAGCCTTCGTTGACGCCGCGGTTCAGGAAGCTCTCGTCCATGTGCATCAGCTTCATCTTCTCGCGCACCAGGATCAGGAATTCGTACGCGTCGAGCTCCGGCAGGCCGCGATGCTTGCGCATGGCATTCAGGCCAGCCTTGAGCAGGTATACGTTGTTCACGCCGGGAATCTCGACCGGGTACTGGAACGCGAGGAACACGCCTTCGCGCGCCCGCTCTTCCGGCGGCAGTGCCAGCAAGTTGCGACCGTCGTAGCTGACCGAGCCGGCGGTGACTTCGTAGCCTTCGCGTCCCGCGAGTACCTGCACCAGGGTGCTCTTGCCGGAACCGTTCGGGCCCATGATGGCGTGCACCTCGCCCGCCGCGACTTCGAGGCTCAAGCCAGTCAGCACCTGCTTGTCGCCGGCGCGCACGTGCAGATTGTCGATTTTCAGCATGCTCATCCCACGGACCCTTCGAGACTCACTGCGAGGAGGTTCTGCGCTTCCACCGCGAATTCCATCGGCAGCTCTTTGAACACGACTTTGCAGAAGCCGTTGACGATCATGTTCACGGCATCCTCTGCCGAGATGCCGCGGCTCAGGCAATAGAACAGCTGGTCGTCGCCGATCTTCGAGGTCGTCGCCTCGTGCTCGACGCTGGCCGTCGGCGTGCGCACCTCCATGTATGGAAACGTGTGCGCGCCGCACTTGTCGCCCATCAGCAGCGAATCGCACTGGGTGTAGTTGCGAGCGTTGATCGCGCTCGGCAGCACTTTCACCAGGCCGCGATAACTGTTCTGGCCATGACCGGCGGAAATACCCTTCGAGACGATCGTGCTGCGGGTGTTGCGGCCGATGTGGATCATCTTCGTGCCGGTGTCCGCCTGCTGGTAGTTGTTCGCGACCGCGACGGAGTAGAACTCGCCCACCGAGTTGTCACCCGAGAGAATGCAGCTCGGATACTTCCACGTGATCGCCGAGCCGGTCTCGACCTGAGTCCAGCTGATGCGCGAGTTGGCGCCGCGACACTCGCCGCGCTTGGTGACGAAGTTGTAGATGCCGCCTTTGCCGTTCTCGTCGCCCGGGTACCAGTTCTGCACCGTCGAATACTTGATCTGCGCGTTTTCGAGCGCGATGAGCTCGACCACGGCCGCGTGCAGCTGATTCTCGTCGCGCATCGGTGCCGTGCAGCCCTCGAGGTAGCTCACGTACGCGCCTTCCTCGGCGATGATCAGCGTGCGCTCGAACTGACCGGTCTTCGCCGCATTGATGCGGAAGTACGTCGACAGCTCCATCGGGCAACGCACGCCCTTAGGGACGAACACGAACGAGCCGTCGGTGAACACCGCGGAGTTGAGCGTCGCGAAGTAGTTGTCGGTGTACGGCACGACCGTGCCGAGGTACTTCTCGACGAGCGCTGGATGCTTCTGCACGGCTTCCGAGAACGAGCAGAAAATCACTCCCGCCTTCGCGAGACGTTCCTTGAACGTCGTCGCAACGGAAACGCTGTCGAACACGGCGTCGACGGCGACGCCCGCCAGCTTCGCGCGCTCGTGCAGCGGGATGCCGAGCTTGTCGTAAGTCTCCAGCAGCTTCGGATCGACTTCGTCGAGGCTCTTCGGCGCATTCTCCGGCGCCTTCGGCGCGGAGTAATAGGAGATCGCCTGGTAATCGATCGGCGCGATGCGCAGATGTGCCCAGTGCGGCTCGCGCATCGTCAGCCAGTGGCGATACGCCTTGAGGCGCCAGTCGAGCATGAACTGCGGCTCGCCCTTCTTGTGCGAGATCAGTCGGATGACGTCTTCGTTCAAGCCGGGCGGGACGGTATCGGCTTCGATATCCGTGACGAAGCCATGCCGGTACTTCTGACCGACCAGGGCTTCGAGCGACTCGTCGCGGGGGTTGCTGGACATGATGCGTCCTACTCGTGCGATGCGCGCACGAGGCGAGTGAGCGGCACGCTGGTGGTGCCGCGCTCCAGACCCGCAAGTTGCGCGAGCGTGATGTCGGTGAGCGCGCGCCGGATCGCGCCATTCACGCGCTGCCAGACGTGTCCGACGCGGCAGTTGGATTCGATGCCGCAGTTGCTGTGCTGACCGCTGCACTCGGTGATCGCGAACGGTCCTTCGAGCGCGTCGAGAATGCGCGCCGCGCTGATCTCGTTCGGCGGACACGCGAGCTGATAGCCGCCGTGACTGCCGCGCGTCGAGATCACCAGGCCGCTGCGCTGGAGCTTCTTGAGTAACTTGCTCACGGTCGGCAGCCCGACGCGCGTGCGCTCGGCCACCTCGGCGGCGGTCCACAGCCGGTCGGCCTGCGAGGCGAGGCAGGCCAGGATCACCGTGCCGTAATCGGTCAGCTTGCTGATGCGGAGCATGGGCGCTTCCTCATATGGGACCATTTTAGTCCCAATACAAGCGAAACCGCACGGCCGAATCGAACGAAATTCCTCGTCCGAGGGTCTTATGCCGGTCCACACGCACAGGCATCTGTCGTTCGGCTACAACAATGAGGACCGGTTGAGAGGTGATTTTGTTATCCTTTGCGCCCCCAATCGTAGGCTCGACCGTACTCGTGCGCTGAAGCGCACGCCGCGAGCCCGTTCTCAATGACCCGGAGGCAGCAATATGAATCGCAGTGACCTGGAATCGATCGCACGGGCAATGGTTGCGAAGGGCAAAGGCATCCTGGCGGCGGACGAGTCCAGCGGCACGATCAAGAAGCGCTTCGACGGCATCAAGCTGGAGTCGACCGAGGAAGCGCGCCGCACTTATCGCGAGCTGCTGTTCACTGCACCCGGCGCCGCCGACTACATCAGCGGCGTGATCCTGTACGACGAAACGATCCGCCAGAAGACCAAGGACGGCACGCCGTTCCCGCAGCATTTGCAGAAGCTCGGCATCGTTCCGGGCATCAAGGTCGACACCGGCGCGAAGCCGCTCGCGGGCTTCCCGAACGAGACCATCACCGAAGGTCTCGACGGCTTGCGCGAGCGTCTCGCCGACTACTACAAGCTCGGTGCGCGCTTCGCGAAGTGGCGCGCCGTCATCGACATCGGCGCCGGCTTTCCGACGCAGTTCGCCATCGACTCGAATGCGCATGCATTGGCGCGCTACGCCGCGCTGTGCCAGGAAGCGAACATCGTGCCGATCGTCGAGCCCGAAGTGCTGATGGACGGCGATCACTCGATCGAGCGCTGCGAGGAAGTGACCAGCAACACGCTCGCCAGCGTGTTCCAGCAGTTGTATTCACACCGCATTCATCTGGAAGGCATGATCCTCAAGCCGAATATGGTCATCTCCGGCAAGAAGGCTGCCTCGCGGGCCAATCCGCAGCAGGTGGCAGAGGCGACCGTGCGCACGCTCAAGCGCTTCGTACCGTCCGCGGTGCCTGGCATCGCATTCCTCTCGGGCGGGCAGAGCTCCGCCGAGGCCACCGAGCACCTGAGCCTGATGAACAAGCTCGGCTCGCTGCCGTGGGAGTTGAGCTTCTCGTATGGCCGCGCGTTGCAGGACGAGGCGCTGAAGGCGTGGGGCGGCAAGCCCGAAACGTTCGCCGCCGGCCAGAAAGCGTTCGTGCGCCGCGCGAAGTTCAACGGCCTGGCCCGCAGCGGCAGTTACAGTTCGAAGCTGGAACAGGAAGCAGCCTGACGCCCTCACCGGGCGATCGGATACTGAATGTTGTCGAATGTCGCGAGCCGACCAATTGATGCACGAACCCCGCAGGATTCGATCGTCGAAGTTCGCGACGTTCATTATTCGATCGGCGGCCGCGCGATCTTTTCGGGTCTGAACCTGCAGATCCAGCGTGGCCGCATCACCGCGATCATGGGGCCGAGCGGCACCGGCAAGACGACGCTGCTGCGCCTGATGACGGGGCAGATCAAGCCCGACAGCGGCCAGGTGCTGTTCGACGGCATCGACGTGAGCAACCTCGGCACGCGCGAGCTGTACGCGCTGCGCCGGCGAATGGGCATGCTGTTCCAGAACGGCGCGCTGCTGACGGACGAGGACGTGTTCGAGAACGTCGCGTTCCCGTTGCGCGAGCACACCGATCTGCCCGAAGCGCTGATTCGCAACATCGTGCTCACCAAGCTGCAGTCCGTGGGGCTGCGCGGCGCGGCGCGGCTGATGCCGTCGGAGTTGTCGGGCGGCATGGCGCGGCGAGTGGCGCTCGCGCGTGCGATGGCGACCGATCCGGAAGTGCTGATCTACGACGAGCCGTTCACCGGCCTCGATCCGATCTCCATGGGCATGATCGTACGGCTGGTGCGGCAGATGAACTACGCGCTCGGCATCACCAGCATCGTCGTGTCGCACGACGTCGAGGAGCTGGCGATCCTCGCGGACGCGAGCTACATCATCGCCGGCGGCAAGGTCGCCGCCTCCGGCAGCTTCGTCGAGCTGAAGGATCACGATTCGGAGATCGTGCACCAGTTCATCAACGGCCTCGCCGACGGACCGGTGGCCTTCCACTATCCGGCGCCCGATTACTACGAAGACCTGCTCACGGGTTGAGGGCAACATGCACTTCCTTCGTGAGCTGTGGGACAACGTGCGGGAGTTCATCACGACCGTCGGCTCCGTGGCGCTGTTCTTCGGTCGCGTGCTGGCACAGCTGCCCGGCGCGCTGTTGCGCCCGAGCCTGGTCGTCGAACAGGTCCACAACACCGGCGCGTTGTCGCTGGTCATCATCATGACCTGCGGATTGTTCGTCGGCATGGTGCTGGGCCTGACAGGTTACGACTTGCTGCAGCGGTTCGGCTCCGAAGAAGCGCTCGGCACAGCGGGCGCGCTGGCGGTCACGAAGGAGCTGGGTCCCGTCGTCACGGCGCTGCTGTTCGCGGGCCGCGCCGGCACCGCGCTCGCCTCGGAAATCGGACTGATGCGTGCGACGGATCAGTTGACGGCCATGGAAATGATGGCCGTGGATCCGATGCGGCGCGTGATCGCGCCGCGCTTCGCCGGTGGCATCATCGCGATGCCGCTGCTGACGGTGATTTTCATCGCGATCGGCATCTTCGGCGTGCAAGTCGTCGGCGTGCAGCTGTTCAAGGTGGATGCTGCGTCGTTCTGGTCGCAGATGCGCTCGAGCGTCGGGCTGGACGACATCATGGAAGGCGTCGTCAAGGGCTGCGTGTTCGGCGTCGCCTGCAGCCTGATCGCCGTGTACGAAGGTTACAACGCTGCGCCGACCGCCGAAGGTGTCGGGCGCGCGACGACACGCACCGTGGTCAACTCAGCGGTGCTGACACTGATGCTGGATTACATCCTGACCGCGATCATGCTGTGAGGCATCGTATATGCGACCGACACGCACTGTAGAATTTTCGACCGGCCTGTTCGTGCTGCTCGGCTTCGCGGCGCTGTTTTTCCTGGTGACCCAGATCACCAACCGCGAACTTACCACCAACGGCAAGAGTTATGGCGTGGTGGCGTTGTTCGAGAACATCGGCAGCCTGAAGCCAGGTGCGGCCGTTTCGATGGCGGGCGTCACGGTCGGCCGCGTCGAGAACATCAGCTACGACCAGCAGCAGTACAAGGCCGTAGTACGCATGCGCATCAACTCGCAATTCGACCGCATCCCGAAGGACAGCGACGCGAGCATCATGACGTCCGGGCTGCTCGGCGGGCAGTACATCGGCATCACGCCGGGCGGCGACGAGCAATACCTGAAGCAGGGCGATCGCATCGAGTTCGTGCAGGATGCGTTCGTTCTGGAGAACCTGATCAACCAGCTGGCGTCGACTTTCCTGCGCCGCGACCAGGGTGCCGCCGAAGGCGGCAACCAGGGCGGCAGCCAGGACAAAGCGCCGGCGGAGGAGCCGAAGCGATGAAGCGTTCAGTGAAAGTGTCGACCAAAGTATTGATGTGCATGCTGGCGGCCGCGTTGCCGCTGCTGGCACTGACGGCGCGCGCCGCCGAAGCTGCCGCGCAGGTCGGGCCGCAGGAGCTGGTAACGAAAGTTGCGCAGGACACATTGCGCGATCTCGACGCCCACCGCTCCGAATACAAGCAGAACCCGAAGCGGGTGCGCGAGCTGGTCGACAAGAACATGCTGCCGCACTTCGACACGGCATATTCGGCGCAGCTCGTGCTCGCGAAGTACTGGCGCACGGCCACGCCGGAGCAGCGCAAACGCTTCGTCGAGGCGTTCTATCAGTCGCTGCTGCAGAACTACGGCGACGCGCTGCTCGAGTTCACGCCGGACCGTCTGAAGATCCTGCCGTTCCAGGGCAAAGCCGACGATACCGTCGCGACCGTCCGCAGCGAGGTTCGCCGCGACAACGGCCAGCGCGTGCCGGTCAACTACTCGCTGCGCAAGACGCCCGAGGGCTGGAAGGCGTACGACGTGCAGATCGAGGGCGTGTCGTACGTGAAGTCGTTCCGCACGGACTTCGGCTCGGAAATCCAGCAGAAGGGCCTCGAGCCGGTGATCAAGCGCCTGGAAGATCAGGTCGCCAGCGGTACGGTGCAGAAGCCGACCGCATCTGCGGGATCCGACAAGCAAGCGGCGTCCGAGAAGAAGTAGTGAGAAAGAACGGCACAGGCCGCGCCCGGCTCGAGTCGCTCGGTGCCGGGCGCTTTCGCGTCAGCGGCGTGCTGGACGCGTCGACTGCCCGCGAAGTGCTGGAGGAGAGCGAGGCGCGCTTCGAGCAGTTCGCAGGCCTCGACATCGATCTGGGCGGCGTCGGCGAGAGCGACAGCGCGGGGCTGGCGCTGCTCATCGAATGGCTGCGCCTGGCCCGTCAGTGGCAGAAGGAGATTCGCTTCGAGAACGTGCCGGCGCAGATCGAGGCGCTGGCGCGGATCAGCGAGGTCGAGGATCTGATCGGCGGCAGCGAGAAGAAAGAGACGAAAGAGCAAGAAGAGAAGAACGAGAACAAGAAGTCGGGCTAAAGCCCGACCTACAGGTCACTACTTCGGGTCTGGTTCCTTCGGCGTCTGTTCTTCGGGGGCTGCTTCGTCGGGCGGCGTGTCGCCGTCGTCGAAGTCTTCGAGCGTCTCGGGCGGCGGATTGCCGTCGAAGATATCGAACTCGCGGTGCTGCAGCCAGGAATCGCGGATGAAAGCGTACGGGTCGTACGTGCGTTGCAACGTCGCATCCAGCGGCAGGATCTCGGAGCGCGAATGGATGACGTCCAGCACGCGCTCGCCCCATACCGCTTCCCACGGCGCATCGATGTACGTGATCGGATCGAAGAAGAAGTCCACCATGCGCGTCGGCGCGTCACGCAGCGTGGACGGGCCGAAGAAGGGGAGGTTGACGAACGGGCCTGAGCCGACGCCCCAAACTGCGAGTGTCTGACCGAGGTCCTCGTCGTTGGCTTCCAGGCCGACCGGGGTCGCGACGTCGAACAGGCCGGCGAGCCCGAGCGTGCTGTTGAGCAGGAAGCGGCCCGTGTCGCGCAAGCCCATCTTGAGCTTGCCCTGCAGGAACTGGTTGACCACGGTCGCCGGGTATTCGAGGTTGCCGAGGAAATTGCCGATGCCGACGCGCATCCAGTGCGGCGTGATCTTGCGGTAACCCTTGGCGACGGGCTTGAGCGCCGCGCGGTCGACGGTGTCGTTGAACTTGTAGACCCCGCGATTGAATCCCTCCCAGCGATCGTCGGGAAGCGTGCGGCCGGGCGTGGCCGCGCATCCTGCGGCGAGCATCGCAATCAATACCGCAACAGCGGCGCGCAGTGGGCTGAGCATGCGTCGAGAATCTCCGAACGGCCAAACGGTAAGGTGTGCGGCGGATCAAGCCGCGGCGGGCATTGTATCAACTTGCACGACGACGATTGCCGCCGCTGTCCTGCGCAACCGGCCTGCGCATGCGTTTGGGCATTGCTTGCTGCACCTCTTCGAGGCGGGCCTCGAAGCGCGCGCGCTGCACGTCCGTGATCTTCGGTACTGCCAGCGCGAGCTGCAGCTGGTTGATGGCAAGCGGCAGGTCGCCGCTCATCAGGTGATACTCCGACATGTAGTAGTACGAGTCGGCGACGTCGCCCGCGGCATTCGCTGCCTGCGCCGTCAGCTTCGCCTGTTCGGGCGTCGGCGGCACGACATTGAACAGGTCGAGCAGGATCTGGTGTGCGCGCTTCGAATCACCCAGCTGCATCAGCGCTTCCGCATAGCGCACCGTCACAGCGATATTGCGCGGGAACAGCTCACCCGCACGCTGCAGCGTATTGAGTGAGGCATCGCCCTTGCCCGCGAGCAGCTGTGCCTGACCAAGCGCCGTGTGATATTGCACGACAGTCGGATCCGCATCGCGCAAGCGCTGGAACACCGGGACTGCCTTCGCGGGCTGACCCGATACCATCAACGCCAGTGCTTTGCCGTAGACCTGAGCGGGAGTTGCATCGGGCTCGTTGCCGATGATCGCTGCGTAGTACTCGCGCGCGTCTTCGCCGGCGGGCGTCGCCAGAACGCGCAGACGTTCGCGCGTAATCGCGTAGCTCACGCTTTCCGGGTCGGGCTTCACGTTGAGCTGCGCCGCGCGTTCTTTGGTCTCCGCGATACGCGTGCTCGTCACCGGGTGAGTGCGCAACATCTCCGGGATGTTGATTTCGCTGCTGCCCGCATGCCGGCTCATCGTTTCGAAGAACGCCGGCATGCCCTGCGGGTCGAAGCCGGAGCGCGCGAGAATGCCGATGCCGACGCGATCCGCTTCGGTTTCGTTGGCGCGGGTGAAGCTGATCTTCTGCTGGATCGCGAGGCTCTGGGCCGCTGCTACGCCGGCCATCGCCGCATCGCCGCCGCCGGCTACGCCGATCAGAATCGCCGCGAGCATCGCGGCGGTCGACACCAGACTCGATTTGCTCTGCTCCGCGATGCTGCGCGCGATGTGCCGCTGCGTGACGTGCGCAACCTCGTGTGCGATCACGCCCGCCAGCTCGCTTTCGTTCTTGGTATCGAGCAGCAGTCCGCTGTTGACGCCGATGAAGCCGCCGGGCAGCGCGAAGGCGTTGATGGTGTTGTCTTTGACGACGAAGAAGTTGAAGCGCTGCGAGCCGTCGTTCGCCTGGCTCGACAGGCGCGTGCCGAGCGAGCGGATGTATTCCGAGACCTCGGGGTCTTCGAGGATCTGATCCTGGTCGCGCAGGCCGCGCACGATCATGCGGCCGATCTGGTACTCCTCTTCCGTGCTGAGCATCGCTTGCGCCGGGCTGCCGATGTCCGGCAGGTCCTCGGGGTCGGGGTCGGCGAGACTGCGCGAGGCAGCGCCCAAGGTCAGGGCGGCCGTGAGGAGCAAGGGGACCAGGGACTTCGCGGTGATCATCACGGGGCAGTGTGGTGCGGCTGGCTGGCGGTGTAAAGCCGTTGGACCGGGGCGAGAGTCATCGGTTCGATGACAGCGTTCAATGACCCTTTGTTCAGGTTCGCCGCTGTCCGAGAAAGCTCTAAGCTGCATGCGGGATGGGGAGACTTACATGCTTGCAGGGCATTTTCTGCGCGGCGCCTGCGCGCTCGCGCTCGTTTTGAATCTGGCCACCTCGGCGCACGCCGCCGAGCAAACCCAGGTCGTGCTGCTAGGCACCGGCAATCCGCCAGCCGATCCGGACCGCTCCGGTCCGGCGACAGCGGTCGTCGTGAACGGCACTCCTTATCTGGTCGACTTCGGTGCAGGCGTCGTGCGCCGCGCGAAATCGGCGGTCGTCGATCGCGGCATTGCGGCTCTCGATCCGGTCAAGCTGCGCGTCGTGTTCGTGACGCATCTGCATTCCGATCACACCGTGGGCTATCCGGATCTGATCCTGACGCCGTGGGTGCTCGGCCGCCGCGTGCCGCTGGAGGTTTACGGGCCGAAGGGAATCGCGCACATGACCGAGCACGTGCTGGAGGCGTACCGCGAGGATTTCGCCACGCGCAGCAAAGACCGCGGCTTGTTCACGGTCGGCGCGTTTCCGGAAGGACACGCGGTCAACGCGCACGAGATCAAGCCGGGCGTCGTCTACAAGGATGCGAACGTCACGGTCACGGCGTTCGCGACGAAGCACGCAATGGACAGCTATGGCTATCGCTTCGACACGGCGGATCGCAGCATCGTCATCTCGGGCGACACGAACCCGACTCAGGCGACCATCGATGCCTGTCGGGGCTGCGACGTTCTGATCCACGAAGTGCTGACGCACGACTGGCTCGCGAAGCGGACCGACTTCCAGGCGTACGCCGCGCAGTTCCACACGACGACCTCACAGCTGACGGAACTGGCGCAGCAGGCGAAGCCGGGATTGCTGATTCTCTATCACGCGTCGCTGTCGTGGCGCCCGGCCCTGGATGCGGAACGCTCGCCGCAGGCAGTGCTGCTCAACGAGATGGCGAAGTATCCAGGGCGTGTGGTCGTCGGTCGCGATCTGGACGTGTATTGAGTCGCCACGCTAGCGCGCCGTCGAAAAGCAGAATTCCGCGAGCGTCTGGTTGCCGCCCTTTTCGATTGCCAGTACCTCGCCGATATAGTTCGTGCCCGGTCGCAGCAGCTCCGGTGATACGGTCAGCATCGTGCCGACCTTCACGGGAAACTTGACGTCGAAGTTGGTGGTCTTGTCCTCGGTCTCCACGATCACTTCGTAGCCGACGATCTCGAGCGGCTGCCCGAAGATCGTTTCCGTCACCGGGTTCCACGCGACGACGACACTGTTGGCCGGCAGGTTCTTTGCGCACTCCTCGCCGGCAGCGGGCGCGGGCAGCAGGATCTCTGCCCCGGCGGGAACGCGATGGCTGAATTTCACGTCGGCGGTGAGCCGATTGCCCGCCGGATCGCGCCCGCGGAACTTGTAGATGCCTGCAGGAAAGCGCCGGAAGAATGCCGCGATCGGCAGCTCGGCGGTCGGTGGCTCCACGCTCTCGAGGAACAGCTCGGTGCCGCCGCCCTGCCGCGTCAGGCGGCCTTCGGACTCGGCGCTGAAGATCTCCTCGCCGGTCGGTGCGAAGATCTCGATCTCCTTCCAGCCCTCGCTGTCGAGAAACGCCTGAACACCGATGTCTTCGGCCGTGGCGTTGTATTCGATGATGAACGTCGCCGCCTTGAGCGGAATCGTCGCAGCCCCGGCCGTCGTGGCAGCAGCCAGCACGGTGCCGGCTGCGGCACAGCGGAACAGATTGTCCAGGATCGTCTTCATTGCAGCGCTCCTTTTGCGAACACTGCGAATTGGACGACGGGGAAATCCCGATCCTTCGCTCGAGTCTCTGCGCTGGCCGCGTCAGAAGCGCCAGATCACTCCCAGCGAGGGCGTGATCGGCAGATAGCTGAGCGTGCTCATGTCGAGCGTCAGCTCCGGCGTCTCCTCGCTCTCCAGCTCGTATTTGACGCAACAGTCGTTGCTGCGATTGAGTATGTTGCCGGCTTCCACGAACAGCGTCAGCTCGCTCGTTCCCGACAACTCGAAACGCCGCGCTGCGCGCACGTCGAGGCTGCGATAGTCGTGCAACCGGCGCGCGTTGCGGGGTCCGGCAGTGACGATCGGGATCGGCTCGGTCTGCGTCAACGCCACGGCAGTGGTCGGCCAACCGCTGTGGTATGCAGCTGCGACACTGAGCTCCCAGTGCGGTCCCTGCCACGTCACACCGCCGCTGAACAGATGCCGCTGATTCCAGCTGCGCGGCACGTCGCTGTCGGCGAACTCATCTGTCACCGACGATCGGCTGTAGCTGAGCCACCAGGCCAGCGGTTGCGAGGTCGCCCGGCGCACGGTCAGCTCGAAACCGCTGGCGCGCGCGCTCAGCGGCGCGATGCGGATCCGATCCGGTTTGAGCTCCGGCAGCAACACGAACGAGTTCAGCAGGTTCTCGAACCGCGGCCGGATCCGCCGGTAGTCCTTGCGGTAGGCTTCGAGCCGAGCGTCGATGCCGTTCGGATGCCGGTACTCGACGCTGCCGATGAGATGCCGCGCCTGCTGCGGCGGGAAGAACTGCGTTATGCCGTCCGACACCTGCAGCTCGTCGATCGACTGAGACTGGAAGAACTGGCCCCAGACCGCGCGCAACTGCACGCGCTCGCCGAATGCATGTAGCACGCTGATCCGCGGACTCACCTGATCGCTGCTGTCCGCGAGCGTGTTGCGATCCCACCGCAGGCCGAGATCCGTCACCAGCTTCTGCGGCGTGCCGAGGCGAGCGCTGCCGTACAGTGCATAGTGATTGCCGCTCGGGCGTACGCTGACACTCCGTGTGCGGGTCGTGTCCGTCGCTGCGCCGGGCACGTCGAACAGCAAGTCGAATTCCGCTTCATCGCGATAGTCGTAGCGCCCGCGCATGTCGCGCAATTCGGCGCCGAACAACAGCGATAGCTCCTCGCCAATGCGCCACGTCCAATCGGTCTGCACGCTGTCTATCGTGAAGTCGCGGATGTCCTCGAGCTTGCCGCTCGCCACGCCGTCCTGGTCGCCATCGCCACGGCGCACGCTATCGAGGTCGCTGCGCGCCAACAACAGGCGGCCGGAAAGTGCCGCGCGCGGCGCGTAGTCGAGCGTGAGCCAGTAGTGGCGATCGCGGTACTCGGCCCGCGCTCCTTCCTCATGATCGCTGTCGAACAGCACCAGCGAATCCTCGGACGCGAGTACGTTCGCGGCGAGCGCGATCGAGTCCGTCATGCGCCGGCCGGCGTGAGCGTACAGGTCGCCGTAGGCCGGCCGGCCGATGTTGGAGCTCAACGCGTCGACGATCAGATCCAGGTTGCCGCGCCGCGCCGACACCAGCCAGTCGTTGCGGCCGTCGCCCGAGCGCCCGCCGGCCAGCGCCGCGGCATTGAAGAAGCTGAGCGATAGCTCGCCGTACGGCTCGTCGGGCGCCGGCGGTTCGATGTCGATGACGCCGCTCAAGCGATCGCCGAACCTCACCGGAAAGCCGCCCGAATAGATGCGCATCTCGCGCACCAGGCCGGGGGCGATGGTGCTGAAGACGCTCTGAAAATCCTTCAGGTGAAACGGGTTGCTGAGGGTCAGGCCGCCGAACCGCACGAGTGTCTCGGCCGCTTCGCCGCCGCGGATGTTGGCGCGCGCGCTGAATTCGCTGGTCGCCACTCCCGGCAGACGTGCGACGGCTCGCAGCGGATCGTCGCCAATGTCCGGTGAGAGCTGCAAGTCGGCGGCGCCCAATGTAACTGCCGCGAGCGGGTCGCCGTGCACAAAGCGGTACTCGCTCGCGCTCACGATGATCTCTTCGAGATCGTTCACCGGAGGCTGCAAGTTGCCGGCCGCGGATGCCGGCGATCCAGTGGACGCGGGGGCCGCACGGATCAGCAGCAGCGCACCGTTGGGCGCCTCCTTCACGGCGAGCCCGTGCGGCGCGATCAGCTCGTCGAGGATCTGCCGCGGAGCGGTTGCCTGCGGCTCGTCGCGAACCTCCATCGAAGGCCGCACGAGAGCGCTGCTGTACAGGACGTTGAGTCCCTGGTGCTGGAGCTGACGCAAGGCCTGATCGAGAGTGAGGCCGCGGAAGGCAGTGGCCGCGGCCGATCCGAATGCCAGGCATGCCAGCGCGCCGAGCAGGTGCGGCCACCATGCGCGCCGGCAACTCCGCGAATCGGCCCGTCGCGGCATGACGTTCTCACCGCTGCAGCTGACTGCCCCTGAGTCGGACCAGGATTGTACCGTCGTCGAGAATGACGTGCTCCAGGTCGGTGGTTGCCAACATCAGCGCGAGTGCCTCGAGCGGCGCGACGTTGCCGATGTCGCCATGCAAGATCGTGGTGTCGGCTTTACGCGTGACCTCCGGTCCTGCGAAGCGCACCTGCTTGCCGGTCTCGCGCGTCACCCAGGCGAGAAAGAACGACACGGTCTGACCGTCGATCACCGGCTTCGGGGCGATCGATTGCACCCACTGCCACTGCGCATCCGTGGCCGCGATGCGCTGGCGCTCGACCATACCGGCACGGATCGTGACCTCGTCGCCGGCTACCGTGCCCAGCGATGCTGCGTCCCGAGGGTCGATCGCAACGCGACCTTCGCGCACGCGCACGCGGAATGCTCCCTCCAGATAGCGCACCTCGAACTGCGTGCCGTAGTCCGCGGCGACGCCGGCCGGCGTGACGATCTGGATACGGGGATGCGAGCTTGGCGCGACTGCGCCGGTGTCGACGTAGATCATGCCGGCGAGCACGCGCACGCGCGAAGACGATTCGAGCAGGACTTCGGTGCGATCTGCCAGCCGCAGTGAGATGTCGCCGGCGAGCAGAATTCCGGCACGACTGGCGCCGTGCGTACGGATGCGCTGACCTGCGGCGAGCTCGACGGCGCCGGCAGTGACCGCGGTCCAGCCTTCGTCGCGCCGGATCTCGCACACGCCGAGGACACGATCGATGTGCCCCACGAGAGCGACGGGTGCGCGCTGGAGATTGGGCAGGAGCGCGAGCACGGCACTGATGACTGCAATCGAGGCAGCTGCGAAGGCAGAGCCTCGCACGAGCCTGCGTCGCTGCACTTTGCGTTCCCAACTCTCAGTAGCAGCCGCGAGCACGCGTCCATACGCTGCGTTGGGCGGCTCGATGCGCCTGCCTGCGGCGCGCATCAGGTGCGCGACGAGGTCGGCATCACCTGCGGGTCGGTCACGATCGTCGTTGTATTCCGGCATGGGGTGCTGCCTTAAGGGTTCGAGCCTCGGCCTGGCGGCTGCAGAATGTCCGACACCTCTGCGACCGCGCCGATGGCGTCGCGGAAGGCCGCGCGGGCACGCGTCAGCAGCGATTCGGCCGCTTTGACGCCGATGTTCAGCTGCGCGGCGATCTCATCGACTGACAGGCCGTCGACGTATTTCCATTCGAGGACGTCGCTGTAGCGATCCGGCAAGGTATCGACCGTGGCCTGCACGAGACGACGAACGTCCTGCTGCCAGCTGGCCAGTTCAGGCTGCGCGGCTGGAGCGGCGCAAGCCTCGAGAATCGCGCGGACGTTCGGCTGATCTTCGAGCAGCACGACCGTGCGCGACTCGCGTCGCGCCGCACGCTGATAGTCGACGATCGTGTTGCGGCAGACCTGACAGAACCAGGTGTAAAGCGCCGCTTCACCTCGGTAGCTGTCCAGGCGCTCGATCGCCTTGCAGAAGGTCCGCTGCACGACTTCGGTCGCAGCATCGTGGTCGCCAGCGAGGCGCGCGAGCGCGAAGCGGTACAGGCGCGGAAAGAAGCTGTCGAACAGCGCGCGAAATACCGCCGCGTCGCCCCGCAATACGCGGCGAACCAGTGCGATATCGACGTGAACGGTCTCAGGCACGCGCGCCACCACCGGTCAGCCGGGACAGCGGTTAGACGCTCCGGGGGTGGCAGATCCTTCGCAAGAGATGGCGGAGAGGGAGGGATTCGAACCCTCGTAGGGACGTAATGCCCTCAACCGATTTCGAATCGGTGCCGTTGTGACCGCTTCGGTACCTCTCCGGGCGCGGGGGGCGGATTCTACTGGTAATCTCCGGCCTCGGTAAAGAAACCCTCGACAGCCCAGCACCTTGAAAGCCGCCCTGGCCATCATCGCCACGCTCCTGCTCGGCACCTGCTCGCAGCCGCCGACCGTGCTGGAGCAGATCATGCGTGCCGGCGAGTTGCGCGTCGTGACGCGCAACATGCCGAGCGCCTATTACCTGGGCGCCTCGGGCCCGCAGGGGCCGGAATTCGATCTCGCCAGCCGCTTCGCGGCCGAGCTCGGCGTGCGCCTGTTCGTGTATTCCGTACCCAATGTGGCGGACGCGATGCGCGAGCTCGAATCGCATCGCGCGCACATCGCCGCCGCGGGCCTGACCCGCGGGATCCACCTGCCGGACAACACCAGCTTCGGGCCGCCGTATCAGCAGGTGCGCGAGCACCTGATTTTTCGCCAGGGCGAAACGCGGCCGCGCACGATCCGGCAGGCGAACGAGGGTCACATCGAAGTCGTCGGCGGCAGCGCGCACGCCGCGACCCTGGAGCAGTGGCGCGCGCTCAATCCGAACCTGACGTGGGTCGAGAATCCGTTCGCGGAAACGGAGGAGCTGCTGTACCGGCTGTCGCGGCGCGAGTTCGATTACACGGTGGCCGATTCCAACGAGTTCGCGATCGGCCGCGCCTTTCATCCCGAGATTCGCATCGCCTTCGACCTGACGCAGGGCAAGTCGCTCGCGTGGGTCGTCGATACGCGCGACGCGAGCCTGTTGAAGCGCGTCACGGCGTTCTACTCGTCGCTGACCGCGGAAGGCCGGCTCGCGGCCATTCTCGACACCTACTACGGCGACAGCGATCGGTTCGATTACATCCAGTCGCGCGTGTTTCTCGAGCACGTCGAGACCCGCTTGCCGCGCTATCGGCACTGGTTCCGCGAGGCTGCGTCGGAGGTCGGCGTCGACTGGCGGTTGCTCGCGGCGGTGGGCTACCAGGAGTCGCAATGGGATCCGACCGCGACCTCGCATACGGGGGTGCGCGGGCTGATGATGCTCACCGAAGAAACGGCGCGCGCGCTGCAGGTTGCCGACCGATTGGATCCGCGCGGCAGCATCTTCGGCGGCGCCCGCTATTTCGTGTGGCTGCGCAATCAGATTCCCAAGCGCATCCTGGAGCCGGATCGCACGTGGTTCACGCTGGCCGCGTACAACGTCGGCGTCGGCCACTTGGAAGACGCGCGCATCCTCACGCAGATGCACGGCAAGAATCCGGACGCATGGAGCGACGTGCGCGAATACCTGCCGCTGCTGACGCAGGCGAAGTGGTATACGCGCGTGAAGCGCGGCTATGCACGCGGCTGGGAGCCGGTGCGCTTCGTCGAGAACATCCGCGGCTACATCGACATCCTGGATTGGGTCGCGACCGACAGGCCGGCACCCGCGTCGCCCGAGATCACGGCTCACACCACGCCGTAGCAAGATCCTCCAAGTTCGCGCGCGCGGGCCGCGCTAGCATCGTGAAACGTACTTGGAAGCGGAGCGTGTAATGGCTGCAATCCACGTCGAAATGCGGATTCGTGCGTCCGCGCAGCAGGTTTGGCAGGCGCTGGCCGCGACGGGCGAGGCGCACAAGGCATTCGCAGGCGTCCTGAAGGACAGCCGGATGGAGAGCGAAGACTTGCGCGTCGCAACGTTCGCGAACGGAATGGTGGTCAAGGAGCGAATCGTCAGCCTCGAGCCGCAACGCATGCGCATCGCGTACTCGGTCGAGGGCCAATTCGCTCATCACAGCGCGTCGATGCAAGTCGTCGCGCGCGGCGACAAGGAGTGCGACTTCGTCTGGACCACCGACGTCCTGCCGCACGCCGCCGCCGCATCGATCACGCCACTCATGGAGCAGGGCGCCAAGGCGTTGCAGCAGGTAATGGAAAGGAAGCTGTAGGTCGGGCTTCAGCCCGACTCCGACTCTTCTACTTCTTCTTGGGCGCCACTTTCTCGGCGTACGTTCTCGCGAACTCTTCCGCGAACAGCGTCGGCAGACCTTGCTCGCCGCGCTGATTCAGCACCTGGTAGAACTCGGTGTAGAGATCCCAGTATTTCATCTTGTTGGTCGCGCCCAGCAGCGGGCCGCGCTTGAGACCGCGGTCGAACCGCTCCTGCAGCTCGCCCGGCTCGATGCGATTCAACAGCTCGTCGACGGCAGCCTGGATCGAGCCGACCAGCGCAGTCTGGTGCGTGCGGATGTCCGCGAACGTCTCGCGAATCGCGTCGATCGGTCCGAGGTAGCGGGTGCTGTGCGGGTCGAGCAGCTTCAGCACGGCTTCGTCCACGCTCGCGGAAAACTTCAGCGGATTGTTCTCGCCGGGCTGGATCGTCGTCTGATTGAGGCGCATCCGGCTCTTGACGTCCGAGCGAGCCTTGAGCGACTCCATCAGGCCGAGCACCGTCTCGCGCAGCATCTGGCCCGCGAGTGTCAGCAGCGCATTCTGCTGATCGATCGGCAGGCTCGC
>Ga0068862_100000864_pt1 | contig 29658 bp, 26 predicted proteins | sample KBSSwiS52_FD_66598 | JGI IMG/M metagenome (GOLD analysis project Ga0068862, IMG submission 66598) | Switchgrass rhizosphere microbial communities from Kellogg Biological Station, Michigan, USA - KBS Switchgrass S5-2 | ecosystem: Host-associated > Plants > Roots > Rhizosphere > Soil ... | reverse complement strand
TGCTCGAGCTGTCCGTCGTCGACCGCGTCGCCACGCTGACGATCAACCGCCCCGACAAGCTGAACGCGCTCAACGCCGCGACCATTGGTGAGCTCGGCAATGCCATCGACGAGATACAAACGCGAGACGACATCGCTGGTGCGATTCTGACGGGCGCGGGCCGGGCGTTCGTTGCCGGTGCCGACATCAGCGAGCTCGCCGCACAGACGCCCATGCAGGCGAAGCAGCGGGCGCTCCGAGGGCAGCGCGTCTTTCGACAGTTCGAGACGTCGCCCAAGCCCGTCGTCGCCGCAGTGAACGGCTTCGCGCTGGGTGGCGGGTGCGAGCTCGCGATGTCGTGCCACGTCCGCATCGCCAGCGACGCGGCGAAGTTCGGACAGCCGGAGGTGAAGCTCGGCATCTGCCCGGGCTACGGTGGGACACAACGCCTGCCGCGCCTGGTCGGCATGGGGCGCGCACTGCAGCTCCTCATGACGGGCGAGATCATCGACGCGGCCGAGGCGTACCGCATCGGGCTCGTGAATCGCGTGGTGCCGGGCACGGATCTGCTCGCGTCCGCGGACGCGTTGGTCCGGCAGATGCTGGCGAACGCGCCGCTCGCGCTTGCGTCGTGCATCGAGACGGTGGTGCGCGGCACCGAGATTCCGCTCGACGATGCGCTGAATCTCGAAGCGAATCACTTCGCGCTGCTGGCGGGGTCGCAGGACATGGCCGAGGGAGCGCGCGCGTTCCTGGAAAAACGGCCCCCGGTGTTCGCGGGGCGATGACGCCGCCAACGCCTAACGTGTGCGCGCCAGCCGCGCGGTGAGCGAGTCGCTGGACGACGCACGCGGCGGCGCCGCCGTACCCGTCACGCTGCACGCGCTGTCGCTGCGTGACTTTCGGAATCTCGCGCGCGTGCGTCTCGAGGTGCCAGCCGAGGGCATGGCCATCGTCGGCGACAACGGGCACGGCAAGACGAATCTGCTCGAAGCCGTCTACTACCTGCAGTTGCTCCGCTCGGCGCGGGGCGCGCGCGATCAGGACGTCGTGCACTTCGGCGCCGAAGGCTTCCACATCGCCGCGGAGGCGACCGTCGGGCGACGTCGGATGCTCACGGCCGCGTTTCAGCGTGCCGGTAAGAAGAAGAAGGTCACCGTCGACGGGATCGAGCCGCCGCGGCTCAGCGACGCGCTCGGCTCATTGCCAGCGGTGATGTTTTCGCCGCGTGACGTGGAGCTCGTGGCCGGAGCACCGAGCGAGCGGCGGCGGTTTCTGGACGTGGCGCTGGCGCTTACATCCCGCCGATACCTGACAGCGTTACAGCACTACCGCGCTGCCCTGGTTCGGCGGAACGCGGCGTTGCGCGATGCCGCCCGCCGTGGCGAGTCGTCCGGACTGGCGCGCGCCGTGGTTTGGGAACCCGCGCTGGCCGAACACGGCGCCCTGCTCTGGAGCGCACGCGTCGCGTGGGTGGAGCGCTTTGCGGAGAAATTCACGAAGCTCTGTGCAGCCATCGGCGAGCGCGGTGAGGCGCGAATGCGTTACGCCGCCACCGCTGCCACGACGGCTGCCGGCCGTACCGCTGCCTCGATCCCCGACTTCGCGGCCATACTTTCGGAGGCGCTCGCGTCACACCGAGCGGCCGACCTGCGGCGAGGGCTCACCCACGCAGGTCCGCATCGCGACGACCTCGACCTGACGCTCGACGGTCACCCGTTGCGCGGATTCGGGTCGGCTGGCCAGCAGCGGACGTCGTCGATCGCGCTGCGTCTACTCGAGGCCGCTACGCTTCGTGCCGCCGGGAGTGCTCCGCTCGTCCTGCTCGATGACCCGTTCGCCGAGCTCGATGCGCATCGCGCCGCGCGCATCCTCGAGTTGCTCGGCACGAGCGGTGTCGCGCATCAGACTATCCTCGCCGTGCCCCGACCCGCAGATATTCCATTGGAGATGACGTCGCTGCCGCGATATCGCATCGTCGACGGCGTCGTGTCTCCCTACGAAGCGCTGTCGCGGGAAGCGCCCGTGGATCCACGCGGACGCCACGGGGTCGAACGCGACCGGGAGCCGCAGCATCCGTGACGAGCAACTCGCGCGACAAGAGGCCGCAACCCATCTCCGCGGCGATCTCGAAGTTTCTCGACGATGCAGGCATTCGGGATCGAGTCGAGCAAGCGTCCGTCGTTCCCGAGTGGCCGACGCTGGTGGGGAGTCAGATCGCTGCGGTGACGGAGCCGCTGTCGGTCACGGCGGATGGCGTGTTGTTCGTCGCGGTGCGGACGCATGCGTGGATGTCCGAGCTATCGCTCCTGGAGCCCGAGCTGCTGGCGTCGTTGAACCGTCGCGGCGACCGGCAGGCTGTGCGGAAGATCCGCTGGCAGCTCATGCGCTGAGACCTCGCGTAATTTGTTGATTGGAACCGACTTAGCCGAAGGTCTGAATATTGCTTTCGGCGCGCCTTTCGTGTACGTTTCGTAGTTTCCGGCCCCGTTCACTTTCGGCGTGTGTTCGGGCAGGCTGTACGAGCGATTTTCAGGGTGAACATGGCGAAGAATGGCGAGAAGCCAGAGTCCTACGACGCTGGCAACATCCAGGTACTGAAGGGGCTCGAGGCCGTACGGAAGCGCCCCGGCATGTACATCGGCTCCACGTCGTCGCGTGGGCTGCACCATCTCGTGTACGAGGTGGTCGACAACTCCATCGATGAGGCGCTGGCCGGGTACGCAGATCGCGTCGACGTGACGATCCACGCGGACGACTCGATCACCGTCGACGACAACGGCCGAGGTATTCCGGTCGACGCTCACCCGACCGAGAAAATCCCTGGGGTCGAGCTCGCGATGACCGTGCTTCACGCCGGCGGAAAGTTCGACAAGGATAGCTACAAGGTGTCCGGCGGACTTCACGGCGTTGGTGTCTCGGTCGTGAACGCGCTCTCCGAGAAGCTGAAGGTGTGGGTCAAGCGCGATGGCAAAGAGCATTACATGGACTTCGCGCGCGGCAGCACGACGACCAAGCTCAAGGTCCTCGGTAAGGCCGGCGCGCGCGAACGCGGCACGAAGGTCTGGTTCAAGCCGGACGACACGATCTTCACCGAGTTGCAATACGATTACGCGACGCTCGCGGCGCGTCTCCGGGAGCTGTCTTTCCTCAACAAGGGCGTCACCATCACGCTCACCGACGAGCGCGAGGGCAAGGAGAAGAAGGAGACGTTCCACGCGAAGGGCGGCCTCAAGGAGATGGTGCAGTTCCTCAACTCGAGCCGGAAGCCGCTCCACAGCGAGGTGATGTACGTCGAGACCGAGCGTGATGGCATCGGCATCGAGCTCGCGCTGCAATACAACGACGGCTACAACGAGAACGTGTTCTCCTTCGTGAACAACATCAACACGCACGAAGGCGGGACGCATCTCACCGGTCTCAAGGCCGCGCTGACGCGCACGATCAACGCCTACGCCGAGAAGGGCAACTTCCTGAACAAGGCGGACAAGAAGGCGGACTTCAAGCTGTCCGGCGACGACGTGCGCGAGGGTCTCACCGGCGTGCTGTCCGTGAAAGTCCGTGAGCCGCAGTTCGAAGGGCAAACGAAGACCAAGCTCGGAAACTCGGAGGTCGAGGGCGCGATCAAGACCGTCGTCAACGAGTGGCTCGCCGCATACCTCGACGAGCATCCGCGCACCGCGAACATCGTCGTCGACAAGGCCGTCTCCGCCGCGCGGGCGCGCGAAGCCGCTCGCAAGGCGCGGGACCTCACGCGCAAGAAGTCGGCGCTCGACGTCGGCAACCTGCCCGGCAAGCTCGCGGATTGCTCGCTCAGCGATCCCGCGCTCTGTGAGCTGTACCTGGTCGAGGGCGACTCCGCCGGCGGGTCGGCCAAGCAGGGCCGTGACCGTAACTACCAGGCCATCCTGCCCCTGCGCGGCAAGATCATCAACGTCGAGAAGGCACGCATCGACAAGGTGCTCTCGAACGAGGAGATCCGCACGATCATCACCGCGATCGGGACCGGCATCAAGGAAGACTTCTCGATCGACAACGCGCGGTACCACAAGGTCATTCTCATGACCGACGCCGACGTCGACGGGGCGCACATCCGCACGCTGCTGCTCACGTTCTTCTTCCGGCAGATGCCCGAGCTCATCGAGGCGGGGTACATCTATATCGCGCAGCCGCCGCTCTTCCGCGTCGCGAAAGGCAAGGAGGAGTATTACGCGTATGACATCAGTGAGCGCGATGACATCGCCACGCGCCTCGGCAACGGCGATGGGCGGGGCTCGGTGAACGTGCAGCGGTACAAGGGTCTCGGCGAGATGAATCCGGATCAGCTGTGGAAGACGACGATGGATCCGGAAACGCGAACGATCCTCCGTGTGAACCTGGAGGATGCGGTCATGGCCGATCAGATCTTCCAGACGCTCATGGGCGACGAGGTCGAGCCGCGCCGCGTCTTCATCGAGCAGAACGCGAAGTTCGTGAGCAACCTCGACATCTGACGGCACGCGTTGCACACGACGACGGGGCGGTGCGCCTAGCGCGCCGCCCCGTCGTGCCATTCAGGGCCGCCTAACGTGTCGCGCGCCGCCGGACCGCCGACATCGCGCGACCATACTCGTACTCGCCCTGGATGGTGTCGGCGGCACGATCGAACGCCGGACGAAGCTCGGCATCGATGGTGATCGCGTTCGCGACTTCCACGAGCAGCGACGCGCACTCGTAATCCGAATCGATCTTCGTCGCGGACTCCAGAATCCCCTTCGCGATATCCTTCGTGAGGAGGTCGCGCTTGAGCAGCGGAGTCAGCGCGCGATGATGCTCGTAGTCCGAGTCGATCTTGGCCGTTGCCGCGAAATACGCATCGCGCGTCGTCGCGTCCAGGCCTCCCTTTCCGGCGACCTGAATGAGGAACTCGGCCAGCTCGTAGTCGGAGGCGATCCGGCCGGCGTCCTCGAGGAGCGCCCGCGTCGCCGCCGGCGTCAGGCCGCCTCCGGCCACGATCGCCGCGAGCACGCGGCGGTGCTCGTAGTCGGACTGGATCGAGCCCACGGCCTTGATGTACATGGGGCGCGTCTGATCGTTGATGGCGTACCGCTTCGAGACATCGATCAACAGCTCCGCCAGCTCGTAATCGGAGCCAATCGTGGTGGATACGTCGAGCAGCGCCTGCACCGTCGCAGGTGCCAGCTGCTCGCGTCGCAGCAGTGCGTTCAGCGCGCGCCGGGCTTCATAGTCGGAATCGATCTTCTTCACTGCGGCCACGAAGGCCGTGTGCGAATCGTCGCCGAACGCATCCAGCTTCGCGAGCGCCACGAGCAGCTCCGCCAACTCGTAGTCCGACGACATCTCGGACCCAGCCTGCTCGACCACGCGACGCACCTGGGTCCGATCGAGCTGCCGCATGGACAGAAGCTTGGTGTAGTAGCGGCGGCGGGCGTAATCGCTGCCGAGCAGCGAGATCTCCTGCAGGACGCCATCCACGCCGCTCCGCTCGAGGATGCTCGGCACGCGCTGGTCCACGGCGAACGCCGTCTGCCGGTCGAGGGCCACGAGCGCCTCGGCGAACCACGCCTGAGCATCTGCGTCGTACTCGCGACGCGCACCATTAACGGAGTACGACCGATCGAGCCCGCTGTCGGACCGCGGACGGATCGCGAGTCGCCTCGTGTTGTCGCCAATGTGCTGCTCGATCGTGAATGATCCTCCGGTCGAGATCGATTCCACATCGGTGACATCACGGTTGTACTTGATCTCACCGCGGGCTTCGATCTCGTACGAGCAGTCACCCTCGGACCAGAGCACGCGCCAACGCTTTGATCCGTTCTCGCTGCTGGTCCAGTTGGTGTGCGAGCTCCCTTTGCCCGACCGGGTGGTGCGGTCACAGGGCGCGCCACGCACCACCGTGACCGGCAGCGACGCGGTGAGATTTCCCACGACGACCGGCGTCGGCGACGCCACGGACGACGTCGTCGTCCACGAGACGTCAGGCGGAAGGACGTTCTCCGTTGCGCGGGGACGCGCGCCCTCGGCGTCAACGGCAAGCGGCGTTACGCGCAGTCCAGTCGCTACCGTCGTCGTGATCGTTTGCGTGGGTGCCGCGCTGGCGACAGGCGCGCTGGCCGAACCGGCTGCGGCCGCGACCGGCATGGGTGATGCCGACGCCACGACGGCGACGGCCAGCGCCGTGACACCCGATGCGCGCGCGGCTGCGCGGACCGATAGCCGCTCGCGCTGGCGCCGGTCGTCAAGCACTGCGAGGAGCCGGCCCGCGAGCTGAGACGGACGAGCCATGGCGAGACCTCCGAACGCCGCGGCAGCCGGCGCATGCATGGACCGCGCAACACGCAGCAGATAGTCGGCGTAGTCCGATGCCTTCGCACCGGCCCGCAGCACTTCGTCATCGCAGGCACGCTCGCGCTCCACACGAAGCTGTTTCGCGGCAATCCACGCCAGCGGATTGAACCAGTGGACCGCACATGCGATCTGCCCGACGAGCTGCGTCAGGCAGTCGTAGCGCCGGATGTGCGCGAGCTCGTGCCGAAGCACGTCGAGTCGCTGCGCAATGCTCGAGTCGAAATCGCCGGATGGGAGCAACACGACTGGGCGCAGAATTCCCCACGTCATCGGCATCACCGGTTCATCCAGCTCGATGAATCGCACGCGCCGACGAACATCGATCTCGCGCATCGCCGACGGCACGAGCAGCGCCCACCGCCCACCGCGCATGGGGCGCGCGCGCCGCCCCAGCAACGCGAGCCGAACGAGGCCGATGAGCGTCGGCGCGAAGGCGATGATCGCACCGACGATCCATGCAGCGACGGCCCAGCGTGCCGTCAGAGCCCACAACCGTGCGAGCGCCGGCACGAGTGCCGCAGGGTTTCGGGCCATGGGTGGCGCGGCAGCGACGGCGGCCCCACCGGCAACGGCTTGCGGAGTGCCGGCCGTCGACGGAACAGACGCCGGCGGCGCGAGCACTGCCGGCATCACCGGGACAGCCTGGATTACCGGCGCGGCCTGCCCGACTGCTGACGCTGGTGCCACATGCCTAACGACGACCTGCGGCTCCTGACCAGGCACGGCCACCGCTCGCGGCGCGAGCGCCAGTACCGCGTTGGAGGATGCCCCGGACGCGACGAGCGGAACCGAGGTCGCAGCGGCGGGCGCATCCCAGCCCTGCGCCACGGGCCAGCGCAGGAGCGGGACGTGCCACTTGGGGACCAGCTCCGCTGCCACCGGGACGACGAGCGCGCCGCCGAGTGTCAGCACCCAGATCAGATGCCGCGTGGCAGCCGACGCGGAACGGGCGAGCAGGACACACACGGAACCCAAGAGCAACACAGCGGTCGCTTTCACCACGGCGGAGCCCAGGAGCGCCGTAAGACCGGCAACTCGTTCCGGAGTGACGAGATCGTCAGGAAGCATGCTCACTTTCCCTCGCGTTTGGCCTTCTCGATCAAGCGGGCGAGCTGGTCCGCCTCGTCGCCGCTGAGCCGTGACTCGGACATGTCGAGCAGGGCTGCGACGGCCTGCGTCGCGGAGCCATCGAAAAACGTCTTCACCAGCGAGCGAAGAGCGGACTGGCGGGCCGTGGTCCGTGGGACCACCGGCGAGTACACATAACGCGGTCCGTCATGGCGGTGTGTCAGGTGCCCTTTCTCCTCGAGAATGCGGAGCATCGCCCTGACGGCCGAGTAGCTCGGGGGGTCGGGCAGGAGCTCCAACACCTCGGCGGAGGTCGCGGAGCCAAGCCGATACACGATCTCCATGATCTGCCGTTCACGCCGGCTGAGGGGCGGCTGTTTGACGTCTGCCATCAAGGCGTCCTCGGAAGCGCTACGCGGGTGTGCTTACCGGCCCAAGATGCTAACAAATTAGCACTGTGCGAGATTCTTAGCACCTTTCGCCGACGGTGTCAAGTCTCTGTCCGCGTGACTCGAGCGGCGCCGGCCGTGCGAGCGGACGAACGCCTGTGCTGGCTAATCGATGGGCAGCTTCGACTCGTCGAGCAGCACCTTCACGTACGCGAGGTGCGCCGCGATGATGGCCAGGGCCGGGATCGCGGCGCTGATCCACGTCAGGATCGCCTGCGTCGTGTCGATCCCGCCGTCGGGCGTCGGGCGCGAGCCGAACGCGATCAACCCGTACAGCGCGAGCACACCGAGGGATACCCCGACCGCGCCGAGCGCGGCGATCTTCGCGTACTTTCGAACGGAAATGGTTGCCAGCATGACGGATCCGGAAGGTGTGAAGGCCGAGGGTCAGTCGTGCTCGAACGGTGCGATCCCCGCGGCGCTGACGCGGTGGGAGATGAGCGGAAGCGGCAGCTCCGCCTCGTCGGAAATGATGATGGCCTGGCGGAGCGCCGCCAACCCGCTCTCGATGCCTGCGCGATCCCGCGCGAAGATCGTCGCGAGCGGCTCGGCCTGCTGCACGACGTCCCCGGGCTTCGCCGTGATGACGAACCCGACCGACGGATCGATCGTGTCATCGAGCCGCGTGCGACCGCCGCCTAACGCGGTCACGCCACGCCCGATGGCCCTCGGCTCCACGCGTGCGACGACGCCCTGACGCGGCGCGAGGAACAGCTCACACGCGCCGGCCTGCGGCAGCACGGAGGGATCGTCCACGACGCCGGGATTACCGCCCTGCGCGGCGATGATCTCCTCGAACTTGCGGGCGGCCTTGCCGCTCGAGATCGCGACTTCCATCGACCGACGGGCCGCGTCCAGGCTCGACGCCGCGCCGCCGAGAACGAGCATCTCGGCGCCTAACGCATAGGTCACCCCGAGCACATCGGGTGGACCCTCACCGCGCAGGGTGTGAATCGCCTCTTCCACCTCGAGCGCATTGCCGCACGCGCGCCCGAGGGGACGGTCCATGGCGGTGATGAGCGCCACGACCTCGCATCCGCGATCGGAGCCGAGGTTGATCATGGTCTGCGCCAACTCGACGCCACGTTCGAGCTCGGGCAGGAACGCGCCCGATCCACGCTTCACGTCGAGCACCAGACCGGTCAGCCCTTCCGCCAGCTTCTTGCTCATGATGCTGGCGGCGATGAGGGGCACGCTCTCCACGGTCGACGTCGCATCGCGCAACGCGTACATCTTGCGGTCCGCCGGCGCGATCTCGCTGCTCTGTGCGAGGAGCGCACACCCGATGGTCTCGAGCTGTCGCGTCGCCTCGGCGAGTGACAGCGCGGTGCGAAAGCCGGGAATCGACTCGAGCTTGTCCAGCGTGCCCCCGGTGTGCCCGAGGCCGCGGCCACTCATCATTGGGACTGCAACGCCGAGCGAGGCAACGAGCGGGGCCAGCACGATCGAGACCTTGTCACCCACGCCGCCCGTGGAATGCTTGTCGACTCGGCCGACGCCCAGGTGGTCGAGCGACAGCCTCGACCCCGTTGCGAGCATGGCGTCCGTCAACGCGCTCGTCTCCGCGCGATCGAGCCCTCGGATGTACGCGGCCATGAGGAACGCGGCCATTTGATAATCGGGCACATGACCGGCCGCGTACGCACTCGTCAGCGCGCGCCACTCCCCTGGCTCGACGTGTCCACCGTCTCGCTTTCGCTCGATGAGGCGCTGCGCGAGGGCCGTCACGGGCGCGCCACCCGCGTGGCCGGACGCGCCCTCCGTTCACCGTATGAGCATTGCCACCCCTGCGGGGTAGTCCTAGGTTGCCGCCCGCGGTCGGCGAGCCCGTCCGCGGTCGCGCAGCCCCAGGAACGGCTGGCGGCTCGGCGGTGCGCTGCACGGCGTACCTCGCCGTAAACAATCACATGGGAGCCATCATGCGGGTTTGGTTCGTGATCCTGGCGTCGGTTCTGATCGGTGGCGCTGCTGGCGCGCAAACGCCGGCGGAGCACATCGCGCTCGGCGACAGCATTTTCGCGCGGTTCAAGCCCGATGAAGCACTGCCGCACTACATCGCGGCGATCGGTCCGGACTCGTCGAATTACGAAGCGCTCTGGAAAGCGGCGCGCAGCGAGATTGACCTGGCCGAAGCCGAGCGCGATCCGGCGCGGCGCGATCAGTACTCGAAGTCGGGCGAAGCACTGTCGCGTCGCGCGATCCGCGTCAACGCCCGGGATCCGGAGGGTCACTTTAATCTGGCCCGTGCGCTCGGGCGCCGCGCGCTCAGCGTGGGCGTCCGAGACCGCATCAAGTTCGCGACCGAGGTGCGCGCTGAGGCGCTCGAAGCGCTGCGGTACAATGCAGACCACCCGGGTGCGCTGCACGTGCTGGGCGTGTGGAACGCGGAGGTGATGCGAATAAACGGGTTCTCCCGTTTCCTGGCGAAGAATGTCCTCGGTGGTCAAGTGTTCGGCGAAGCGAGCTGGGACAATGCCGTGAAGTACATGGAGCGGGCAGTGGCCGTCGATCCGGACCGAATCGTCCACCATCTCGATTTGGCCAAGATTTACGACGACGTGGGCGACAAGGCAAAGGCCCGCGCGCAATTCGAGCTCGTCGTTCGCGGACGGCGAACCGACTTCAGCGATCCGGCGTATCAGCGCGAAGCTCAGGCCGCGCTGGGCACGATGAAGGACTAGGCAATCACGTCGCTCGCCCGCCACCGGGCGCGACGCAAGGCGCGTTGAGCCCGACGGCGACCGCGCCGCGCCACTGCGGCGAGCTCGTTCGCGAGATCGTCCCAGGCATCGGTGGCACGGTAACGGGCCCCCACGGCCCGGCGCCGGATCGCGGCGCGAGTCTCGTGGCCGCTCTGCGGTGCGAGCAGCAAGGCTGTCCCGGCACCCACGAGAGCGCCCACGAGCAATCCGGCGCCGACGAGGCCAACGTGCTCCCAGTCGACGGAACGTCGAAACGACGACCCGCGAGGGCGCGCGACCGGTGGTGCGTCGTCATTCATGGCGTCGGCACGACGCCGGGCCGCGTCGATGCGGGCCGACTTCACGGCCGCGGAGGCAGAGCGCTCTTCGGCGCTGCGAGACCCGCGAGGTAAGCTTGGATCGGCAAAGGACATGGTGTCGCTCTCGTTTGTGGCTGGTAAGAATCTTGCTATCATCGGGCGGCAATGCGAGACGCGTTTGGCGACAAGGTCTGGAAGGGCCGTACCTGAGGTCATTGCCTTTCCTCGTGTCGGCTCGACGTTTGCGCTCGGTCGGGTACCACTCGGGTGCCTGACGCGCCGTGATACCAGGCGCAGTCCTGAGTGCCGTATTGGGAATATGTTTACCGACAGACCGATTGGATCATCCGCGTCAGCCGTGAGGACTCGCATGAACGGGAAGGGGAAGACGGTCCTGCTCGTGGAAGACAACGAGGACAACCGCATCGTTTATTCCACCATCCTTCGGCATTTCGGTTATACCGTCACGGAAGCGCTCAACGGCGAAGAGGGGATCAGCAAGGCACGGGCTGAAAAGCCCGACCTCATTTTGATGGACATCTCGATTCCCATCATCGACGGGTGGGAGGCGACGCAGGTCCTGAAGCACGATCCCGCGACGAACAACATTCCGATCATCGCGCTGACCGCGCATGCCCTCGCGTCCGACCGCGAGAAGGCCATGGAAGTCGGGTGCGACGGGTATCTTGCGAAGCCGTGTGAGCCGAGAGCGGTAGTGGCCGAGGTGCAGCGGTTCCTCGGACGCGACAATGGGTCGTGACGTAGCGCCGCGGATCCTGATCGTCGACGATCACGAAGACAACATCGAGCTGTTGCGAGCGCGTCTCGAGGCGCGCGGCTATCGCATCGACACCGCCATGGACGGCGAGCAGGCGCTCGCGCGCGTTTCCGCCGCGCCGCCCGACCTGATCCTGCTCGACGTGATGATGCCACGCATCGACGGATTCGAGGTCGTGCGTCGGCTCAAGTCGAACAAGGACCTGCCCTTCATTCCGATCATCCTCCAGACCGCGCTCGACTCGACCGAGCACAAGGTCGAAGGTCTGGATGCGGGTGCCGACGACTACATCACGAAACCGATCAACTTCGCCGAGCTCGAAGCGCGCGTGAAGTCGATGCTTCGCATCAAGGCGCTGCAGGATGCGCTGGAGGAGCGGGAGCGGGAGCTCTCCGAAGTGAATAGCCGTCTGCTGAAGATCGCGCAGACGGACTCGCTCACGGGGCTCGACAATCGGCGCTATCTGGAGGAGCGCCTGGAAGAAGCATTCGGCCACTCGCGGCGCCTCAAGGAGCCGCTCGCGGTCGTGCTGTGTGATCTGGATCGCTTCAAGAGTGTGAACGACACCTACGGCCATCAAGCCGGCGATGCGGTATTAAAGCAGCTCGCGCGAATTCTGAAAGAAACCGCGCGCGAGATCGACCGCGTCGGACGGTATGGTGGCGAAGAGTTCATGCTCCTGTTGCCTGGGGCGGTGCTCGATGCCGCCGTTACCTTCGCCGAGCGCGTGCGTAAAGCAGTAGAGGCGCACACGTTCACTTTCGATGGCGGGACGCTGCAGCGGACGATGAGCTGCGGCGTGGCGGCGTGGCCGCATCCGCGCATCGAAGACGGTGACGCCCTCGTGAAAGCTGCCGACGACGCGCTGTACGTGGCGAAGGAAACGGGACGCAACCGCGTCATTCGCTTCGACAGCCAGGCCTTCAACGAGCACACACAGGCACCCCCCGATGATTCACACGCCGAGGTTGATGTCAGCGATCGAACGCTATTCCCCACCAGTTCCGGAGACCGCCCGGCTGGAGGAGAAGATCGCGGAGCTGCAACGCGAGCGTGATCAGCTCGTCGCCGTCGTCGACATCCTGCAGGACATCTCGTCCTCGCTCCATTTCGTAGACATTCTGCAAGCGATCGCCCGCAAGCTTGGAGAGACGTTCGGGCTCGATCGCTGCTCCATCTACCTCGCCGGCGGCAACGCCGACGTCAGACTCGTGGCCAGCTACGAGGATCCGTCGATCCGGAACCTCGTGGTCGACCTGGATCGCTACCCCGAGCTCAAGCGGGCGCTCGAATCCGGCGACACGGTGTTCATCCCCGACGCGCCTAACGACCCGATGCTGCAGAACGCGCGGGCCGCGCTCGATGTGCGGAACGTGCGCTCGATCGTTGTCGTCCCGGTTCGATGGCGTTCCTCCGTCATCGGCGCAATCTTCCTGCGCACCGAACGGGAGTCGGAGCCGTTCACGGAGAGCGATGTCCGGTTCTGTCAGGTGATCGCGTCCCTCACGGCCAAGGCCCTGCGCAATGCGCATCGATTCGAGTCGCTGCTCCGCTCGAACGATGACCGTGAGGAAACGCGGCGGCGGTCGGAGCTCGAGCGGATCGCACTGATGGCGTTCCTGCGCCGCCTGCTCGACCGCTACACCGCCCGCGAGGACCACCTGTGGGCCGAGACGTTGTTGCCCCGGGCGTCCGACGATGAGCTGGACCGCCTGGTGTCCGTGGCCATGCAGGTGCTCGAAGAGGAAGCCAAGGGATAGACGCTCGCGTCCCGAAATTCCGAGTTGTCATCCCGAGCGACGCGAGGGATCTTCCGTCACGTTCTCGTAGGCTGGTCCGCTACACTGAACGGACAGAAGATCCCTCGTCGCGCTTCGCGCTCTTCGGGATGACACCTCCGCTCCAACGTCCGTGTCTCGAACCAACCCCTCCGACTCCCTGAGTGAACTGGCCGCCCGCGCCGCGGACCTGCGGCAGCGTCTGGACCAGGCGTCGTACGAGTACTATGTGCTCGATCGGCCGGCCATTTCTGACCGGGAATACGACCAGCTGTTTCGCGAGCTCCAGGAGCTCGAGCAGGCGAACCCCGAGCTCCGTACCGCCGACTCGCCTACGGTCCGCGTCGGCGCACCACCGCAGTCCTCACTGCCGCGGCATACGCATCTCGTCCCGATGCTGTCGCTCGGCAACGCATTCAACGACGACGAGCTCCGGCACTGGGCCGAGCGAATCACGCGGCTCGTTGGAGAGGGGGGCGCGAAGAGCGGCTACTCCGCCGAGCTCAAGATCGATGGTGCCGCGGTCAGCCTAACGTATCGCGACGGGGTGCTCGTCACCGGGGCGACGCGCGGCAACGGCACGATCGGCGAGGACATCACGGCGAACATCCGCACGCTTCGCGATGTCCCGCTCCGTCTGCGGACGGCGACGCCGGCGTCGGTGATCGAGATTCGCGGCGAGGTCTACTATCCGTTCGACCGATTCGAGGCGATGAACGAGGCACGCGTGCGCGCTGGAGAGCCAGTGTTCGCGAATCCGCGGAATGCGGCCGCCGGTGCGCTGCGGCAGCTCGACCCGAGCATCACGGCGACCCGTCCGCTCCGGTTTTTCGGCTATTCCGTCGCCGCTCCTCCGGGCGTTTCCCTGCCCTTCCGCACGCAGAGCCAGGTGCTCAGCGCACTTGTCGAGTGGGGCGTACCGGTCGCGCCGCATCATGTCCGATGCGAATCGCTCGACGACGTCGCGACGTGGGCGCACGACGTCGAGACGACGATCCGCTCGGAGCTCAACTTCGCAATCGACGGCGGCGTCGTGAAAGTCGACTCCCTTGCGCTGCAGGACGAGCTGGGCGTCGTCGGCGGGCGCGAACCGCGATGGGCGATCGCTCGAAAGTTCGCACCGGACATTGCCGAGACTCGCCTCAACGACATCCAGGTGAACGTCGGCCGCACCGGGATGCTCAACCCATTCGCGGTGCTCGAGCCGGTCGAGATCGGCGGCACGACCGTGAAGCTCGCGACCCTGCATAACGAGGGGCTGATCCAGAAGAAGGACCTGCGGATCGGCGACATTGTGCAGGTGAAGCGCGCGGGCGAGGTCATCCCGCAGGTGATCGGTCCCGTACCGGAGAAGCGCACCGGCAACGAGCAGCCGTGGGCAATGCCAAAAGCCTGTCCGTCGTGCGGGACGCGCGTCGAGAAGGACGAGGAAGAGGCGGCGACGTACTGCCCTAACGTTGCGTGTTCCGGGCGACAGCTCGAAGGGCTCGTGCACTTCGCGTCGCGAGGCGCGATGGATATTCGTGGGTTGAGCTATGCCCGCATCGAGCAGCTGATCGCCGCCGGCTTCGTGCATGACGTCGCGGACATCTACGACCTCACGACCGAGAAGCTCGAGACGCTCGACCGGTTCGCGGAAAAGAGTGCCGCGCAGCTCGTGGACGCCATTGCTGCATCGAAACAGCAACCGTTGTCACGTTTGATCTTCGGGCTCGGCATCCGTCATGTGGGTCAGACCGTAGCCGAAGTGCTGGCCCGCCAGTTCGGGTCGCTCGACGCCATCATGAACGCATCGGAAGAGGAGATCGCGGATGTCCGAGGCATCGGTGACATCATCGCGCAGGCCGTCCGCCACTATCTCGATGACCCGTCGGCGACGGCGCTCGTGCGGAAGCTGGAGGCTCGGGGCCTCATGCTCACGGAGCTGCGTCGGGCAGCGGCGGACGGTGCCCTGCGAGGGCTGACGGTCGTCATCACCGGTACCCTGCCGACGCTCAGCCGGACCCAGGCGACCGCGATGGTCGAGGAGGCCGGCGGACGAGTGACGAGTGGAGTGAGCAAGGCCACGAGCTTCGTGCTCGCGGGGGCAGACCCGGGCGGCAAGCTGGATAAGGCTCGCGCGCTCGGCATCGAAATCATAGACGAAGCGGAGTTGTTGGCTCGAATCAGGCGGTAGCCGCCCTAGCGCGTGGTCACCGCCCTCCAGTCCAGGCACAGCCGATCCGGAACACCATGCCACAGTCGCTCGACCTCGCGACCCATCAACTGCTCGCCCTCACACGGTCATCGCTCGCCGCGCTCCGCGCGGCGCTCATTCGCGACGCCGGCCCGTCGGCTGCCGCGTATCTCCAGGAAGCGGGGTACGCCGGTGGAGAGTCCCTCTTCGCGTCGTTCCGCGGTTGGCTCACGGCGCGAACGGATGCGCAGCCCGAGGAGCTCGACGTCGAGGAGTTCGAGCAGCTGGCGACGGAGTACTTCCGCGACGCCGGGTGGGGTTCGCTCCGGGTCGGATCGTTGAACGAGGCGGTCGCGACACTGGATTCAGAGGACTGGGGCGAGGCCGATCCGGACAGCGGGCTGGACCACCCGGCGTGCCACCTCACGACCGGCATGTTCGCCGACTTCTTCGGTCGCATTGCCGATACGCCGCTTGCCGTGCTCGAGGTCGAATGTCGCTCGATGGGTTCCGCGCGTTGCCGCTTCCTCGTCGGGAACGCGGAAGTCATGGGGCACGTCTACGACGAAATGGGGCGCGGCGTCGACTATGAAGAGGCGGTAGGCTCCGTACTCTAACTACGGGGCTGGAGTTGCGTGCCGGGTTAGCCGCTCTTCCCCAACACGCCGGCGTACATGGGGTTCGGGACCAGCTCCCCGTTCACCAGCACCTCGCGATCCCACGGCAGGATGATCGTGCTGTCCGTCGCCAGCGCGTAGAAGTCCGGCTCGTAGGCCCCCGTGCGAAACGACACCGCCGTGCGCACCTCGCCGGCACCAGCATTCACGATCGCCGAGACGGCCAGCCGCATCGTCGCGCCAGAGTCGCACGTCTCGTCGACGATGAGCACCTGACGCCCGCGTACCTCGATCGGTGCGGAGCCCATGACGGCCGGCGTCTGCCGCACCGTTTCGCTGCGATAGCGGCGGCTGACCATGATCGAGTGGAATTCCCGATCCAGGATCGCGGCGACAACGGCACCGGGAACGACCCCGGCAGTCGCGACGCCAACGACGACCTCGGGGTCGTACTCCCGGGCCACCTTGAGCGCGAGGGCCCGGGACAGCTCACCGAACAGGGGCCACTCGATCTCGAGCACCCCCTTCGTCGGGTCGACTTCGTAACGCCGTGGCGACATGGATGCACTCTGGTAGGGTGGCCGGTTGGAAACTTACGTGGGAACGAAGAACTGGGAACCGGCACTGACCGGACGGTTGAGGGCGGATGGCCGATTGCGTATACCGGGCAACGTCTTCCGTTGCTCGGCATCCCAACGCGTAATACCTTTGCGTCTCCGGATTCGGCGGTGCGCCTCCCTCGCCCAAGGCGTGCTTCGCGCCGGTTTCGCTCTTCAACAGCCGATCCCGACCGAATGTCCTGGTGGAGCCGCGTCTTCGGCGGCAAATCCCCGCGAGAGATCAAGCCGCAGCGGCTCGATTATCTCAACGAAGCGCTCATGCTCGAACGACAGGGCGACTTCGATGCCGCCCTGACGTCGTATCGGCTTGCTCTCCGGGACAAGCCCGACGATTACCGCGTCCTGCAGAACATGGCCATCGCGTTCTCGAAGACGGGACGCCACGACGAGGCCGTCCGATGCTACCGGAAGGCACTCGAGCTCGAGCCGAAGCTGTCGGGCGCTCACTACGGCCTGGCGTTTCTGCTGCTCAAGCGTGGCGAGGGCGAGAGTGCCATCGAGCACCTCGAAGCGTTCCTGCGTCAGCCGCCGTCAGGCGGCGAAGCCGATCGGTGGGTACGCCATGCCCAGCAGACGCTCGATGATCTGCGCTCCGGGACGGAGCCAGGAGCGACGCGCGAACTGACCGAGCCGTAGAAGTGGGGCATGTGCTCGCAGTCGTCAGTCAAAAGGGTGGCGTTGGCAAGACGACGACTTCAGTCAACCTCGCGGCCGCATTCGCGCGTCGTGGGCTCAAGACTCTGGTCGTCGATGTCGACCCGCAAGGCGCAGTTCGCTACGGGGTCGGCCTCAAGCGTGGGCATCCCACGCACGGATTCTCCGATTACCTGAACGGCGCGCGGGGATTACGGGAAGTGATCTTGCCAACCGCTCTGCCATGGCTTCGCGTCATGCTCGCGGGTACCGTAAGTGATGCGGCAGACCATGGCACCTATCACGCGCTCGTCGCCGAGACAGACCTCCTCAAGGATCTGTTGGACGCGGCGCGTGAGCGGTGCGACGTCGTCATCGTGGACACGCCCCCGGGCCTCGGCCCGATCGTGCACAAGGTGCTCGAGGCGAGCCAGCACGTGATCGTGCCCCTCCAGTGCGAGCCGCTGGCGCTTCAGACCACGCCGCAGATCCTGCGCGGCATCCAGGACATTATCGCCACGAACGAGGAGCTCACGCTCGATGGGATCCTGCTGACGATGTACGAGCGCGAGAATCCGGCGTGCGAGCGCGTGGCGCAGTACGTTCGCTCGCACCTGCCGGCGAACATGGTGTTCGACATCGTGATCCCGCGGACGCATGCGTCGACCGACGCCTTCGCAGCTGGTCAGCCGGTGGTCCTGCGTGAGCCGTCGGACGCGGCCGCGCAGGCGTACGTGAACCTGGCGACGATGCTCGCCAACCGGTTCCAATGATGCGTCGCGGTCTGGTGGCTCTCATCCCTGCCATCGTGGGCGCTGCAGGTGCGACAGCGTTGGCGTGCACCGACGTCGCCACGGACCCGAACGCGGTGGTCGCGGTTCGGTTCGAAGGTTCAGCCTACCCGTCCATCGTGGTTGGCGATTCGCTGCGCGATTCACTCGGCGCGCGACAGCCCATCTTCGCGACGGGACTCAACTACAAGGGCGAAGCAATCGCTGGGGCCGAGTTCGTATTTTCGAGCCCGGATACGAACCTGCGCGTTGTCAACAACGGGATGGTGTTCGCGCGCAGCCGCAAGACCGACGGGAGTCCGGCGCGAGTCTTCGCGACGGCGGGCTCACTGCAGAGTCAACCGGACTCACTGTTGATCGTACCGCGCGCCGACTCTATCAAGGCAGCGCAGGATGTCGACACCGCTGGGGTCCTGCCCGCGGGCAGCGCGTCCACCGGGCTGACCCTGCTGCCGGTCAGCGTGTTCGGCGACACGCTCGCAGGCGCACCCAAAGCAGGCGTGCCGGGGTGGCTCGTGAGTTTCCAGCTGCGCTATCACGGCGTGTTGCTGCCGCCGACAGACACGTCGACAGCATTCACATTCGTCACCGTCGGAAGCGGCGTCAACACAAGTCTGAAAGCGACGTTCGTCGATTCGACCGACGCATCAGGAAAAGCCGAGCGCGGCGTGTTCGTCCAATCCATACCGGCCGCGGTCACGCGGGATACGATCTACCTCATCGCAACAATTCAAGCGAGAAAGGCCGGTGTCGCTCCCAAGAAGGACACAACCATGATTCTGATCCTTCGATAGTGGCGAACTCCGGAGCAGTCGCAGCTTCGACGTCCGCGTCGTCTGGTCTGAACCCGGCGACGCCGATGTACGCTCGCGGCGGACCACGTCCGGAGCCGGGAACGCTCAACCATCTGCTGTTCGAGGCGGTCGAGAAGTACGACAAGCTCGACGCGATGCTCGTGCGCGTCGGCGAGCAGTACACGCCGATCTCGCATCGGACGTTGATGGACAGAATTCGGCGGGTGCGGTACGGGCTCACGGCGATCGGGATCCAGCGCGGTGACCGCGTCGCGATCCTGTCGGAGAATCGCCCCGAATGGGCCATCGCGGACTACGCCTGCCTGACGAGTGGCGTGACCGACGTTCCACTCTACCCGAGCCTTCCTTCGGAGCAGCTGCCGTATCTGCTGCGAGACTCCGGCGCCGTCGCGATCTTCGTCTCGACGGAAGCGCAGGCCGCGAAGATCGCCGCCATTCGCGGTGAGGTGCCGGCGCTCAAGACCGTCATCGTGTTCGACGAGTCGGCGGGCAAGCACGCCGACCTGACCATCGCGCAGCTCGAGCAGCGTGGCGCCGCCGGCGAGAGTCCTGCCCGGACCGCGGAGTTCCGCACCGAGGCGATGCGCGTCGAGCCGAACGATCTGGCGACCATCATCTACACGTCGGGCACCACGGGTGAACCGAAGGGCGTGATGCTGTCTCACGACAACATCTACTCGAACGTCGCCGCGACCCGGAACGCGGTGCTCATGCACGGCGAAGACGTGTCGCTCAGCTTTCTCCCGCTGTCGCACATCCTGCAGCGCATGGGCGACTACTGGTTCCTCGCGACCGGCACGTGCATCGCCTACGTGGACTCGTTCGACCTGGTGCCGCTCGCGATGTCGCAGGTGCGCCCGACGATCGCGATCTCGGTGCCGCGGCTCTACGAGAAGATGTATGCGCGCGTGCTGGAGAACGCGCTGTCGGGCGGCGCCGTAAAGAAGCGCATTTTCTTCTGGGCGCGCGGCGTCGCCGACCGGTGGGCGGACGAAACGTTGGCGGGACGCGAGCCGCGCGGCCTGCTGGCGATGCAGTATGCGCTGGCACAGCGGCTGGTGTTCTCGAAACTCAAGGCCCGGACGGGCGGCCGCCTCCGCTACTTCGTGTCCGGCGGTGCGCCGCTCGCGCCGGAGATCAACAAATTCTTCTATGCCGCGGGGCTCGTGATCCTCGAAGGCTACGGTCTGACCGAAACGTCGCCTGTCATCGGGGTGAACACACCCGAGAACTTCCGCATCGGTACCATCGGCAAGCCGATCGACGGCGTCGAGGTCAAGATCGCGGAGGACGGCGAGATCCTCACGCGTGGACCTAACGTGATGCAGGGATACTACAACAAGCCCGACGCGACGCGGGACTCGATCGACGCGGACGGCTGGTTCAAGACCGGCGACATCGGCGTCATCGAGGACGGTTTCGTCCGCATCACGGATCGCAAGAAGGACATCATCGTCACGGCGGGGGGAAAGAACATCGCTCCGCAGCCGATCGAAAACTCGGTGAAGACGAACAAGTACGTCACGCAGGCCGTCATGATCGGCGACAAGCGGAAATACTCCGTGATGCTGGTCGTGCCGAACTGGGACAATCTCGAGAAGTGGGCGAAGGTCAGGAACATTCTCTGGACCGATCGCAAGCAGTTGCTGGCGATGCCGACCGTTCAGGCCAAGATGGACAAGGAGGTCCGGTCGACGTTCGACGGACTCGCGAGCTTCGAAACGCCGAAGAAGATCGCGCTGCTCGAGCATGATTTCTCGGTGGACTCGGGCGAGCTGACGCCGACCCTGAAGGTCAAGCGGCGCGTGATCGACCGGAACTACAAGTCCATCGTCGACGACCTGTACCGCGACTAACGCCGCATACCACGCCGCGGCCGCCCGATGTTCATCGAGCTCGTCGACTCGCTTCGATGTGTGAGCGCGCACGAAGACACGTGGCTGGTCGCTGGGGTCACGCGGATGGACGGCCGCCGCATTGTCGAGGGCAAGCTTGGCTGCCCCGTGTGTCGCCGGGAGTATCCCGTTCGTGACAGTGTGGCGTGGTTTGCCGGCACTCCGTTCGATCCGGAGGCGTCGCGCCTAACGCATGCGCCGGCACCCGCACCGGAAGACCGCGCCATGCGCGCCGCCGCACTGCTGGGTCTCACCGACGCGGGCGGCATCGTCGTCCTCGGGGGCTCATGGGCGGACTGCGCGGAGGCGATCGCGGAGCTCGGCCCGTCGCACGTCGTCGTGCTCAACCGCGCGATCCCAATCGATGCGCCGCAGACGGTCTCGTGCCTCGTGGTCGGTGATCGATTGCCGTTTGCCGCCGGCTCCGTTCGAGCCGTCGCGCTCGACGCCGAGCTGGCCGCGACGTCCTTGGGGTCGGCGACGGGGGCGCTCCGAGCTCGCGGCCGTCTCGTCGCTCCAGCGAGCACCCCGGTTCCGCCAGATGTAAGCGAGCTCGCACGCGACGAGCAGGACTGGGTGGCAGAACGTGTCGCTGTGGCATCGCCGCCGGTTGCCCTACGGTCCGCTCGACGCTGAGGACCGCGGGAGCATTGCGTCGAGCCGTGGCGTCAGCGTCGCGAACGCGGGCGCTCGTCGAAGCTCACGTCGTAGAACATCCGCGCGGTGATGCGGCGGCGCTTGAGACAATGGTCGTGCACGCCTAACTTCTATGGGTGATCGCCAGAAAGCCCCGCGGAATCCGCGGGGCTTTCAAAGGTGGAACGAAGAGGGTTTTTTGAAGCCCAGTCGAAACATAAGGTCCTCACCATGCCTCCCGCCTTCCCCGCACTGGGGCATGGCGTCAACACAGCTATCGAACCCGCTCGGAGGACTTGTTGGCTCAAAAACGTAGTCTCTTCGCCCCAAAGCAATCACTTGGCGAATTGATCACACAAGGTACTGGCGGATCGGAACTCGGTCAACTCATGGATCTCGGTATACTCGCAGGCATCGCGATGCTCGTCGTGTGGGCTATCGCGACATTCATGCTCGAAGCGCCCGGCTGGGTGCATCTGCTGCTCAGCGCAGGTGTGTTCCTCATCATCTATCGCATCGTCGTCCGCGGAACGCCGGGCGTCGATACGACGATCAAGAAGGACTGACTGCTACAAATCCGACTCCCCGGACCACATGCCGCTAGCTGAAAGCGGGTACCTGGCGAGTGCCCAGTTTCGTGCCGACTGTACGGAGGTCGTCCGCGCGCTCGATGCCGCGCAGGCGAAGCGCAGCTTCGATGCTGGTGACGCGCGCGACGCCGTGGCGCGGTGTGCGACGTCAGCCCGCGCTGCTGGCGCGCTGCCGGAAAAGCTCATCATCGAGCTCAAGACGCTGATGCGCGAGGTCGCCCTGCCGGAAATGCGGTCCTGGTACCGTGCCGTGCTGACCGACCGTGTGATCGTGTGGGCTATCGAGGCCTTCTATGGCATCGATGATGCGGCGCGGGACGGAGCCGGCGCGACGGACGAATCGCGTTAGGCGCGACACGTCGCCGGCAGGCGTGACGCTCACGACGACTTGGACCGTTTCCCGCCCTTGACCTCGTGCTCGAGGACTGCGGTGCGCCGCTCGACCTCCCGCAGCCGATAGCAATCCCAGACGAACTGGGCCCGAATCCAAAACTCGGCTTCGACTCCGAGTGCGGCCTCGAGCAGCAGCGCTGTTTCGGCGGTGATGCCCTCCTCCCCGCTCAGGATGCCGCGCACCTTCGAAACGGGAACGTTCATTCGCTGTGCCAGCGCAGCCTGGGTCAGCCGGCCGGTTTTGATGAACTCTTCGCGAAGAATCTGGCCGGGGCGCTCCGGCGGCTGGGATGTTGGAACGCGAACGGAGAGGATCAAGCGGAGAGCCGGTGAGGGTTCGATCGGCGGAGCGATCGGCGAGCGGGGATTGTGGTGTGCCTGTCCGCCGCGCGGAAGGGCTTGCGCCACGGGGATTGCAGTGCAAGTACCCGTGGTTCATCATGGCCGTCCGGAGCGACATGTTTAGAGAATGTTCATAGGGATCGTCCGGCTCAGTCTCATTGCGGCGATGGCTGTCGGCGCGCCTGCCGCCGCGCAGGTCCGCGCGGATCCTGGCGTGGTCATCGGCAACCGAATCGCCGTTCGTGTAAATGTGACGCTCGCCGACCAGGACACCCCGTACTATCCGGTGCGGAATCTGATGCTCGCGTTCACCAGACCGGCATCGGATACCGTCACCGCGCGCACGGATGAGGCGGGCGTCGTCACCGTATTGCTGACGCCGGGACAATACACCGTGGCGACCGTGGCGCCGGTCTCATGGAAGGGTGAGTGGTACGCCTGGACCCTTCCAGTGGCCGTCCGCGCCGACATGCCGGCGATCGAGTTTAGCGGATCCAATGCCCGGCGAGGCACCGCCGGGAAGCAAGCCGGGCGCGCGCCGGCAACGACTGCAGTGCAGAGCGCGGGTGAAGCCGCTTCAGTGCCGAGCTCGGACGCGCGCTCCGGTGGTGCCGTGCGCTGGCTCTCCATTGAAGCAGGCGGTGAAGCGGGTGTAACAAAGCTCGGGGATGGCAGCGGGTCGGACGCGGGCTACGGCGGCGCGGGATCGTTCGTCGGAGGCCTCGGAGACGTCGCGCTCGCCATCGGGTATCGGTACACGCGCATTGCGTATGGAAACGACCTGGACCCGGGCAGCCTTCGCGGAGGAACGGTCGAGCTTCGCTACCATCTTCGCCCGGGAGCCGCACCAATTCGGCCGTACCTCGGCGCGATTGCGGAGTTCGGTGAGTGGCGCGTGTCGGAATCGCTCAGCAGCGACGAGGCGTCGACAACGCGAATGTTCGGCGGAACGCTCGGCGCGCAGTTCGGACTTGCCACGAGTGTACGGCTGCACATGTCGGCGACGGCGGCCGGCACGAACACACGGGCCCCCGACGGTGCGACGAGCAACGGACTGTTCGCGGCACTGAGCCTCGGCCTGACGTTCGACATATTCTCGCCGGCCCGGTAGAGGCGACGCGAGGGTGACCGGAGCGGGGGAGCGCGTTAGGCGCCGCCACAGACAGCATCCCGGTGGCAGATACGGCGAGGGCTCACCGGCGGTTTGGTGAGCCCTCGCGTCCAACTGTACACATCGTCCGTTTGCCGTTACCGGCGGGGCGACGACCCCGGACGCGTTCGCTGCAACGCGAATGCCAGCGTCCGCTACGCCGCTGAGCTCGGTGGACGCTCGCAGGCACGTCTGTGCGCCTGGAAGTGGTTACCCCTACGGCGGAGCGGCCACACACCACCGGCCTTGGCCCGTCGGTTGAGGTGCGTGCGCCGATCGTTGTACAGGTTTCCCTGCGGCCAATCCTGACCGGGCACGGCCCTCTCCGCCGTAGAGGCGTCCGTCAGCGAAGCAAGATGTCTGCCGTCGAGGCTGGTGGAATCATCGAACCCATCGTCGCACTGGCGCGGTACCCGGTAAAGACATGTCAGTCGACATCTCAAGTTTCGGATGGCGATTGACGGGAGTCGGCGCTGGGCCGTCCCAGAAGCTGGCCTCGGCGTAGTCCGCGGCGAGTTACTCCGCGTCGTGCTCGCCCTGCTGTCGCTGCTCGTGAATCGTATCGTGCAGCGTTGTCGCCATCACGCACTGCGCGCGCAACGACTCGATCAGCCCCTCGGCGTGCCTCGCCTGCACCGACAGTGACCCCGAGCGCTCCAGCACCTGATCGATGACCGAACGTTGCGCGGAGATCAGCTCTACTGTGGACCGTACGTCCCGTGTAAGCGCTTCGGCGCGGACGAGCCGCTGCTCCAGCTGATCGACCTGTCGCTTTCGCTCCGCGAAGTCGTTCATGGCGTCGGTGGTGCTCTTCAAGCGCTCCTGCAAGTCGTCGAGCAGCACGCGGGCGCTCTCGACGTCGCGGCGCGCCGATTCGATGGCCCGAACGTCCTTCGCCGTGTGCTCGGCGATACCGAAAACACGCTTGATCTGCGCTTCCACGGCGTCCACCGTGGCTTGGCGCCCCACGATCTGCTCCAGCGCCTGCGAGGCAGTCGCCTGCGCCGTCTCACACCGGCGGAGTAGCTCCTCCAGGTGGGTCATGCGCCGATCGACGTCGCTCAGGGCCGCGGCGCGCTGCTCGAGTTCGTGTGCGATCTCGGCGAGGCGATCCGATCGTGACTCCGCCTCACCGAGCTGCCTCCCCAGGTCTGTGGTGAGCTCCTCCAGCTGGCGCGCCGTGTCGGCCGCTTCGCGGCGCTCGTCCGACGCCCGCGCGAGGTGTTCCGCTGCCTTCTCGAGCGCGCCCTGACGCTGCTCGATCTCTTGCCCCAGCACGCGCATCCGGTCCCCGAAAGCGTCCAGTCGTTGTGCGCGCTCCTCCAGCGAATCCACCGACGTTCCGAGCGTCTCCATACGGCGTTCGGCGCCGTCGACCGCGGTGGTCACCTCTGCGATCGTCGTGGCCACGCGGTCCGCCTCTCCGGCTTGCCGCGCGAGGTCCACGAAACGCGCCTCCGCGGCGTCCATCCTCGAGCGGATGCTCGTGCTGCGCTCATCGAGCCGTGCCACCGTCGACTCCATGCCGGCAAGTCGGTTTTGCACGTCGTCCAGCGACGAAGCGCGCGTGTCGATCGCGGCGATCGACGCGTTCACGCGCTCCACGTCGCGGTGCAGCGCGTCGACGGACGGGCGGGCGCGCTCCAGCTCGTCCACACGGCCCCGCAGCGTTCGCATTCGCTCATCGGCGTCGCTGAGCCAGGCACTCGTCTCCGAGTGGGTCTCGCGCAGCCGCGCCATTTCCGCTGCGGCCATCCGAACCTGCTCCAGACCGTCGCGGACGGTCTCCTGCGCGCCGTTCAGCGTGGCCAGCTCGCGCGCGACCTCGCCGACCGCCGGGCGCATGTGCTCGACACGCTCCGTCCGCTCGGCGAGCTCGCGAAGTCTGTCGTCGAGCGCTCCGACGTCGTCGCGCACGACGCGCAGTCGCTCGGCCTGCGCGGAGATGCGGCTGATGTCGTCGGTGAGATGGGTTACCTGCAAGGCCAACGCCTGGGAGCGGGTTTCGGTCTCGGCCACCACCTGAACCGTTGCGTCGACCGTCGCGACCCGGGTCTCACACTCGTTCACGAGGCCGCGCAGCTCCGCGATCCGCTCGCCAGTGGCGTCGAGGCTCCGGTTTTCGAGCTCGAAGCGCTGGGTGCTGGCGCGGATCTCCTCCCGCAGATTCGCGAGCTCCCGATTGGCGTCGCGCTCCGCCTCGTCGAGCTTCTGCTGCTGTGTGGCGATCTCGGTGCTGCGCGCCAGCACCGTGGCGTGCAGCGTCTGCACCTCCGCCAGCTTGCCTTCGACCGCGGAAAGCACTCGCGTCTGATCCTCCATCCCGCGGAACGCTGTCGCGAGCTGCGTGTTCAGGGTGCCGACTTGCGATGCCTGTGCGAGTACGCGGTCCAACATCTCGCGCTGTGCTTCGACCGCGGCCGTTTTCTGGAACACCTGATCGGCTGTGGCCTTCAGCACACCGAGTTGGTGCTGTACGTTCGGGATTCCGCTCGCCAGGCGCAGGAGCGACTCGAGTGCTTCGTTGGACGACTCCGCCCGCCGCTCGAGCACGTCCATCTTGTTCGTCGCTGTCTGATGCCGCTGGTCGAGCCCGTCGAGTCGAATGGTGGCGTGCTTGTGCGCGCGCGCCACGTCGTCGTGCACGGTGCGCAGACGCGCGATGTTCTCGGTCACGTCCCGAACCTGGGCCCTAACGGCGCTTGCCTCGTCGTACATGGAGGTGAACTTCGCGTTCAGCTCCGCGAGGCCGTCGATCTGGCTCCTGAGGTGGAGGATGCCGTCGATCTTCCCCGCCAGGTCACCCAAGGACTCGGTAATTCGACCGGCCTCCGCTTTCGTGGCGGCGATCTCCGCGCTGGCGCGTTCCTGCGCTGTCGACTGCTCCGCGAAGCGAGCCCGGATGGCCGCGAGCTCCTTCGAATCCGCCTCCGCTTCGGTGAGCTTGCCCTCGAGCTCTTCTATCCGCCGCTCCATGGCCGCGACCTGCTCGCCCCGGTCGATCAAGGCTTCGAACGACTCGAGCGCCTTGGCGGCGCGCTCGGCGCGCTCGACCATCGCTTCCAGCGCCGCAGTAGCGTACCGCGGAGCCCCGTTCCCCTCCGAACCCGGTTTTGCAGAACCATTCGACTGCTGCCCATGGCCGTTGGGAGCCTGGGGTTTTTTGAAACCGGGAAGCGATATCATGTGGGAACTCCTTTGGTGAGTCGGCGTTGCGGATCGATCGCTATGCGTCGCCGAGGAAGGACTGACTCGCCGTGCGACCGTCACGGCGTCATGATCCGTTCGTTGGAGAGCGACGTGTCGCACTCGATCCGCACGAGGTCGATCGCATTTTTATTGTGAGGATGTACGGTCAAGCTGGGCCGGCGACTGATCGATGTCGCCGGGAGGAATAGCAGTCGCGCCTGCGGCTGCGCGTGATCGAGACCGATGGTGAAGCGATTGCCGAACCAGAGAACGGCGGGTAGTTCGCCGTGCCACCGAGCGTTAGGCAGTCGGTGTTGATAGGGTTCTCTACCAGTCGCGCCGGCGAATGGGCCGCAGCACTTGGACGGCTTCACGCGCGACACTTGGCCGCGACTTGATCCCGCGGGCCTTGCGCCCTTGAAGTGGGCGATTCTGCGCCGTCGTCGGGGCCATGAATCCTCTCGGGTGATGGCGTCGTGAACGGCGAGGTCGCTCGTTAGGCGCCTCCTCTTCCCTGAACCGTGATACGTCGGTGGCGAGATGGTCGATCCCGAACTCGCTCGTAAGAGTCGTTAGCCAACGGGAAGGACCCAGTCGTGGCCAGGTGATCTCTCGCCCTGACTGGATGCCCGTCGCGTAACACTGCGTGACGCGGTTCGTAACGCGGCGTTACGGCGCCTCGCGGTGCCGCGCGATCGCTCCGCACGCAAGCGCATGCGGTATCGTGCGTTGGCTTCGTCGAGCGGCTGGTGCCCTGCTTGCCTTAGCGGGGCGTGCGCTAAGGCGGCGTCTCCGTCGCGACGCGCCACCACCATCGACAGGACGGAAACCATGTACGCACGTCGCCTTCGCCTCACCGCAATGCTCTTCCCCGTGTTCACTCTTTCCGCCCAGCAGCAGGGCGTCGCCGCGCCGAGCGCCGCGACGATCGCGGCCGTGGCTCGCAGCGCGCCGCTCGACCGCGCGCACGCGCGCTCGGCGTCGATCGACGGGAAGCGTTTCGACATCACGCCGGCAGACCTGAGTGCCGTCACTAGCCTCGACCGCCTGCGCTCGGGCGTGTTCCTCGGTGTGCTCGACAACGAGGCCGGCGCGGCGGAGGACGTGAGCCTCCCCCCGGGCCGCTTCAACCTGTACCTGACGCAGGTGGGCGGCGCGTGGACCGCGTACGCCGAGTCGGGCGGAATGGTGTACCCCGCGAAGCGTTCGATCGAGGAGCCGGACGGCCCGCCGGGCCAGCAGCCGACGTTCAGCCGCGGGAGCGGCTGCTGGTGGCTGTGGCGGATCACTGGCATCCAGGTCTGCTGGTGAGCCGCACACGTCCGCGCGCGCGGCGCATGCGCGCGCTAGCGGCCGCGCCTCCTACTCACGGACAACTCACCCCGCCGGTGCGCGCTCCCCGGCGGAACACGGCTCTCTCACGGCCCTCACATCAACATCCGAGAGTCCTCGCCATGGCAACCGTACACGCGCGCGCGTCGCGCTCCTCTGCCTTCAGCGGCGCGCTACGCAGCGCCGCGTCGCAACCCTGGCGCGCTTTATATCTCCCAATTCGACGGCCGGGCGTTAGGCGAAGTCGGTTAACCGCGCCGTTCCCGGGGCCGAAGGCCTCCGGATCGCCGCTTCCCCGCCGCGTTTCGCCGCCTTTCGCCGCCTCTGCGGGCACACTTTGGGCACACCGGAAATGGCGAGGGCAGCGTTAGGCGGAGCCATTGGCACCGCTCAGCGGCCAGATTCGTCTAGCGGCGGTTTCGTCGCCCCGTAAAATTCGCCCCCGGGAACATTCGGAACGAACGCCAGGGCGGGCACCATGTCGATCCGACGTGTGTTATCGCGCATAACGTCATGGGCGGTCCTGTCGTACGCCGCCCTCAGCCTGAGCGTAGGACTTTGGCTGCTGATGAAAACGCGATGGCCCCTCGTCGCCTCCGACCGCCCGATTGAGTTCGTTATGGCCTCGTTATGTGCGGCCAACGTGCTGCTGGCCGCGCTTTGCGTGCCGAGCAAGGGCGGCGGAACGTCATTTTGGCCCGGCCTCTTTTCGCTTCGTCGCGAGTCGGTTCGAGCGATTCGTCGAGTCATTCAACTCACGACCGCTGCGATCTGGGTCGACGTGGCCGCGCTGGCTATCCGCCAGTACGTGTCGCGCAGGCCGTTAAGCCCGCCAGCGGTGCAAAACATGCTGCTCGCCGTCGCGGTTTTCATGCTCGTCCGCCTGCCGCTCTTGCTGGGGGCGCTCGCCGCGGGCGGGCACTCCGCCATCCACACGCCGCCGCCCGAGCGTCGCAAAGGTTGGTTCGCGCGCGACGTTGCGGACTAGCGCGTTAGGCCTGCGGCAGGTACATCGAGCTCCCGACGCGCTCTCCAATCACTAGGTGTCCTCCTTTGGGTGGAGGGCCGCCCAGTGGAC